>ERZ772799.1098-NODE-1098-length-10169-cov-4.716235_pt1 | contig 10169 bp, 7 predicted proteins | sample MGYA00511345_ERZ772799 | MGnify/ENA primary metagenome ERZ772799 (study PRJEB29015, sample SAMEA2738037) | human oral metagenome | biome: human oral; feature: human-associated habitat; material: saliva | place: China | collected 2238 ... | reverse complement strand
TCATTCCCTATAAAATGATTGCAGGAACAAACTGGCAGTGGGTATTTTACTATATTTTCAAACTCATCCTCTTTGTCGTCATCGGTGTTTTTACCGCTCCTTTTACTTGTCTCTGGGCTGTGTATAGGGTATTCAAGGCTTTTCGGTAAGAGGAGGCAAATTCTCCAACTAAGAGTTGGAGTTTTTTCTAATCTTCTTTCGAGAGGCTCGAAAATCTTCTGCCTCCAACAGTTACAGAAAATAAATCAAGGGAGATTCTCCGAAAATGGAGTATCTCCCTTTGTTACATTTACCGTTTCTTGAATTTTCCGCCTTTCAGGTCGCTCTCCACCATACGTTTATTCAGTTTCTCTCGGAGTCCATCAAGGAAATAGGTGCGACTGTCGTCCTTGCGTCGCTTCATATTCATATAGACGTTGTAGCAGTTCTTGATTTCCACGCCGAAGATGTTGGAAAGAGCGTCTGCCAACTCTTCTACACCGATTTTTCCGTTGTTGATACAGTCGCAGGTGTCAAGGGCGTAAAGGAGTTCGACCAAATCTGTAGCCTTGCCTGTCCAGTGAATGGACTGCCTTGTTTGCCGGTGAGGGATGAGAAAAGTCTTTTTTCGCAGACCTCTCTCTAAAATCTCTAACTCTGTAGAAAGAACTTGCCCTAGTTCAATTAAACAGGATTGGATCGAATGCCCTATTTCGTGATTTTTTTTGGACTCTTTGAAGGATAAATCGTGTGTAGCTCATAATGCGAAATAAGGAAGTGTCATCAATTTCTGAATCGCACAATTCGATTACCTTTTCAATCAACTCATCAGTTGCCTTACGGATCTGAGAAACTGTGGATTCTTTCGAAGAAAGAGTCCTAAATGAATCTGTTTGGGTTAGTCTTTTCATATGATAATGTATTTGAGATTTGCCCTGAGTTGAATGTCGCTTGAGAAATAATTACCCGAATAATCCGGAAAAGAAACGACTTAATAAATTGCCCGATTGAAGCGTCAAGATGAAATCTACTTCACTATGCTCCATCTTTTTTACTGATTGTAATGGCATTCGACAGAGTGCTGCTTGCCTACCAAGGGTATCACGTTCCATAGAAAGAGAAAGGATACTTCCTTGGGCAACTCCTACAGCCGATCGAAAATCAATGGATACTCCTTCTTTCGGAGGAATTGTCATACGTTTGTCTCCAAAATTCAAGAGTACACTTATTTCTGTCGTATCTGCCTTCACTTCGCCGGTGACGTCTTGTATAATTGCCGTCCCGGAATAGACTTGCTTATAGGGCAAGAAGTAAGCCACGACAAATAGACAAAGCAACACTGTTCCGATAGCGGTAATGCCATAGCGAACTAACGAGGATGGAATTTGTCCTACGATACTGCGAACTTTTTCGCTCCGAAGCTCAAAACTTCGTTCTTGTTTCTTTTTCTCTTCCATATCAGTTGCCAAGTTCTAATTGATTCTTCACTAAGGCAAAGTATTTGCCACGTTTGGAGGTCAATTCTTCGTGTGTCCCGACCTCTACAATTTTTCCTTCATCCAACACAACTATTTGGTCGGCATTACGGACCGTGGAAAGACGGTGTGCTACCACAACTACAGTTTTCCCTTTATAGAAATCAGACAGACTTTCAGTAATGGCTCGTTCGTTGTTGGCATCAAGGGCATTGGTCGCTTCATCCAAGAAGACGAACATTGGGTTCTTATAAACTACCCGTGCAATCAGAATGCGTTGTCGTTGTCCTTGGCTGATACCTTGTCCGTCTTGTCCGATCATCGTATTATAGGCTAATGGCAGGGCTTCAATATAGTCGGCTATATTTGCCACACGAGCAGCATGGCGGATACGTTCGATGTCGGGGTCATCGTCCGAAATGGCGATATTCCTCGCGATAGTATCTGAGAACAGATACCCCTCCTGCATCACCGCTCCACATTGGCTTCGCCACCAGCCGAGATTATATTTGTTCAAATTGGCATTACCTATCTCAATATGTCCATTCAATGGCTCATAGAATCCTAAAAGAAGTTTTATGAGTGTGGTCTTTCCACTTCCACTCGCTCCAACGATAGCCGTTACCTTACCATTAAGGATGGAAAGATTGATGTTCGAGAGAATATCTTTTGGACTGTATATGTCATATTTGAATGAAAGGTTTTTTATGTGAAGCGAATGCCCATCTATAGTCTCTTTGGTATAGTTGTTCCTTGTACGTTCCGTATTCTCCTCGTTGGCCTCGGTATGTATTTCATTCATGCGGTCAAGGCTGATACTCACGTCCTGCCAAGAATAGATGAATTGAATAAGTTGTTCTACAGGGCTATTGAGTTGTCCGATGATGTATTGCACTGCCAACATCATACCGAGAGTCATATTGCCTTGTATTACGGCTGTGGCTGCCAAAACTGTGATAAGGATATTTTTCACCTCATTGATGGTGATGCTTCCTGCTTGTTGTAGTTGTTGCAGATTGAGAGATTGTAGATTGACTTTGAAGAGATCGGCTTGTACATCCTCCCACTCCCAGCGTTTGCGTTGTTCACATCCCTGCAACTTAATCTCCTGCATACCACTTATCAGTTGGTAGGTTACATTTCTGTTTTTTCCTGCTTGCTCAAAGAATTTGTAATCCAGCTGTCTGCGTTTTTTGAGAAATAAGACAATCCAAGCAGCATAGAGAATTGTTCCTAAGAGAAAGACAAGGAAGATGCCAAGGTTATAGAAAGCTAAAACAACCCCGAAGACGAGAAATGTAAAGAATGAAAAAAGCAAGCTCAAACTACTTGAGGTAAGAAATTGCTCTACTCGTCGATGGTCTTCAATGCGTTGCAAGAGATCACCCATCAGCTTAGTGTCGAAGAACTTCATCGGCAGCTTAATCAGCTTGATAAAGAAATCCGAGATAAGCGAGATGTTGATACGGGTGGAGATGTGTAGGAGTATCTTGGAGCGAATGAAATTTATGACAGTCTGACTGAACAAAAGCATCATTTGAGCCAACAAGACAAGCCAAATAAAACCAATATCTTTACTTCCGACCCCCGTATCTACAATAGCCTGAGTGAGAAAAGGAAAGACAAGTTGAAGAATAGAACCAAGAAGTAGCCCCAATACTAGTTGAGAGAAGTGTTGCTTATATTTCCTGATATAATTCCAAAGGAAATTAATGCGATTTTGCGAAGGATTGATTTCTATGGATTTAAGGGTGTAAAACGATTCTGTAGGTTCAAGAAGCAAAGCAACACCTTTTTCCTTCCCTTCCGTCTTAGTGCTTGCCCAATAGTCACAAAATTCGTCTTTACTATAGATAATAAGCCCCTTACCTGGATCTGCTACATATACAGAGTATGTTCCTTTTCTTCTATGCTTCTTTATCTTATAAACCACGACGAAATGATTTTGATTCCAATGAACAATACAAGGCATAGGAACCTCTTGGGATAGCATATCAAAACTCAATATTCCTCCAGCAGTTTTGAATCCGATTGATTCAGCAGTCTTGCTTATACCAAGTAGAGACACTCCATTTTTGCCCAAGACGCAGAACTCACGCAAATGATCACGATCAACTTGCCGTCCGAAATGTTCTGCTATCATTGCCAAACAAGTCGGACCGCAATCCATTGAATCTAATTGTCTATAGAATGGAAACATATACTCAATCACTCAAAATTCTATTCCGTTCTTGTTCTTTTATGATATTAGTGTCCAAACGTGTACCGGATTTTTTTGAAGAGAATTTGATTCTAAATCCCAACAAGATAATATTGCCTCTGTTTGAAAACTCATTAAGATAATGATAAGAGTAGTTGTCTAAAGACTCAGTCTTCTCAAATGACTTCTTTGAGAATACATAACGAACACCTAAGTTTATATCAAACATATTATTGATGGCATATGTAATATTTATCTGGGACTCTGGAGATGATTTCTGATAGGTTTCTATACTTCTTGCAATGTAGGGAAGTGATAGAGATAGAGATGCGTATAGCTTCTTCCATGAATAATTGAGTTGCATTCCTCCAAAGAGATTGTATTCTCTCCTATTCGAAAAAGCTGTCATTCTATATCCTCCCTGAATGTTTAACATTGCACCCCGATACTTGAGTCGCAGAATAGTTCCTAAATCTGCTACCCAAAACAACGATTTTGCATTCTCAAAACTTATTGTTGTGCTTAGAGACTCTGATGATTTTGTAAACATAAACACCTTATCTTGAATCAGGTCATTTTTCAAATACACTTGCCAGTAATAAGGTTTCCTACTAATCTCATATGAAAGCTTTATTGTATGAGAGGTTTCTGGTATTAAGCTCGGATTTCCCAAAAGACTTCCCGTGAAAAGATATGAACTATTTATTGGTGATAATTGAGTTATAGAGGGAATGAAGTAATCCTTTTGATAAAGGAATCTCAGGCTGTTGCCACCTTGTTTGTAAGTCATATTGAGTATAGGCAAAAAAGTTTGAGTTGTAAAAGACCCCTTGTTGAAATGAGAAACAAAGATGTCCCACCCAAGAGAGCATAATATATCCCATTTCCCGATTTGTTTACTATACTCTGTATAAAAATAGTTTTTCAATTGAGAGGATGATGTTTGTTTCCCATCCCTTGTAATAAAACTACTTTTCCCTTGCGTACTATTTCCAATCTCTATATTACCTCCCCATAGGCTTTTGTTATATTTGACTCCAGCATTGAATTCTCTCAAATTACTATGTAGTTCTTGTTTTTGGACAAGTATTCCATTGATAGAATTATTAGACTGAGTATTCGTCGTATTATTTTTATTAGTGCCATTATAAAAACTCCCATAAAGACTAAAACGTCCAAAATGTTTTATGAGATGGCTATGGTATACATTAACTGTATAACCATTGAGGCAATCCGAATAGGAACGAGAATAATCGTAACTATATAATTGATTCCCTGTCGAAAGAATGTCAATATGGTTTTCAGATTTATACTGCTGCGGTTTTGTGCTATATATTAAACCTATGGATGTTGTTGCATCCTTATTCCATTTTATGTGCCCTCCAGCAGCAATAGACAAATTCTTGTAATCGGAAACTCTTTGCGAGTTTTGTGTAAAATTGTATAATTCCCCTTGCGCATTTTCAGAGACATTGCTTTTATTGTCAAGGAATCCAAATCCCTTAACTGTTCCAAAAAGGGTATATTTATTCGTTTCTAGAGTAGCTGAGAAATCGGCAATTCCAAAAATAATTTTGGGATGTGTGTAAACTCCTAAATTAGTCGTGTAGTTTTTTTCTTTGACTGTTCTGGTATGTATATTAACCATACAAGAATACCCTAAATGTCGATATTCTTGTGGTATTGTGTTTTTAATCTCAACTTTATCTATATCAGCACTTGATAATGCCATTAAATCCTGTCCCGTGTAAACACCATTTATCAAGATAAGAGCTTGTCCACCTCCTACTAAATCTATTTTTTGCTCAGCAACGTTTACTATCAAATCTGGAATTTCTTGAAGACTTGAGTATATATTTTTCATTTTTGAAGCATTGCTACTTAGTCGATAAATTTTAGCTCCGTTTTTTGTGCTAATTACGGAAGATCTGTCTCCAACTACCTTAACTTCTCTGAGATGAATCGCTCGTGGGAGTAATGTGACTTCAACGCATTCTGCTTGTTGTTTTAGTTCTATTTTCTCTTGGTAGGAATTGTATTCTATGTGTGACACATTAAGGTAACCAACGGAATGGTTATGCCAATCAAGAATAAAATACCCAAGAGAATCTGATATGCATGAAGAAATAAGACCAGTCGTTGTTTTATCGGCTGATAAATAAATTGTAGCTATTTCAACAGGATTACCCTTATCGTCAATGACCCTCCCTCTCAGAGATTGCGCATTAGTCACTACTTCAACCCAAAAGAAAATTGCTATGCATAACAATAATTTTCTTTTTATCATATTATAATGATTTATTTCTGTTGATCTGACTCAGAAACCTAAAAAGTATATACTCATCAATAGGCAATTCAAGATGATTCAGCTGGCATTTATCTTCGATTTTAAGACCATTGATTTTGCATTCCAAATGCTTTTGGCAACAAGGTCCCCAACATAATGGCAGTAACTTACACTCTTTGCATATATCTATGTTATAGGTATTTATCAATGTTCGTTCTTCCCATTTCTCTTTCTTCCACACAATGTGACCATCATCATTCAAAAAACCATCTGAAAAAGAGTCTGTAAAATTTCGCCCAGTACATTTGTACACATGCCCATCATAAGATACCACAGCTTGATTGATTTTACTTGCCTTACAAGAATATCCCTTTCTGAAGAAATTCATATATGTCACATAGAATCCTGCGTTCAAGAGTTGCAACATCACATTTCTGAGAACATCATTATCGGTCATTTCATTTGGTTTTATAGTTTGCCAAATTCTTTCCAAATGAATCCCAACTTTACTTCTATCAAGCTCTTTTAGGTCATCAATAATCGATGGAATTAGAGGTAGCGTGTTATCATCATAATTAATTCTTACATTGATGTAGACATTCGATAACTTAGATAATTCTGAAACATTCTCCATTACTTTATCATAGACACTGATTTGAGGAGCATCTGGCATTCGCTTTACCCTATTATGAGTGTTTCTCTCTCCATCAATGGATATTTGAATATGAGGAGAAAACTCAGCCAATAAATTTATTGTTTTAGAGGTAAGATTAATACCATTAGTAATCAATAGTAAGTTAAAAGACTTGCCTGCTTCGATTACAGTTTTCTTAATTTCTTTCAACAGGTCATGTAAATCTTCCTGATAATACAAAAGAGGTTCTCCGCCAAAAAGCTCAACAGCCAATTTCCTAATACCTAGTTCTCCTCTCATTACATGTTCAACATGTTTCAATATTGCATCTTTTGTACTCGGGAGTAGACGTGAACCTTTTTTTAGTCTCTCAAAGCAATACCAACATTTAACATTGCAATCCAATGTTGGTAGCAGAGTTAAGTAGTATACAGGGGACTTGTGAGATATATCGTATTCCTTCATAAGGAACTCTCTTTCATCAAGACCATCATCTACAATAATATTTGCTTTCCGAAAAGAAGACATTTGCTCTTCGGTAAAGAAGTTCCAATCGAGATTCTTTAATTTCTCTGTCTGGCCTGAAGGCAAAAAGACAAAACTATCTCCTATCGTATTATAGATTAATTCGCCTTTATCCGTAAAAACATAATAGTTATATTCACTACATTTCATAATTATCTGAGTTTAGAGGGACTGGTCGCCTCTTATAACGAAATAAGAAAGCAACCAATCCCATTCATTGGTTAAGTCAGGATGTTCTTAGCAACCGCAATTGCATCCCAAACCTCCTTGAGTTGGAGAAGTGTGTACTTCTCCGTCTTCAATTTCTGAAGATGTCTCATTTGTACTTCTACCGCCACAGAGGACGATCATCTCCTCTTCATTGAATTGAAAATCTTGCATACGCAGCATTTCCACAGATAACTTCTTATCCATAACTTTGATAAATTAAGATATGCCTACTCTTCAGAGTTTTTCGGCTTACACTCCCCATTTGAATAGTTGGGTCTACAGTAATACTCAAGGTACTAAAGGGATTACTAACCTTATGCTGTCGAGGAATTTATGTGAATTCTTCCCCTTACAGAGTTTAGAGAACGCGTTCTCTGCTCTCGAGCTGTACCGGCTCTATATCATTGTGCACTTTGATATTCTATTTCAATCCCATAATAGGTTTCAGAATCTGCATGAGGGCTGTTTCTATCTCTTGTTCTGGAATACTCGTAAAATCTATCCCACAAAAAGTAGATATATCTTTATGCAGTGCCAAGTACTGTATCCCTGCTGTAAGAATAGCTAATTGTATCCTTAGTGTATTTGGAGATTCAGATGCTTTGGCAAAGAATTCCACTAAGCCTTCCGTCTGGATTTCCCTTGCCTTTGCTATTTCAACAGCAGCCTCTAATGGAGTATCTTGGAGTTCTAAGCGAAGCAAAGAACTTAATAGTCCGTCTTCTGCGATTTGTTTCCATAAATAGAGTAAAATCTGTGTCAAATTTTCCGGACTTCTATTCAGCTTTTCGACTGGGAACTCCTCATAATGAGAGAGCCAAAAATCATGGTCTCGGATAAATTTCTCTACATAAAAGGCAAAGCCCTCGGGATAACGCCTGTAAAACAATGCAGGTTCTATTTCAGCTCGGTCACAAACTTCCTGAATAGAAAGTCCCCCAAATCCTTTTTCCCGTACAATATCCTCTGTTGCTTTATCTATCAAGTGAGCAATCTCGGCAGAAGAGCGTCTCTTTCTTGGCATGTATTTATAATCCTTTTTTGTTACTGTAAGTAATTTTGAAATCAAAAAGTCTATATCCCTATATGAGTGCAAGTTGGAAAGGGCTAAGCGTAATCTGGGACAACGCTTTGAAACAGCCGGATAGCCTATGGGAACGATGTAAACATCGTGTTGGAGTAAACGTTCCGCCCACAAAATAGCTTCATCATAACTCGGGGTCAGTATTCCAACGATAGGAGTGGTGGAATCTGTCGTAGAGAAACCTGCTTCTTGTAGCTTCTCTCTTGCATATTGAGCTTTTGCCAACAACTCTTTTCGTTCCGAGGTCGCCTTCTGAATCAACTCTAAAGATTTCAAAGCAGCAGCCAAACAAGGAGGAGGAAGAGAAACTGAAAAGCAGCAACTTCCTGCATAGTAGCGGATGTAATCAATTAACTCCTTGCGCCCGGAAACATACCCTCCTATACTTCCAAATGCTTTACTCAGTGTACCCGTAACAAGAGGAACTTTTCCCAATAGGTTTAATTCTTCCAAGAGACCTGCTCCATTTTCACCCAACACACCTATGCCATGAGCATCATCTACAACGAGTAAAGCTCCGTGCTTTTGAGAAATCTCTAGATACTCCCGGACCAAACCTCGGTCTCCGTCTTGGGAATAAACCCCATCCATCACAACATACAAATTGCTCCCTTCATCTTTGTAACGTTGTAAGGCTGAGTCTAAAGCTTCAGGATCGTTATGAGGAAGTATCTTACAAGTACAATGTCTCACTCCTTCAAATACACTCCGGTGAACCCCTTTATCAAGGAACACGATATCATTAGGTTTTGCCAAAGCAGAAAAGAGTCCAACATTAGCTGAAAAGCCTGAGTTAAAGACCAAAGTATCTTCTGTATGCAAGAGAGAAGAAAGTCCATCTTCCAATCTCTTCTGCAAAGAGGAGTAGCCACCAATGCTGGGAGCAGCACAAAATCCTGTCCCAAATTGATTGATAGCTCTGATAGCATCACTTTGCACGAGAGGATGTTGGGAAAGCCCCAAATAATCATTGGAAACAAAACTGACCATACGAGAATTGGTGCGATTATTCAAAGACATTTTGGAAGATACCGCAGAATCAGATTCTTTCCAATAAACTTGCCCGACTTCGTCTCTATAATTTCCTTTATACTGAAAGAACTCTTTTGTAAGCTCTTCAATAGACTGAGAAGACTGTGCTACATTGTATTTATCCAACTTCATACATAGAGTGTTATGTTACGTGCCTGCAAATATAAGCAAATAAATTTGTTCACGCAAAAAAAAAAAGCAGTTTTTTTTGTCTATACGAAAAACAGCATGAGGTTATGTGCGACAATCGGAAATACAGATCGTCGTAAAACTCCCGATCCAGCAAGAAGAAGTTCCGCCCGACCTCGTGCATATTCTGCCGCTCTACGGCCATGCGCACCGTCTTCCTGACCCCTTCTTCCACGCTGTTGTATAGTACTTTCTTATGCTCCGCTAACGCCTTCGCCAAGATCATAGCCATCGAAGTTTTGCCGTTTTTCGGCGGCCCGTAAACGAACCACGTGCCGCTCAACTCCACTTCTCCAATTGCGTCGTCCAGCTCCTCACCGAGACTCACGCTCGACGTGGTGCGCATCTTCGCGAGATCCTGAACGCTGTACGCCCGCTTCATTGCGCCTGCTCCTTCTTCTTGTTAAGAGCATGACACTTACGCTTCACACGCCGCAGATCGCCCTCGCAATCCGTCTTCACCGCGTCGATCATCCGCTGCTCCTGTACGCCGTTCGCGCGGCATACATCCGCGATATCCGTCACGCTCACGCCGGGCATGGGAATAAACTTCC
>ERZ772799.1093-NODE-1093-length-10196-cov-2.955823_pt1 | contig 10196 bp, 9 predicted proteins | sample MGYA00511345_ERZ772799 | MGnify/ENA primary metagenome ERZ772799 (study PRJEB29015, sample SAMEA2738037) | human oral metagenome | biome: human oral; feature: human-associated habitat; material: saliva | place: China | collected 2238 ... | reverse complement strand
GATTATTTCACAGTATCCTGATTCTAATTTAAAAGAAGTTGCCTTTGCCGGCAGGAGTAATGTTGGGAAATCAAGTTTTATAAATGCTTTCATAAACAGGAAAAATTTAGCTAGAATCAGTTCCAAACCCGGGAAAACAAGAACTGTAAATTTCTATAAAATAAATGATTCATTTAGGTTAGTGGATTTACCCGGGTATGGATATGCACAAGTTTCTAAAAGTGAAAAGGAAAAATGGGGAGTAATTATTGAAACCTACCTTTCAAACAGAGAAAATTTGTGTGAAGTTATTCTTATTGTAGATATTAGACATGCTCCTAGTAAGGAAGATGTTATGATGTATAACTGGCTTTTAGAATATGGATTTAGTGGTTATGTTATAGCAACTAAAGCTGATAAAATTTCTAAAGGACAATGGAATAAACATTTAAAAGTTGTTAGAGAAACTTTAGGAATAAAGGATATGAATTTAGTTATTCCATTTAGTTCAGATTCAAAAGCGAATTTAGAGGCAGTCCATAATAAAATAGAAGAAATATTAAGCTGTGAGTAATCACAGCTTTTTAGTTGTTTATATTTTCGTCAACAGGAATACATAATAATACAATAAAAATTAAAATTGAAATTAAAACTATAACAAAAGGTCCTTTTTCTATTATTGGTATTGTGCCGACCATTCCGTTATATTTAAACTTAACTCTTATTATATCAAATAGACATACCCCTAAAGTAATAAGATTTAATAAAATGCTTAAATATTTAAAATATTTACATGAGCTTTTTTTGATAAGTGAAAATACAGTTAAACAAAAAAGAATTACAAGTGGAATTAAACTGTATAATCCAATTTTTTCATATCCATAGTATATTTTATCAGGAATATTTCCTGGTGGAATACTACCCATATACAATCTTGACCATGGTAATAATATTGATCACAAAATCCCTGCTAATGATAGAATAATTATATATATTTGTAAGTTTTTTGATTTTTTCATTTTATCCCCCTTGCAAAAAGGAGATTCCCCTCTGTCCTCATGGAATACTTTACCATGTAAAGAATATAATTACAACGGCACAGGATAAATCCATCCGCATGTTTGTAGAAACAGCCAAGAAGTTAAACGAGAGAAAGCATATTTCGTATATTGATTTATACAAAATATGCTTTCTTCTCTTAGATGTTTCAGGGGCTTCGACAGGCTGAGTTTTATCATCTTCCACCCGAATCTCATTCAGTCATTCTTGTTATGGTTTTAATATCTTCACAGATTATTTGATCTCCGTAAGTTTACTTAACTTTTCCAATGACTTCGAGTCCATAGGTTTAACACCCTTCAGTCTGTACTTTATTCCCAGTTTATCATACTTCGGCTCTGCCATATTGTGATATCCAAGCAATTCAATCTTTTTAATATGTTTTATTCTCAGCAGAAATTCATTCAGCCTATGGATATACTCCTCATCATCATTGAATCCCGGAACGATAACCTGTCTTATCCAAACAGGTTTTTCCTTTCTGTTGATGGCATCTATCAAAAGTCTCAAAGTTCCTTGTTCACGCCCGGTCAACTCCTCAAATTTAGCGGGATCTATATGCTTTATATCCAGCAGCACCATATCGCAATGAGCAATTACAGTCTCTGACTTGTCGTCAAAATATGTTCCGCTGGTATCAATTGCCGATGTTATGCCATCCCTTCTCAGCGCATCCATGGCTTCAATCAAGAAGTCTGCCTGTAACAGCGGTTCTCCTCCGGAAAAGGTAACTCCCCCGTTTTCTCCATAATACGGTCTGCCTCTTCTGGCTCTGCTGACCACTTCTCCGACTGTGATCTGCTCTCCTTCATCTTCGTTCCAGGTATCAGGATTGTGGCAATACATACACCGTGCAGGACACCCCTGCAAAAAGAATACGGTTCTGATTCCCGGTCCGTCTAAAGCCCCGAAGGTTTCAATGGAGTGTAGCTTCCCTATTGCCATAATCTAACCTGCTTAAATCGCTTCATGGAAAGTTCTTTCAATAACTTCTTTCTGATGGGCCTTTGACAAAGCGTTAAATCTAACTGCATAACCTGATACACGAATTGTAAGGCTTGGATATTTATCAGGGTTATGGTACGCATCCATCAGAGTTGCTCTGTTGAGTACATTTACATTCAAGTGATGAGCACCCTGTCCAAAGTATCCTCCAAGAAGAGTTACAAGGTTATCAACCCTCTGTTTTCTGTCCTTGCCAAGTGATTCCGGAACTATACTGAATGTGTTCGAAATACCGTCCTGACAGGTTTCCCAATCTATCTTTGCCACTGAATTCAGCGAAGCAACCGCACCGTGAGTATCTCTCTGATGCATTGGGTTTGCGCCCGGAGCAAACGGAGTAGCAGCTCTCCTTCCATCCGGAGTATTACCTGTTTTCTTTCCGTACATTACATTAGATGTAATTGTAAGCACCGAAAGAGTTGTAACCGCATCTCTATATGCCTTGTGCTTTCTGAGCTCTGAAATTGACTTTTCCGAAATTGCAACTGCAATATCGTCAACCCTGTCATCATCATTTCCGTATTTAGGAAAATCTCCTTCTGTCTTATAATCCACTATAATCCCATTCTCATCACGAATTGGAGTTACCTTTGCATATTTAATGGCTGATAAAGAGTCCGCTGCAACAGAAAAGCCTGCAACACCAAATGCCATCAAACGCTTAACTTCTGAGTCTAAGAAAGCCATCTGAGATCTTTCGTAGTCATATTTATCATGCATAAAATGAATAATATTCATAATTCTTGCATATACGCCCATAAGCCATTCAAGATAGATATTATATCTTCTCCAAACTTCGTCAAAATCCAAAGGGCCATCTCCCATAGGCTCCATCTGAGGTCCCAGATGTTCCCCTGTTCTTTCGTCTATGCCACCGTTAATTGCCAGCAACAGGCATTTTGCCAAATTGCATCTTGCTCCAAAGAACTGCATCTGCTCACCCATCTGAATAGCGGATACACAGCATGCGATTGAATAGTCATCCCCATAGTTCGGCCTCATCTTATCGTCATTTTCATACTGGATGGAGTCGGTATCTATGGATACCTGTGCACAGAATCTTTTGAATGGTTCAGGAAGCTTCTCTGACCAGAGAACTGTCAGGTTTGGTTCAGGAGCAGGTCCCAGATTGTAAAGAGTATTTAAATAACGGTAAGTCATCTTTGTCACTCTGTGTCTGCCATCGGCACCAATCCCGCCAAGACCTTCTGTAATCCACATCGGATCTCCTCCAAAGAGTTCATTGTACTCTGTAGTTCTCAAATGTCTTGCAACTCTCAACTTCAGTATGAAGTCATCTACAAATTCCTGAATTTCTTCCTCGGTATATTTCCCTGACTCAAGGTCTCTTTCCGCGTAAACATCAAGGAAAGTAGCAGTTCTTCCAAGAGACATGGCTGCACCGTTTTCTTCTTTGATTCCGGCAAGATAAGCAAAATATGTCCACTGAATAGCTTCCTTCACATCTGCTGCCGGCTCTGAAATATCGAAACCGTATTTTTCTGCCATAACCTTAATTTCTTTCAATGCAGCAATCTGGTTCCAGACTTCTTCTGCCAATCTGACATTTTCCTCTGTCATCTCATCCCTTGATGATATTTCGTCATGATCTTTCTTTTTCTCTTCTATCAAATAATCAATGCCATATAAGGCTGCCCTTCTGTAATCACCAATTATTCTGCCTCTTCCGTATGCATCAGGAAGACCCGTTATAAAGCCTAAATGTCTGGCCTTTCTCATTTCCGGCGAATAAGCCTTGAAAACACCATCATTATGGGAGGTCATATATTTGAATAGGAACTCAATATCTTCAGAGAGTTCTTCACCATATTCAGCAACTTCGGATCTTACCATCTTAATTCCGCCAAATGGGCAGATTCCTCTCTTAAGAGGTTCATCCGTCTGAAGACCTACTATAATATCCTTGCCCTCTATGATATATCCCGGCTCATATGTTGTGATACGCATGATTTTACTTGCGTCTACTTTAAGGGTTCCGCCATTCTTTCTCTCCTGAACCAGCAGATCCTTAACTTTATCGTTGCACGCTGTAGTCCTTGCTGTCGGACCTGCCAAAAAGTCACTTTCCCCGTCATACTGATGATAGTTCAAATTGATAAAATCATCTACATAAATAGTTTCCTGCCAAAGTCCTTCTTTGAAACCTTCCCATTCTCTCCTCATAATGTCCTCCTCATCCAAAATAACTTACAAACTATTACCAAATTCGCATTTATTAAATGCCTTCACCCCTCACCCTTTAAAAAATAAATAATAATTACATTTTGTACAATGTTTGTATCTTGTATACATAAATATTAACACTCGGGTATAGAAATCGTCAAGAAAAGAACAAACATTTTCTTGTTTTTTTTCATGTACAATAAAACGCCCTACCCCTTTGATTTCAAAAGTTATAGCCATTACATAATTTTTTATATATTATAAATCAGGTCAAAATAAAAGACCCGTTGAAATTTCAACGAGTCAATATTACATTATAATTTTTCTTCCATTTAATACCAGATGTAAGGTTTTGTATTACCAAATTCCCATCAATTTTTGCATCACCAAACTCACAACTGTAATTGCCACCCAGCAGCACAATCCCATAAAAATCGGTTTTCCACTGCTTTTCACCAGTTTAATAACATTCGTATTCAAACCGATGGCTGACATAGCCATTACGATGAAAAACTTACTCAAGGTCTTCAGTGGTTCAAATACTTCCGCTCTGACTCCTGCACCTGTTGCAAAGGTAGTGATAATTGAGGCTAGAATAAAGTACAGTATAAACATGGGGAAAATTTTTCTAATTGAAACTTTCTCCGCACCTGCTGCCGCTTCTTTCTCGCTTCTCATAAATGCAATTCCAAGAGAAATAGGTATAATCGCAAGTGTCCTTGTCAACTTCACCGTTACCGCCTTATTCAGCGTAGATGTCCCCAGCCCCCACATATTATCCCAGGTTGCCGCTGTAGCCGTAACAGAAGAGGTATCATTAACAGCAGTTCCTGCAAACACTCCAAAAGCCTCTCCTGTAGCTGTACTAAAGCCTAACAAATGTCCCAACTGAGGAAAAATCAAAGCCGCAACGACATTGAAAAAGAAAATAACAGAAATTGCCTGTGAAATATCCTCATCTTTAGCTTTAATTACGCCTGCGGTTGCAGCCACTGCAGAGCCGCCGCAAATCGATGAGCCCACGCCGATCAACGTTGAAATATCTTTATCTGTCTTCATTAATCTCTGCAGAATCCAAGCCACGATAAGGGAAGTGGCAATGGTGGATACGATAATCGGCAACGACTGCTTTCCTGTTTCTGCAATTACCCTGAGATTAAGTCCAAAGCCCAAAAGTACTACCGCACCTTGTAAAATTTTTTTCGATGTAAAACTTATTCCTGAGTTAAAAGGTTCTCTGTATTTTATAATGAGGCAAAGTAACATTCCGATAAGGATTCCGAATATAGGTCCTCCTATGATTGGAAACATCTTTCCTAAATACCAGGCAGGAATGGAAATTCCAAGGCACAACAAAAGACCCCAACCCTTTTCTTTAGCAAAGTGCATCTACTATTCTAACTCCTCTCCTGCCCAATCATCACCGGACCATTCTTCATCCGGCCAATCCTCATTGATAAAAATTTTTTTCATAATGTGGTTCAGTCCGACAACTGCCGTCGCTCCGCTGATAACTCCTACACCTAGAACTGCCAGTGCTATTTTAGCAGCTTTAGAAGTTTTCTTTTTTCCTTTTTTTACTTTGTTTTTACTTCTTCTGATCATGATCTTCTCCTTCCGCAACTTTTAATTTTCTGTTTTTCACGAATTGAACTACCAAATCTGCGATTTCATCCTCCCCCATAAAGCTGCTGTTGACCATCAGGTTATAGTTCCGATAATCCCCCCACTTTTGGCATGTATGATAATTGTAGTAATTGGCACGAGCTTTATCGTATGCGATAATCCTTTTCTTTGCTTCTTCTTCAGTTTTCCCGTAATCATTGACACATCGCCTAATTCTATCCTCCGGCTCCCCATATATGAAAACATTGGTTACATCAGGTATACTGTTCAAAATATAATCGGCACATCTTCCGACGATTACTCCTTCACCGGTTTTACCAATCTGCTCTATAATCTCAAATTGTGTGGTGAAAAGTTCTTCGTTAACGGAATATGGTTCTGTAGTAAGTCCGGCGCCAAGACCTAAAGAATTTGACAACGAATATGCAAATCCGCTCTTTGCCTGAAGTTCCGCAGACTCAATAATTTCCCTTGATAAACCGCTTTTCTCTACTGCTAAGTCAATAAGTTCTCTATCGTAAATCGGAACTCCCAACCTATCTGCTATTTTTGCCCCTATGAGCCTGCCTCCACTGCCGTATTCACGGCTAACTGTAACAAGCCTGTTCATAATTTCACCTCTTGAAAAACACAAACTTACCCTTGAGCTGTCTAAGTTATAAATATTATACACCTAAGATTATATAAATACTAGTATACTATGCGAAAATAAGTTGGTTCGGCATACTGATAACTCTTTTAATCAAGCCAATTCATAGTCCTTTGCACTGCTTTCTTCCAATATCTATACTTTTCCCGGCGAACCTCCTCACTCATATCAGGCTTAAATGATTTGTCCACATTAAACTTCTTATAGATTTCCTCCATACTTTCCCAGTAGCCTGTAGCAAGCCCTGCCATATATGCAACCCCTAAAGCTGTAGTTTCAACGGTTTGGGGTCTATCCACCTCGACCCCGAGTATATCTGCTTGGAATTGCATCAAAAAGTCATTCTGAGATGCTCCTCCGTCTACTCGCAGTCGTGGCAGCTTTATATCACTATCTTCCATCATAGCTTCTATTATATCCCTTGATTGATACGCAAGCGATTCCAGAGTAGCTCTTACTATATGCTCTCGCTTTGTTCCCCTGGTAATCCCCAAGATTCCACCTCGTGCATACATATCCCAGTAAGGGGCACCAATCCCTGTAAAAGCAGGTACAACATAAACTCCGGCTGAATCTTCCACAAGATTTGCATAATACTCGCTCATGGGAGCATCATATACGATCTTAAGCTCATCCCTCAGCCACTGTATAGCCGAACCGCCGTTAAAAACCGAGCCCTCCAGTGCGTAATTTATCTCGCCGTTTATGCCCCATGCAATTGTCGTTATAATTCCATTGTTGGAATCAACTGCCACATCACCTGTATTCATCAAAAGAAAGCATCCTGTTCCATATGTGTTTTTTAACATTCCGGGATAAAAACAGGTCTGTCCGAAAAGCGCCGCCTGTTGATCGCCTGCAATTGCAGCCACCGGAATCGCATTCTTGTCAAAATACATTTCATCTGTATAAGCATATATTTCACTGGAATTTTTCACTTCCGGAAGCATACACCTCGGTATATTCAAAAGCTCCAGAATCTCATCGTCCCACTGCAAATCATGGATATTAAACATCATGGTTCTGCTTGCATTTGAAAAATCCGTAACATGAACCTTTTCTTCAGATAAATTCCAAAGAATCCATGTGTCGATAGTGCCAAACAGCAGTTCACCTTTTTTGGCTCTCTCCCTTGAACCTGCAACATTATCGAGAATCCACTTTAACTTGGTCGCAGAAAAGTATGCATCAAGCACAAGCCCCGTTTTTTTTCTAAATATACCTGCCAGCCCTTTTTCTTTAAGCTCTTCACAGATTTCCGCAGTTCTTCGGCACTGCCACACAATAGCATTATATATAGGCTTTCCTGTATTCTTGTCCCATACAACAGTGGTTTCTCTCTGATTTGTAATGCCGATAGCACTCACCTGTTCTTCAGAGATTCCTGCTCTCTGTATAACATCTCTGCTGACTTCTATTGTCGCTGCAAGAATCTCCATGGGGTCGTGCTCCACCCACCCTGATTTCGGATAATACTGTGTAAACTCCTGTTGACTTGCAGATACGATGTTTGAGTCCTTATCAAACAAAATTGCCCTCGTACTTGTAGTCCCTGCATCAAGTGCCATAATAAACTTATTCATAAACTTTCTCCTAAATCTGCAGACCTGTTTTATTATCAATTTAAGTATATATCTTAAAATATTATATTTACGAATCGCACCGAAAAAACTCCGTCTAAATATCGTTTCTTACAGGCTTTCTACGACATTATATCATTTTTAAGTTGTTTTTTCTAATATCAAATTTAATGATTATCTCACATAATTCTAGACTATCCCACCTCTTAAAATTTTACATTTAAGCAAAATAAAAAGGATGCTTCCCGTAATTCACAAGAAACATCTTTATTATTAAGTTTAATCCGATTATAAAAGTGCAGAGTTATCAGTAGCTGTCAAAGTACAGCCAAGTTTAGATATATTATTATAATAAACTCTCACCGGCTTTCAAAACCGTTTATTGCTGCACTTTCCTATCCCTCGAAAGACTTAAAGTGATAAAGTTTTCGTAAAACATTAAAGTTTTTTCATTTTTGCTGTCTTTGAAATTCCTGCTTTTTTCAAAAGTTTACTGTATTTTTTTAATACTTTTTTCGGAGCCTTAACCACTATTTTTTTATGCGTATTCTTCAAAGCCTTTTTCTTTATAACTTTAATTTTAGTTCCTTTAATTATAAGCATTTTTAGATTTTTAGTATTGAAAAAGGCTTCTTTCCCTATATAGATGATATTCTTACTCAAAACTACTTTTCTTATATTTTTCTTGTTTTTAAACGCTCTGTTAGCTATAGAAACAACTTTATAATTCTTCTTATATATTTTAACAGAACCGGCTATATCCACTTTTTTAATATTTTTCTTTAAAGCAAAAACCTCTGCCGTTTTCTTCTTCTTGTCAATTATTCTATAGGTAACACCCTTAACCGTCACTTTATCAGTATACTTAGGTTTCGGCGGTTGTGGAATTTCCGGTGCAGGCGCTATATATTCTGTATTAAATCCTCTCCATACATTCCAGAAATATACACGGATCTTATATTTTTTACCCGGCGTAAATACTTTTTTCCCATTAACGGTGAAATTATTATTTATTTTTCCTTCATCAGTAAAGAACTGATTTTTTGCATATTCACTGTTTATATACTCAGTATTTGCACCCTCTTCAGGATGTGCAAGTGGAACTTCCAAGGTTTGATTGGTTTCGACATCTGTTATATCTATATCTTCGACATTATTCCTTAAGTCTTCAACAGTCAGTTGTGGTGAGGTTGGTGAAATCTTTCCGTTTTCATAATTTACACCAGATCCGTCATTGCCTGTGTAAAACGCAAACTCCGGATAGATGTATTTATTTGCATGCTCTATCTTCCAGTCAAAGGACGGATATTTATTATTCTCATCCTTTATAGAAAGACAATAATATCCGGGCTTTAACTTCTCCTTAAACGTGATTTTGCTACCATCTTCCGATAATTTCAAACCGATAATTTCTTTTGCATCCTTTGAGCGAAAAATACCATATGTCACTTTTTCTAACACAGGTTTATAATCTTCAGGCAAATCATTATCTAATTTAAGAGTATACATCCCTTCTTCGCCAATCTCCGGATGGTAATATCCGTTATAAGTGATGGTCCTGTCTCTACTCCTTCCTATAGCGTATATAACCGCCTTCTGGACAGCCTCTGAAGACATGGTTGCACCGGCTACAGCATCTTTTCCTGCAAACTCGCCTTTCCATATTTCCATTTTTTTAACTTTCTCAACATCTAAACCCTCAAACTTATCGAAGCCTTTACCGTTAAGATATTTATTCCAGTAATACTGATCTCTTGGATTAGGTACAGTCGAATCATCTTCTACTTTCACAATTTTCTTATCTGAATTTAAAGTCACTTTCACCTTGTGCTTATAAGAGAGTTCTCCGTAGCTGTATGCAAAATATTCAGAGTTCTCACCTGCAAAACTAATTTCAACATAAAGAGCATAAAAAATAGCCAAAATCAGTAGTCCTAAGAAAAAGATAAACGGCATACGGTTTATTTTAAACTTCTTTGACATAAAATCTCCTTTCAACTCAATGATATAACAACTGATATAACGATGTTCTATAATAATTATTACAATTTTTAACATAATTGTATAGTATTTAGTATTTTATGTCAATATTGTCCGATAATCTCTTTCATGTT
>ERZ772799.1091-NODE-1091-length-10196-cov-18.549847_pt1 | contig 10196 bp, 19 predicted proteins | sample MGYA00511345_ERZ772799 | MGnify/ENA primary metagenome ERZ772799 (study PRJEB29015, sample SAMEA2738037) | human oral metagenome | biome: human oral; feature: human-associated habitat; material: saliva | place: China | collected 2238 ... | reverse complement strand
TCGTCAAGGAGGTGGAGGGACCGGTGGGGGACGCAAAGTTCTTCCGCCTGTCCGCCCTTGTCTTCGAGAAGGTCCGGGACGGCTGGGAAATCAGGATCGTCCTGAAGAAGCAGTTCGCCGACGATCCCGGCGCCCTGGCGGAGTTCATCCGATACGACTGCTTGCCCGACCGGGCGCGCGAGATGGAGGAGGAGCTTCGTAAGGATAAGGCGCGGTTCCGTGAAGAGATGGAGGCGTCGCGCCGTGAGGTGGAAGCGTGGCTCCGCGAGGAGATGGAGGCGTACGAGGAGTGACCCGCAGACCCTATAAGGACATCATGGCCCGGGCGCTGGCCAAACATACGGGGCGGTCGCTGGACGACATCGAGCACCTGGACCACGCCCGCGGGGTTCGCACCCGGGACGGGTCCTACATACTGGCCCTGTTCGGCGCCCCCGTTCGAGGGCTCGTCGTCAAGCATCGGCAGATCCGCGTCACTCGGAGCTTGAAGCACCTGTCGGCGTCGGACGTCGAGGACCTGCTCGCCGAGGCGGACCGGCGCTTCGAGGCTTATTGGGCGGCGGTGAACGTCTGCCACGCCCGGGCCCAGTGGATCGTGGCCCTGAAGGAGAATGAGATCGTCCTGTCGAATGACAGGGTGCTTCGCTACGATGAGGCCTTGAGGGCCTTCAAGTGAAGAGCGAGAGAGGAAGAAGGAAGAGAGATGGCAACTGACATCGAACACATGGTTGTCGACGTCATCAACATGCACCTGGACGGGCTGCCCCGCTACCCGTTCGGGCACCCGAACGCGGGTGAGGACGACAGGGACTACTGGCAGGCGGTGGACGAGCTCGCCCACCACCCCCGCTTCAACGACACGCTGATGGACCTGCCCTTCGAGGTCCGTGTCGACTGCGAGGGGGCCCTGCTGTGAGAGGCGCGGAGGAGAGAATCAAGGGCCACCTGCCCAAGGCTATGCGCAGCGCCGTCAGGTTCGAGGACGGTCAGATCACCTGCGACTGGGACGAGCGGACCGCCTGGCGTTACGAGGACACCTTCGGCAGCATGACCATCTGGTCGGGCGGGCGCGACCAGGACATCACCGACGTCGCCGCTGCCATGTACCTCACCGAGCGGGCGTTCACCGACGACATCCTGCCCAGCCTGGACCGGGCGCTCGACGGCATCTACAAGTTCAACGTCCGCAAGGGGACGGTGCGCCTCAGGGACTCCGGTATGGGGCCCTTCCTGGACATGAGGAAGCACGACTACTACAACGACGCCGTGGAGGCAGGGATCAGGGCCCTGGCGGACCAGACGATCCGCCTGATCGCCGCCGACGCGACTCGGCGGCTGGGGCCGCACATCATCGAGCGCACGGGCGACGGCGCCACGATCATCACGACAACGCAGGGAACCGTGTGCATGAACCCCGAAAACACGAACGGGTACGGGTCCGTGCGGGTCGTAGTCGACACTCCCCGGCAGCACGGTGTCGAGCGCATCGCACCCGGGGGCGCCCTGCCCCGCTACGTCATCTGGGACCTCAACAACCCCACCGAGTGAAAGGAAAACAACATGCTCAACACGAAGATCCTGCGCAACGGCCAGGAGGTCGCCGTCGCCAAGCTGCGCGGTGTCGTCCGCCGGGTCTCCAAGACCTCGGAGATCGAGGGGATGGAGTGGACGGTGTTCGCCGACCGCCTCGTCGCCCAGCGCGACGCCATGAACTCCCTCGGCGGCGACCAGGAGGCAGTCAGCATCATCGACGACGCCCCCGACGGCCAGAACTGGACCGTCGTGTTCACCCCGGCCAGGGGGCGGCGATGAACTTCGAGTACTTCAACGAGCCCGGCCGCCCCTACACCGACGACCGCATCGAACTGTGGTGCGGAAACCTTAAGAGCGCCAAGCGGGTGCACTGGGAGTACCTGGACGACATGCTCAACCGACTGGTCGACATGGCCAACGCCTGGGACGGACAGGCCGAACGAGACAAGTGGATGTCGTGGGTCCACTACGTGGTCCTGGCGGCCACCGCCCAGCGCACCCTGGTCCACCGGCCCGATGGATTCTCCCGCCTCGACGACGCCCCCGACGGCACGCAGTGGATGCTGCGGATCAACCCCTACGAGACGCAGACCGGAACCGATGTGGTGAGGAAGGAGGGAGACGATGAGCGCTGAGGACAAGAGGACCAACGAACTGGCCCTGGCCATGCTCGGCTTGCGAGTGGCCATGATCCGCAAGGGGTACCGGCCCCTGCCCACCGACGAGAGCAAGGGGGCCGAGGGACTGTGCATGATCGTGTGGATCATGGGAGGCCAGGAGTGGACGGCCGCCATCACCGCCTGGGACGTGCTCACCCTGATGCGGCGCACCGGACGGGCGGGGGAACTCATCGAGATCAACCTCGACACCGCCCGCCTCGACAAGCCGGACCTGATTGTCGAGCGGATCCTGCCCTCGCTCCTGGGCATCGACATCCCCGTCAAGTAACAACAGGAAGGAAGAGGGATGCACAACTACATCGAGACGAGGCTCAAGGAGCTCATGAGCGATGGCACCCCGCCCGTGCGGGTGTCGGCCGCCTTCCTGGAGAACGACAAGTGGGACGACGAGGGCGGCGCGGACGTGAGCATCTGCATCCGGCAGCCCTGGCTGTGGCACGTGATGGGCATCCTGAGGGGCCCGTACTACTACCTGCGAGACCACGGCATCATGGCCCCGGAGATCGCCTTCCACATCAACGAGCCCGATCTGCTTACCGACGGCGAGCACATGGGCTACCAGCGCTGCGGCGACGTCGTCTACTATCGTGGCGACAACGTGGACGACATCCTGCGCGACCTGGCCGCCGACGTCGAGGACCTGGCCCGCAACACGCTGAAGAAGCACGGCGATGAAGCTTCGTGACTACCAGGCGGCGGCGGTCGAACAGATCGCCGCCGCCGGGGGCACGGGCCTTTTGGCCCTCGCCCTAGGAGCGGGAAAGACCCTCACGGCCCTCGCCTGCGCCGAGCGGAGCCTGAAAGAAGAGGGGAAGGAGCCGAAGGACGCCCGTGTCCTCATCGTCGCGCCCCTGCACACCGTCGACGGCTGGCGACGGCATGTTCGTGAAGTGTGGGGCCTGGAGCTGCGCGAGTGCGCCGCCAAGGGCAAGGAGGGCAAGGCCAACCTGGACGCCCTGTGGGACAGGGAGGAGCACGGGGTATTCTTCATCGGCTGGTCCCTCATGACCGCCCGCAACAAGCACAAGAAGAAGGACAACCGGGGGCGGATGGTCTCCGCACCCGACACGCACGCCTTCGGAGGGACCCTCTTCGATGTCGTCATCGCCGACGAGGTGCACCGGGCCTGCAACCACAAGTCGCTCAACTCCGGGGTTCTGTGCCGGATCCGGGCCAAGCGGCGACTGGCCCTGTCGGCCACACCGGCGGGCAACCTTCCCGTCAACATCTTCGGCGCGCTCCACTTCCTGTGGCCCGTGCGCTACACCTCGTTCACCCGCTTCGCCGACTTCTTCTTCAAGTCCCAGTACAACCCGTTCTCCGACACCGGGTACGGGAAGCTCTACGGCGAGGAGAAGTGGCCCGGGCGAGTGCGGGCCACAACCCCGTGCTGGGTGTCGGTCACCCGCCAAGAGGCGCTGCCCGAACTGGCCGACGTCGACATCCGCCGCGTGGCCGCAACCATGACCCGGGACCAGAAGCGCATCTACAAGCAGTGGAGGGACAAGGCGATCGCGTGGCTCGACGATCACCCCGTCGCTGTCAACCTCCCCGTCGTCCTCGACACCCGCCTCCAGCAGGCCACCCTCGCCCAACCCGTCGTCATGGAGCACGCCTTGCAGACACGGGAAGGGGGAGTGAAGGAGGTCGTCACGTTCGACAAGGATGCCCGGAGCGGAAAGATCGACGCGCTGCTCGACATCCTCCAGGACCTCGGCGACGAGCGCGTCATCGTCTTCACTCACTCCCGCAAGTTCCTGGTGCCCCTGCGGTGGCGCCTGGAGAAGGCCGGCTACCGGGTGGAGCAGGTGAGCGGGGACGACCACGAGGGCTGGCGCACGTTCCGCGACGACCACGGGGTTCAGATCCTCCTGGCCGTCGTGTCCGCCATCGCCGAGGGCGTCGACGGGCTCCAGACGGACTGCCACACGGAGATCTGGCTGTCGAGGGACTCCTCCCTGGTCATCAACGAGCAGGCCCAAGGACGACTGCATCGTTCGGGCCAGGAACGGGGTGTCGTGCGCTACCTGGTGCAGTGCCCCGGGACCATCGACGACACCGTCGTCGGAAGACTTGCCGAAAGGCACCGCGCCCTGACGGAATCAGGGCTCATCTGAATTGAAAGGAAGGAGAGACGTGGACGACACCGCACTGTCCGAAATGATCGAACGGCGGGCCGGGCTCATCGAGGCCCGCTCCGCCGTCAACAGGCAACTGACCGGCCTCAACCAGGCGATTGCCGCCGAGATGACCAGGAGGGGACTCGACCGCTACGACGGCGCCGTGCTCACCCGACGGTCGCACTTCCGCCCCTTCGTCGCCTCCGCCCTGCTCGACGAGAGGCTCGTGTCGACGGACGAGCGGATGGGCGTGTACAAGGAGGTCATCGACCCCGGGGCCCTGAAGGAGCGGTTCCCCGACATCTACGCCCAGGCCTGCGAGCCTGGCGAACCCTACCTCGTGCAGCGGGTTCGGAGTGAGGACGGGGCCTGCGATGTGGGGCTCTGAGGCCACGGGCCGGGCGCTGGAGATCGTCGGCGCCCCCACCGACCGGGACCGGCAGCGCCACGTGGGGCCCTCCGAACTCGGAGAGGTGTGCGACCGCTGCCTGGCCGACAAGATCCGCGGAACCTACGAGGACAAGAGGGCGGGCACCCCGCTCGCCCCGCTGCTGGGCACCGCCTTCCACCTGCTCGCCCAGGGGCGCTTGTCGACCTCCCCGGAGGGGCGGGCCGGACTGATCCTCGTGGAGAAGCGGGTCGACGTCGCCCAGGTTGACGGCTACGGGCCGATCAGGGGCACTGTCGACCTGTTCGACATCGAGCGCAGGGAGGTCATCGACTGGAAGGTCCTGTCGAAGGCCCGCATGGCGGGGGTCTCCTCCGTGGTGCACAACCGCCTGGACGGCTCTGTCCTCATGGATCGGGACAAGATCATCTGGGAGACCGCGTGGAAGTACTACGCGCAGATGATGCTCTACGGCTACGCCCTGGAGCGCGACGGCTACGAGGTGGAGCGGGCGAGCCTGCTCATGATCCCGCGTGACGCCTCCACGGACGTTCTGCCGGGCGCGGCCCGGACGCTGGTGTTCCAGTACCGTCGGGCCGTCGCTGAGGCCGTCCTGGGCCGTTTCAGCGAGCTCGTGGCCCGGGTTCGTGACGAGGAGAAGGATGCGGCGGGGGTGTCGAGCGGGGCGTATGAGTCCTCGCCCGGCTGCTACCGCTGTAAGCGACTGAAGAAGGAGGAGGCCGACATGGCCGCATGGGGAGGTATGCCGTGATCGGCATGATCGAAGAGGCGCTGAGGAAGGCGGGGTGGGCGCTCGACCGGCCCCGCAACAACCTGGGCCGCTACAGGGCCGTCTACACCAAGGACGGGCGTCAGTTGGCACTGGTCGCCGGGCACAACGGGGCTGTCGCCATCTTCGAGTGGAGCGAGTCGATGGGCTGGACGCGGGCTTACGTGGGTTACCACGACGAGGTCCTGCACTGGATCGAGCGGGAGGCGCGATGAAGGGCTCGGCGATTCGCACCAGGGGCATTGAGCGTGCCCTGGAGAGGATGGGGCGGCTGCCCGGCCTGATCGTCAGCGATGGCGAGGAGGTGCGGCTCCTGTGCGGAGACAGCACCACGATGTGGACCATCACCAATGAGCTCAACGTCGACACCGAGCCGCTCGTCCTCGCGCTGACTCGTCCGGCTGGCACGAGGAGGCACGACCGCATCGAGTGCACACTGACCAGCCGGGGCGAGGAGGTCAACCTGCGCACTGAGGATGACCTGGAGCGCCTGGTGGCCCTGTGGCGTCTGCGCGGTGTCGAGGGCGCCGAGCTGGTCGACACTCTGCTCCTGCCGGGGTGGAAGCAGCTGGCCTTGTTTCCGCTCGATGAGGGCCCGAACAACAACAGCGGAGAGGCGGCGTGATGTCGACATCGGCTTTTGATAAGATGCTCGCAGCAGCCGGTTTCGTGGCGGAGGATCCGCAGGAGCTCAAGGATATCTCGGTACTCCTGTACGGAGGGGCGGGCAGCGGAAAGACGAGTTTTTCGGCCACCGCATCCAGGGTCCCCGAAATGTCCCCCGTCCTTTACCTCGATTTCGAAAGGGGTACGCTTCCCCTGAGGGAATGGGGCGAGCTGGGCAAGATCACCATCATCCACCTGGACTCCTGGGCCGACACCCACCGGTTCATCTCCCAGGTCGTCCGGCCCACGATGAACAGTAGGTCCTTCCCCTACCGCACCGTCGTCTTCGACACCATCGACAAGCTCCAGGAGCTCATCGTGGGCGAGTCCCGTACGGCCAACCCCGGCAACAACTACAAGCCGTGGACCGACGCCTACGACAATGTCATGACGCTGATCAATGCCTTCATGCGATGCGATGGCGTCAACCTCCTGGCCCTCACCCACGTTGCCCGGGTCACCAACTCGGTGACCGGGGAGACCGAGATCGGACCGGCCTTCCGGGGCCAGCAGTCCGACAAGCACATGCCCTCCAACTTCGACTTCGTCGCCTACATGAGGTCGGGCAGGTTGGAGAGCGGACAGTTCGCCGTCCGAGCGGACTTCGCTCTGCCGGGGGCCATCACCAAGCGTCGGGTCAAGGACTTCCCCGACTTCCTGGAGAACCCCACCATGGGCCAGGTCTGGATGCTCGCCCACAACACCGAAGCCACTACCAACACCGCCACAACCAATAAGGAGAACGCATGACCGCCAACGACCCCTTCGCCGCCTTCCCGGCTACCGCCGCCGGTACGTCCGGCGCTGACCTCACCGCCCTGGACGGCCTCGACCTGTCCCAGGTGGAGGTTGCGGAGGAGTTCTCGTTCCGCGCCCCCGAGCCCGGCTTCCACAACGCCGTCGTCACCAAGACGGAGTGCCGGCTGTCGTCCAAGGGCCTGCCGATGGCCGTCCTCACGTACGCCATCGACGACGCCAACGACCCCGACCACGGTGTCGTCGTGCTGGGGTACACGGTCCTCTACTTCAAGCGCACGGAGCAGGGGCGGACCACGCGGGTCCTCAACCCCGGTTTCCGGCGGATGCTGGAGGCTGTGGACCTGTGGCGCGAGGACCCGCGCGAGCGGGCGCCCATGCTCAACGCGGCTGGGCTGAAGACGACTGTCGACCGCCTGTTCGCGCTGATGCTGCGTCGCAAGTGCACGATCAAGACGTCTGTGGCCCCGCCGCGTCAGCGCGTGGACCGTGAGACGGGGCAGCCGATGTTCAACCCCGACGGCTCTCCGCTGATGGGCAGCCCGCGGGGGCAGGTCGACGAGGTGGAGTTCGAGCCGGTCGACAGCTCGACCACTCCGTTCTGATCCCACGATGACCGGCCGGGGTCTTGCTGAGCGCAGGGCCCCGGCCGGGTCAACAAGGAAAGAGGAGAAGCCATGCTTTTGTTCTACTACGAGAAGAATGAGCTGCGGGCGTTCGTCGACGACGACGGCGCCTGGTTCGTCGCCGCGGACGTGGCCGTGGCTCTGGGGTACCGGGACTCGCCCAACATGCTGCGCAGGTTCAGCAAGAACGAGGTCCGCTGGTTCAAGGTGCCCGGGCGCCGGGGGGTGCACGACGCCAGGGCGGTGTCGGCCCGGGCGCTGATCGGCCTGGCGTTCCGGTCCCGGTCCGAGCGGTCCGAGGGCTTCTACCGCTGGCTGCTGGACGAGGTTCTGGATGTCGAGCTGCGCAAGGATGCCCGGGAGCGGGCGAGGGCGGAGGCCGTGTCGTGCTGACGCTGGAGTATGAGGGCCGCTCGATCCGCCTGTTCGAGGACCTTGACGGCGACGGGCGGGTGTGGTTCGTGTCGCGGGATGCGGCGATGGCTTCGGGTCATAAGAGTGCAGCCGAGTTGGTTCGAACAGTTGACGCGGGCCGTCTTCGGCCCTATACTGTTCACACGAACAGGGGGACGCGCACGTCCACCCTCGTTCGCGGCGAGGACCTGCTCGACAGCCTCTCCCGCAGTCGCTTCACGAAGGCCGCGGCCTTCAGGAGGTGGCTCCTGGACGAGGTCCTGACCGTCAGCCTGCGCCACGAGACCAACACCGCCAACCAAGGAGGAGAGACGCCGTGAAGGAACTCACACAGATCCCGTTCCATGACACCACCATCTACACCACTGCCGACGGCGCCTACGTCGCCCTGCGTCCTGTCTGTGAGGCGCTCGGCCTCGACTTTTCCTCGCAGCGTCACCGATTGAAGCGAAAGACCTGGGCCTGCGTGGTCATCATGACCACGCAGATGCCAGGAGACGATCAGAGAAGGGATGTCACCTTCCTCGACAGACGCACCTTCACCATGTGGTTGGCTACCATTGACACGGGCCGGATCAAGGATGAGCGATCGCGCGCACTGATCGACACCTACCAGTGCGAGGCGGCCGACGTGCTCGACAAGTACTTCCACGAGGGCTTCGTGGTCAACCCGCGCACTGAGGCCAAGGAGCTGATGGAACTGATCGCCCTCGCCAAGGGTGCTGTCAGTCCCGACCACCTCGAAGCCAAGGCTCGTATCGTCCTCGCCCGCGCCATGGGTGAGGCCCCGCATATCGAGGCTCAGGCACGACCCCTGTACGCACAAGACTTCATGATCCAGCAGGGAGCCACCAGGGACGAAGTTCGACGCTACTCTTCCGTCTTTGGTAAGGAGGTCAAGAAGGCGTACAAGTTGGCACACGCCGGACAGGTGCCCGGCAAGTACCCCTACGAAACCCCCGAGGGTCAGATTCGAGACGTCTGTGCTTACACCGAAGCCGACCGACCCCTTATGGAGCGGGTTTGGCGAGAGAAGTTCGCACACCGACTGAACCACGAGAACTAGCAGAAAGAAGAGAGAATGCCATCCCCGAAGCATAAGATGATCGGCCTGCGATACAAAGACCAGGAGGTGCGGGCGTTTCTTGAAGAAGACGACACGGTCTGGTTCGTCGCGGCCGACATCGGCCGGGCGCTCGGATACCGGGACGGATCCGACCTGACACGAAACACGCCGCAGGAGGAGAAGACTTACTGTAGAGCAGACACCCCCTACGGTTTGATGCGCCACGTCGCAGTCTCCGACCGCGGGCTCTATCAGATCGCCCTGCGGGCTGAGAAGACTTTTGGCCCGGACCTGCGACGTTGGCTCACCCATGACGCTCTCCCGCAGGCGCTTCGCACCTGGGCCCCCGGTGTTGACTTCACCCACGATAGGGCGCTCCGACAGGTCATCCTCCTTCGACTCGGCCGAGGGCTCATACCGAAGCCCCTCCTGACCCAACTGGCTGAGGAGATCCTTGACGCGGCTCTTGAGCTGGGCTTCCACTAAGACCGATCAGACCATCGAAAAAGGAGAAGAAATGACCCTCGACGAACTCATCGAGAAGCTGACGCAGATGCGCGATGAGGAGGGCGGCGACACCATCGTCGTCGTCCGAGGCTACGAGAGCGGCTACGACCGCGTCGACCTGATCAGAACGATCGACGCCTACGACAGCCGCGCCCGAGGAGGCCACGAGAAGTGGTGGGAGGGGCGCTACGACGAGAGCGCCCGTTTCGCCGGTGTCGAGGGCACCGACCCCGTCCACGTCGTTCACCTGGTGAGCGCCACCGACAAGACCTTCGACTGAGAACCGGGCCCCGGCGCCGCTAGACTGACGGCGCCGGGGCCCCGTCGTCCCCGCGGAAGAGACGGAAACAAAGAAGGAAGAGAAAGAGAGACATGGCCTTCTTCGAAGAGGTGCTGCCCGACACGCCCGGCTGGGTGCCCATCATCACCAAGGACCCCTTCGGACGCCTCACCGTCTTCAAGTGGTTCTCGTGGCCCGACGAGAAGGCCGCCATGGGGCGCTACGTCGAAGCCCACGGCAGTGGCGACGTCTACTTCAAGCCCATGACGTTCACCCAGCCGCCCTCCCTGTCCGACCCCCGCCACGCCACCAAGGCCAACGTGCTGCGCTGCGACGTCGTCTACTGCGACGGCGACGACATGGACCCCTC
>ERZ772799.1084-NODE-1084-length-10226-cov-17.967358_pt1 | contig 10226 bp, 8 predicted proteins | sample MGYA00511345_ERZ772799 | MGnify/ENA primary metagenome ERZ772799 (study PRJEB29015, sample SAMEA2738037) | human oral metagenome | biome: human oral; feature: human-associated habitat; material: saliva | place: China | collected 2238 ... | reverse complement strand
CCCGCGTCATCAACAGAAAAGGCTACTTATCCGACAAAACGATTTCTAAGGTTGAAGCAGCCATGCGAGAATTGGCCTACAAGCCCAACAATCTGGCGCGAAGTCTCCAAGGTAAGTCAGCCAAGCTAATTGGCCTTATTTTCCCTAATATCAGCAATGTCTTTTATGCAGAATTGATTGGCAAGCTAGAGCACGAGCTCTTTAAACAGGGCTATAAAACCATCATCTGCAATAGCGAGCATAACTCAGACAAGGAGCGTGAATACCTTGAGATGCTGGAAGCCAACCAGGTGGACGGCATCATCTCCGGCAGTCACAATCTAGGCATCGAAGACTACAATCGCGTGACTGCTCCCATCATTTCCTTTGACCGTAACCTTTCACCAGATATTCCAGTTGTCTCCTCAGACAACTATGGCGGCGGGGTGCTGGCAGCTCAGACCTTGGTCAAGGCTGGCGCTCAAAACATCATTATGATTACTGGCAATGACAATTCCAACTCGCCTACCGGCCTGCGCCATGCTGGCTTCGCCTCTGTTCTACCAGACGCTCCTATTATCAATGTGTCTAGCGACTTTTCTCCAGTCCGAAAGGAAATGGAAATCAAGCACATTTTGACTCACAAGAAGCCAGATGCTATCTTCGCATCAGATGATTTGACAGCCATTTTAATTATGAAAGTCGCTCAGGAGCTAGGCATCCAGATTCCCGAAGATTTAAAAATCATCGGCTACGACGGAACCTACTTTGTGGAGAACTATTATCCTCAACTAGCGACTATCAAACAGCCACTGAAAGAGATTGCCAAACTTCTGGTCGATTTACTGCTACAAAAAATTGACAAGCAAGAAGTCACAACAACGGGCTACTTCCTGCCAGTGAACCTCTTGCCAGGCAAGAGTGTGTAAATTTCATTCAACCCCTACTAAATAAGAAAATGAGGCTGGGACAAAAGTCCTAGCCTCATTTTTTCTTTGGATTGTCTAGCAAGACGCAGTGGTTGAGTGGACTCTACTAGGCTGATTTCATCAGCTTGTACATCCCTACTCAACTGTGCGGAGGTGGGACGACGAAATCGAATTCTAACGAATTACCGATTTCTGTCCCACTCTCATTTTTAACTATCACGGTGAGAAATATGGATTTCTACAACTGCTAGAGGAGATTATTCTCTTCTACTTTATTGCTTCTTTCTAAAAGCGAGCAAGCCAGCAAAGAAGGCAAGAGAACCACCTAAAAGTGCAAGCAGAGAAGTTTCTGTGCCAGTTTTCGGCAAGACTTTTTCTGTCGAAGCAGTCTCGGTAGGACTTACTTTGTCCTGCTGCGGCTCTGCAGCAAGTGGTTTTTGACTCTCTGACGATGGAGATGTAGATGGAACTTGAACAAGCTTATTCGACAAGCTAGGACTTTGTTCTTTTTGAAGCTCCTTAACGCTGCCTTGAGACGGATTTTGCTGGATGTCTTTATTTGTATCTTGAGGCTTTTCTTCTTGAGCTGGACTCGCCTTTTTAATCCGCAAAATTGTCGCTGTCAGCGGAGCTAGAGTCAAGCCATTACTGTTTCTAGTGACACCTGCTGGATTTGAAATAGCTGTGACTCCTGCGCTATTGCCATCAGCCACAACCTCTGCGCCTGCTAGATGTTTGTAGGCTTCACCAAAGTTGAAGTTTCGCTCCTTTTTATCCGCATTGACAAAGACTGCATAAATATCTCCATTCGAAGCAACCACTTGGTAGCCAAGGACCATGTCTTCTTTCTCAACGCCATTCTTGCCAGGCTGGGTAATGAGAGTCACATTTTGATCGACTTCTGCTTTGGAACTACGAGTGAAGGCGTCCGTTGATTTCCGCAGACTAATCAAGCCCTTCATATAAGCACGGCTCTTGGCATTTTCAGGGAATTTCTCCGCATCAGTCGCCTTGGTCCAGTCAAAATGATTGACCGCGTCGCTTGAATCATAGGAATCATGAATGAAATACGGGTATTCAAACGGCGTGCCGTCCTCATTGGTCAACAAATGCGCTTTGTTTGGAACCTTGTCTTCGGAAACAGGATATTTATAGGCAGGATCGCGGAATTGCTTGGTCCGGCCGTATTCTTGACCAGAGTGGATAAATGGTGTTCCTTGCGAAGTCAGCATCATCAGATTTCCTAGGCGCAGACGGCGATGAATCTCTTGATTATTAGCAGCGACTGCCGGATCTTTCTTGATCGACTGGGCAATGATATCAAAGAGGGTCAGATTATCATGAGCTGCGATGTATTGAATCACATCCCCTGGGCTATCCGCCTCAAAATTGGTTGGCTGTGCCTTGATATTCTTGAAAACATCTTCTACATTGCGTTTACCGCCAGTGATAAAGGCTGGTGTTCCCTCATTTGGATAACCCGATTTCAAGGTATTACGAATGTCATCTGAGAAGACCGCCACCGTATCTGTTGACTTCATCCAAGTTTGGTCAGCAGGCTGGACAGCTTTATTTTCATCACCTGCATAAGTCTTCCAGCCCTCACCCAGCATAATGAGATTTGGATTGAGCTTTTTAGCTTCTTCAAAGGCTTTTTGGATGGACTCTGCATCATGGTCTCCCATCATATCAAAGCGGAAACCATCTACCTTGTACTGCTCCGTCAGATACTTGATCGAATCCACCAAGACCCTTCTGCTCATATAGTGGGTAGTCCCCAAGCGGCCGCCACCAAAGCTGGATCTCGGTGTGCCATCCGCATCCATAAAGTGGTAGTAATTGGGCTCCAAGTCCTCAAAGATAGAGGTCTTGGCTGTGTGATTATAGACCACGTCCATGATAATGCCCATGCCACGCTTATGAATTTCGTTGACAAGATTTTTAAATTCCTCAATGCGCTTGGCTGGATCTGTCGGCGCGCTGGAGTACATACCTGTCAGCGAGAAGTAGTTTTGCGGGTCATACCCCCAGTTGTAATTGCTGTTGCTGGAAGCGTACTTGTCCATACGTTCAGCATTTTTCAGCTCATTGACAAAGTAATAGCTCAGAACTGGCAAGAGCTGAACGTGGGTCACTCCCAAGTCTTTCAAATAATCCAATTTCTCAATGAAAGCTGAGAAGGTCCCAAATTGAGATTTTAAATCCTTTGAAATAGCTGGATCTGAAGTGAAATCACGAACGTGCGCCTCATAAATCAAGGCATCTTCTCGCTTCTTGAAATTCGGAATATTGGCATAGGTTAAGTCTTTCGGTCCATATTCACTTGGATCTACAAAGGCCGCCTTAGCAATCTTGTAAGCATCCCCCTTGTCCGCATCTTCACTGTTCCAAGCGGCTAAAGACTTGGCATAGGGATCCAGCACAAGGACTTTTTTGCCGCCACGGCTAATTTCATAATGATAGAAATATCCACGATAGTCAGAAAGACCTAGCCCGCTCTCAGGCGTCAAGCTGCTAGTCCATGTACCAGACTCACCCTTCTGCATAGCTATGCGCCCAAGGACCTTGTTCTGATCTTCCTTGTCATAGACCACCAAATCTACTTGGTCCGCACTTGGTGACCAGAAGGTTAAGTCCACTTGTTTGCCCGCTTGAGAAACACGCGCTCCCAAATCACCATCATACTTGTAAAGACTATCCTTCAGCTGCCAGTTCATGCTGGTTTTGAATTGGTCATTGCCGTATTTGATAAGGTAAGGTGACTGAGCTTGATTAAAATCACCAATTAATTTTGCGCTTTTATTCTTAGAGTCCAGAACCACATCTTTAACAGTGACTTCTCCACCATCTTTGTTGGTAATTTTTAGGTTTTTCAGAATATCTTCTTTTTTAGCATTTTCTAAGGTAGAGAAAGTCGCCTCAATTTCTGTCAGGCTAACATGCTGGGCTCCTGTCATGCGGATATCATTGACAAAGTATGGGTTGGTATAAACCGTTGGATCCGCATCACGCAAGAAAATCTGGCTAGTTTTACCCAAATTTGCGAAATTATAATCCTGTTTTTGAATCTTCACATCATCTCCTGACTTGCTTTCATCTAAAAGCAGGAAACCAACCATCTTTGCAGCCTCTTTCAGAGGAACATCTACGTAGCGACCGTATTTCCCAGTCTTTTCAAAGTCCACGCCATCAGGCCAATTTTGACCTGGATGTTGCACATCTCCCCAGAGCCAGAGGGATTTCTTATCATACTGACCATCTGTACGATAATAATTGATCCGAAGCATTCCTTCTTTCAAGGGCTCGGATGTATGAGGATTGTAGTCTTTGTCAAACCAAACTTCATTCATCTGAGGGCTCAGTAGCTCAACTGTCTTGTCTCCCGTAATGTTTTGACCTGCCGTATTGTTGATTAAGAGACTAACCTTGCTTCTTTTCTCTGCCATCTTGACATCAAGGTAATAGCCATAATCATCTTTTTTAGCTGTCGCAAAACTAGTCGCACCAGTCGGCCAACCTCCCTTTTGACCAGAAGGCGTTTCAACATCATCCCAAGTCCATAAGCCTAAGCTATCCAGATTCTCGGATGGTAGATTTTTGAAATGGAAACGCATATGGCCATCTGCGATAGCATCCTTTGGCGATGTCTCCAACTGACTAGTTGACGCTGGCTTTTCTTTCTCGTCAGATACAGCTGTCTCCTTTGCTTCTTTCCCAGCTGCTTCTGGAGTCGCACTAGAGTCTGCCCCCTCTGTAGGCTGGGTAGCTTGACTTACTACTGCTTCAGGCTGGGCGCTTTTCTCGATCTCTCCTTTTTGTTCGCTTTCTTTTTGCGCTGAACTATCCACTTCCTCGGCTTTTGCTTCATCTGCTAGCTTAGGCAAAGCTTCCAAATTAGCAGCTGATACTGTTTCCGTTGCTGGGCTAGTCGTAGCCTTTGTCTCATCCGCTTTGGCTAACTGAGCACCTCCAAAGAGGAAGCCAGATGCAATCACGACAGATGCTACTCCGACTTTTAAGCGACGAATCCCAAAATAATGACGCTTTTCACTGGTCCGAGACTGTAGATGATAGTTTCTTTTCATAAATAAAAAAACTCCTTTATTTTTTCCTATAGAAAATACGTATGCAAACGTTTTCTGTATCTATTATACAGATTATCCATCGAAATGTAAAGGTTTTCATTGATCGTTTTTTATTCCAAAGCTTTATGTATGATTTCAGATTAGTTTTATACGAAATTCACCAGCTCTCTCTGTCTTGTTTAAGATAATGAAGCTAAATATTTCTTTAGACTCATCAAAAAAAGCTTTTCTTTCATAAAGCTTTTCTTTTAAAGTTTTTTTAATGTAGTTCAATCCCTGATTACTTTTTGGTGTTAGAATCACTACCGCTTTCCTTGGGCTATCACCTGCATTGCAATAGCACTGTCCGTTTTTTAGAAAGATAAGATTTCTCCAAACTTTAAAGAAAATCGAACTAATCTACATAGAAAAATCTTCTATAAATTCGAGCAATTGTTAAAACAATGATTGAAAATATAGCTATTATAGACAATACTATTTTCCCAAAACTTATTTCCGAACGGATTATAAAAATGTGAAAGAGAGGTGCCAATCCTACACCTATAGCAATTAGATAACTAGCAAAGTTTATTGAACCAAGACCTGCAAAAAAATGTTTCATTTTAAATACCCAACTTTTTACCTTTCATTTTATTGTGATTCTCTCTAAATCAGTTTCATTGTTTAATTCTTATTAAATTTCCTCGTATAGCCCTATTCAAATAGTTATTAAATCCAAAGGTTCTCCTCAAACACTCTCTTCTGAAGAATTGCTCTTTAGGAGATTTTCTATTATCTCTTTATTTTCTTACTTAGACTCACTAGACCATGCCTCATCTCTAAAAGACCTAGTAAAAATCGTAAGAAACGAAAGCGATTTATCCTATAAACAGATATGGAAAGAGCGTTCGAGGTCTAGATTGCCATGAAACTATAGGAAAAAGGACTAGCCGAGGCCTAGATTGCTGTGAATTTATAGGAAAAGTGACCAGCCGAAGCCTAGATTGCCATGAATTTATAGGGAAAGTAGCCGACCGAGACCTAGGTTGCCATGATTCTATAGGAAAAAGGACCAGCCGAGGTCTAGGTCGCTATTAACCTGTAGAAGATGGACTGTTCCAGCCATAGCCCCTATAATGGAAACTTTTTAAGCATTATCAGCAACTGCAACTATCAAAAACCAAAAAAGCTGAGACAGTCGTCTCAGTCTTTTTCTTCTGTTATAAATTGACTCAAAATCCCATTGATAAACTTACTTGATTTTTCATCTGAGAATTGCTTGGAGAGTTCAATGGCTTCATTGACAGCTACTCGCTCAGGAGTATCAAACTCTGTGATTTCAAAGATGCCTAATCGCAGGATATTCTTTTCTACCAAAGTCAGACGCTCAACTGTCCAGCCCGCTTTTAAGTGCTGGGCAATTTTTTTATCCAATTCTTCCTTGGACTGGAGCACCCCTGTGACCAAGTTGAGTAGAAAGGCTGGGATATTGACCTCAGCATCTGTCTCCTCTTCGTCCTTATCGTAGGTATAGGCAAAGCGGCAAGATTCAATGGCATCCCCTTCATACTCCAGACTCATCAAAGCCTGAAAAGCCCGCTGACGTAGCTCTCTTCTAGATTCTAACAAAACATCAGTCATTGAGGAAATCCTCATCAAATAGATCTTTCAAATCTGGTTTTGGTGATTTTTCTGGAACAATGCCTGCCACATGGATATTGACAGCAGACAGCTCTACTTCAGCCATATCGCTTACAGCACTCTTGACTGCTTTTTGGATTGCAACTGCAACTGTTGGTACACTGATACCATACTCCAGATATAGGTAGATATCCACTGTTATGTCGCCACTTTCATCCGTATGAAGCGCAACACCACGTCCAAGCGTACGCATAGAGAGGCTGTCTGACATGCTTTTATTTGCAAAAGAATGAACGCCCTCAACCTTTGCCGTAGCAATGGCAATGATTTTTTCCAAAACTCGTGGCGCAATGACGATTTCGCCTAATTGTTCGTTTGCCATAAGAATTCCTTTCTATCTGAAAGATTAAGATTACGCACGAGAAACGTAAGTTCCTTCTGCTGTATTGATGACCAGTTTTTGTCCAACTTCGATGAAGTCTGGCACGTTGACAACAAGACCTGTTTCAAGAGTTGCTGGCTTACCAGAACCTGTTACAGTAGCACCCTTGATAGATGGTTGTGTTTCTGTTACCACCAATTCAACAGTTGTAGGTACTGTCACACCGATCACTTCTGATCCGTAGAATTGGATTTTCACGTCTGAGTTTTCAAGGATGTATTTCAATTCTTCCTCTACATTGACTACTGGGATTTCGTATTGGTCATAAGTCTCAGTATTCATGAAATAAGCAGTGCCATCCATTTGGTACAAGTATTGCGCTGGTACTGTTTCGATGATAGCTTGTTCAAATTTTTCTTCTGGACGGTAGCTAGTCTCAAATGTAGAACCAGTACGAACATCACGCAATTTCATACGCATGATAGTATTTCCCTTACCTGGTTTGTGGTGGCTTGCTTCCAAGACACGGATCAATTTACCATCAGCAGTTTCAAAAGTCATTCCAGCTTTCAGCTTGCTTGCTTCAATCATTTGTTTTTTACCTCTTTAATAAATAATTTACTCTTTATTCTACCATAAAGCTTGATAATTCTCAAATCACAATCAATTCTTTTGGAGCAAGGGTCAAGACCTCACAACCAGTTTCTGTGATCAGAAGGTCATCTTCGATCCGAACGCCATATTTGCCATCCAGATAGATACCCGGTTCATCGGTCAGAACCATACCAGCCTTGATCGGTTCTTCTGACTTGCCAAAGTAAGGAATCTCATGGATATCCAGACCAATCCCGTGACCAATCCCATGGCTAAAGTAAGGGCCGTAGCCTGCATCGTTGATGATCTGGCGTGGAATCCGGTCAAAATCAATACAGCTGAGTCCAGCTTTAGCCGCTTCTATCAAAGCTTGATTACTACGCAGGACAATGTCATAAATCTCCCGCTCTTCATCTGTCACCTGCCCCACATGAACAGTCCGTGTCATATCGCTGACATAGTGATTGTAGTAGCAGCCAAAGTCCATGGTCAGGGTTTCACCATTTTGAATGACCTTGTCACTAGCCACGCCATGTGGCATAGCAGAGCGGTAGCCCGAAGCGATGATAAAGTCAAAGGAGGCTCCTGAAGCACCTAACTGGCGCATGCGGGCATCCAAAAAGTTCATAACAGCCAGCTCTGTCGTCTGACCTGGCTTAATAAAGTCCAGCACGTCTAAGAAGGCTTGGTCAGAAATCTGGCAGGCCTTGCGAATGGTCGCGATTTCTTGCTCATCCTTGATCATGCGCAACTTTTCAATAAAACCTGTCATCGGCACCAGCTCATGACCAGCAAAAACACTTTCCAGCATTTTAAAGTAAGCATAGGAAATCTCATCATCAAAACCGATCTTTTGCAGCTTGTCGTCCGCAATGATTTTAGCAATTTCACCAACCGCATCCCGCGTTTCAACAATATCAAAGCCCTCAACCACGCCCTTAGCAATCAAGGTATAACGAGAATCCGTCAGGAAAATCCGACGCGACTTGCTGATGAAAACTGTCGCTTCTGTCCCGCTGAAACCAGTCAGGTAGTAAATATTCTTCAGATTGGTTACTAGGACAGCATCGCATTCTGTCTGAGCCAAGGCTGCTTCAAATTTTTCAACTCTTGATAACATGAGGTACCTCCATGAAATAACTACGTTTATTATATCAAAAAACCAAGAAAAGAGAAAAATTTAAATTAGACAATATTTAAGTTCTATCACTAAGTAAAATAACACATTTTAAAACACCTCCTTGTAATTTGTGAGTCTTCTAAGAATCTGTTGAAAATCTTGATAAATACTATTCTCTAAATTTACCTATAAAAACAATAATATGCTGTAATCCCCTCTGATTTATTGATGAATCAATTACGATAGTGTCAGTTTCATCCAAAAAGAATTGACAAAACTTGCGAATAATAGTATTATTACGTTAATATTATCTATAAACAAAGGAGATTGCTATGCCAAAATACAAATTACTTGCATATTTTGAAGATGGTGAAATTGTAGAGGAAGACAACTTTGGAAATTACTTTGATACAGAGGACGACGCACGATATGCTATTTCTGAATTTGAAAACAACATGAGCGTGGGAGCTGAGGTTTTGCATTTATCAGATCCCTTTGAATACCCTGACGAGGAAGCAGAGCAGGCTGTTTCTTATGAAATAGTCGAAGTTGATTAGTCTGATCGCTGTATTCTATACCTATTGTTTAGTTTAATAAAACGACCTTCATCTTTTGGATTTAGGCCGTTTTTATTTATACCACTTTTAATTCTAATTCACACAAATATTAGCAACACTTATTGTTAGTTTGTGAAATATATATTATAACTTCAATAAAGACTAGTAATTGAGATTTAATATCTAAATTTAATGAGTTATAAGATTGTACTAAAATCGTTTTTACTCTTAAATTAATTTAGCTTACCTTTCAAATACTGGGCGGTATAGCTGGCTGGGTTGGCTGCGACTTTTTCTGGTGTACCCGTCGCAATGATGGTTCCACCACCGACACCGCCTTTCGGTCCCAAGTCAATGATATGGTCAACTGTCTTGATAACATCTATATTGTGCTCAATAACTAAGACACTATTTCCATCATCAACGAAACGATCCAGAACTTTTAGCAGACGAGAAATGTCCTCTGTATGCAGATCTGTTGTCGGTTCATCCAAAATATAGAGAGACTTCCGGTCGATCTCTTGTGGAGCTCACGAGCCAGCTTCATCCACTGGGCTTCACCACCCAATAAAGTGGTCGCTGGCTGTCCCGCTGAAACCAGTCAGATAGTAAATATTCTTCAGATTGGTTACTAGGACAGCATCACACTCTGTCTGAGCCAAGGCTGCTTCAAATTTTTCAACTCTTGATAACATGAGGTACCTCCGTAAAATAATTCGATTGAGTATCGTAAAATAAAAATTCTGCTGATGAAGAGTCACTACTCTTCGTCTTTTGTTTCTTTTTGCGTCTTTTCCACATTGCGCTGATAGGCCTGAATCTGGCGTTCCAACTCCCGTTCGATCGCTGGTTCTGGCGCATATTTCTCTTCCCAGTCATCTGGTTTTAGGATTTTATGAGTCACGGGATCAAAATGCGCTTTTCCATCTGGGAAAATTTTCCCCATATTGGCCTGATGGA
>ERZ772799.1077-NODE-1077-length-10255-cov-3.265196_pt1 | contig 10255 bp, 11 predicted proteins | sample MGYA00511345_ERZ772799 | MGnify/ENA primary metagenome ERZ772799 (study PRJEB29015, sample SAMEA2738037) | human oral metagenome | biome: human oral; feature: human-associated habitat; material: saliva | place: China | collected 2238 ... | reverse complement strand
CTCCAAAAACGCATTCAGGATTATCAGCAAAAGCTTGAAGAGCTACAAGCGAACAGCGCCGCTGCCGAAGCTGAGCTTCGTGCCCAGCAGGCCCCCATCATTTATGCGATGAAGCAGGCCGGGGAGACCCCGGCCAATATCGCTGCCCGCCTCGGCGTAAGCGTCCCAGCAGTAAGGCAAGCACTCTTTGAGCAGAAACACCAGGCCGAAGCGCACCATGAAACCTTACACGCCCCGGGAACAATTACCGGCGAAAACTCGTCTTCAGCGATACCGCAGGTGGATAACCCCGGGGCGTTTCGGTAGCCGCTAGGTTGGGTTTGGGTGAAAGGCAGTAAGGAAGGGTGCCTCTCTCTAGTACCTTAGGGGTTGGATATCGGTAAGGCATCTGCCTTAAGATTGAAGTTCTGGTGACAAAAAATCTTTGCGAGAGGGACGATCCACTATGACGAGTAATATTTTCGGGATCGGATATGAAGGTGTAACCCTTGACGAGTTTATCCAGACTCTTAAAAACCGTGAGGCTACCGTCCTAGTGGACGTGCGGCTGAACCCGATTTCTCGGAAAAAGGGTTTTTCCAAGACAAAGCTTTCTGAGGCTCTTAGTCAGCATGGTATCCGGTATGTGCATCTGCGTGAGTTAGGGAACCCGAAAGAAAACCGAGACGGATTCTGGGATACTTACACCCCGGCTTGGGAAGCTGCGCGGGAGAATTACCGGTTCATGCTTGATAGCGAAGCCGCACGGGAAGCTCTCACCTATATTGAAGAGCTTGCCCGCGTGGAACCTGCTGTGGGGCTGATGTGCTTCGAGAGGGCAGAATGTAACTGTCACCGCGATGTGATCCTGCAACGTATCAAGCAGCAAGAGCTTGCCCTCGTCTAGTCTCTAACTCTCAGCATTACGCATAGCTCTTATGCTGTGCGTTGGATACCCAGTACGCTAAAAGCGGCTGGGTATTTTTTCTGGTTCCCTACGTACAGTACAGGTTCTTTACTAGGATCTAAGACGCTGTGGTACTTTTTGAGAATAGCTTCGCGGGCAACTTCTTCTGTGTCCTGATTGTGTCGCCGCGCAAGCGCTTCGAACTCCCAATCAAGGAACATCTGTTTATGTCCTTTACAAGTGTCTGAGCAGCGGTATTTGATACGACCTTGAAAGCGTGGTTCTTGGAGAAGCTGATGTGGTTCTAATGTATTGCCCTGTTCGAAAAGGTCTCCTTGAAGTACTTTCTGGACGTTTCGCTTTTGCTCTTTATTCCAGCCTTTATACGGCTCAATCGTGAGCTCAAGGGGGCCGTGGGGACGTATTACTGCTAGGGACGGGTAGGGCTTTTTCTGTTTCCCGTTTACACAGTTATCCCGTATCTGGCACATAGTCATTTCGGACACCAGTGGTAAAATATAGTCCATACGTTTCTTCCAATCACGTATGGGTTCTTGTACCTTGTAGAGCTGTGAACGATCGGGCTTGTAGCTTTCTGATCGGAAGTCTTCAGCGGAAGGCGTTATAGGCGCTCCGATAATGGAGTACTTCTTGAACTGCTTATAGTCTTCCAATCTGCGGAAAGGAATAGGGTACATACGAACCCAGTGCAAAAAATCCGTATCAAGGCGGATACCTGCAACGCAGACAGTTTCGCCGTACTTTTCCGAAGGCTCAGGGCGTGCCTTAACCGTTACCAAGATACGAGCAGTCTCAGGATGCGTAGCAGTTGATTTTTGGTATAGATGCATTGCCTGCCGAGACGGTACAGATAACTGAAATAAAGCATCATCCATAGTTTTATCCTTCCACAGATACAACAGTTAAAATGCATGCTGCACTCTTCATAATTTTATCGAGTGCCCCGATGCTAGTTAAAAGAGCGGCGTCTGACCAGGCATGACAATACCCCGAACAAGCTCATCGACTTGCCGCTGATCGTATCCGTTTTGGATGGTATGAGCGCGTAGGAGTCTAGCGGCCGCAGCGCGTGCGGCGCGGCCTTGGTGTCGCCAGAGGGGGTTATGCAGGTTACCCCGGCCACGGTGTTCACGCTCGGCCATGTTCTCGGCGTGGGTACCAATGAAGAGGTGCCCGGCACCTTCTAACTCTGCCCGCACGCAGAGCGGGTTATCACATAAATGCGTGACAAGGCGTCCGGTGATTTCTTCTAGACCGTAGATGATTTCTGCTGCGGCGCGGTGCGCTCTGAGCATCCTTTGACCGCTACCGGGGGTTTGTGTCCAGAATCTTCCGTATCCGTCGTCGCCGATTGCACCTGTCCATATCCAACATGCGGAAGGGCTAGGGCCTTTGATGACTTTTTCCCAGAAGCGTTTTTCTTCGTGGTGGTTCATATTCCAGCCCTTCCAGAGTGTCGGTTGGGAAGTTACCCGGGGGTAACTTTTATGAGGTGGTTCCGTTCTCGCGTTGCCATTGAAGGAATGCTTGGTATTGCTGGGCTTGCCATTGCTGGTAGGCCGCTTGTTGTTGCTGTTGTGCGGCTAGAGCGGCTTGTTGCTGCTCAATCTGGGTTTGTCGTATTGCGGCTGCTCGCGCTTGGCCTTTGGCAACGCTGCGGGTGATTGGGCCGATGACGGGGAGGAACAGGATGGCTAAGACGAAGCAGGGTACCCCAATGATAAGGAAGGCGTACTGGTTCAGTGCGATTGATATTCCGAGTATAAAGATGGAAAAGATGCTACTGATGATGAAGACTACTCCGCAGGGAAACCGGCGTAGAGCGTATGCTCCGAGGGCTTGGCCTGGGGTGATCATCATAACAGGGGTGATGTTGTTGCGTGACATGGTGCACCTCCTGGGTGGTGGGGGTGATATGACGTTGAAGTGATGTCATATCACAGTGATGTGATGTTGTTTTGATGGTATATCACATTCTTTTTCGGTGGGTTATATGTTGGTGAGGGGTAGGTCGGCTCCGTATTTTTCTTCGAGTATTGGGAATGTGAGTGAGGCGAGAAGTTTTTGGATGCTGGTGCCTTCTTGCTCTGCTGCGTACTGGAGAAGTTGCTGTTGTTGTTCGGTTCCACGGAGGCTGTAGAGGTTGTATTTTTTGCCTCGTGCTCGGATACGGGTTCGGGCTTCGGGGCTGAGTTTGCGGGTTTCTTCGGCGGCGTCCAGGGTTTGTTTTTCCGCCCCGTTCACGAATGCGTCGGGATCGGCCCGCCGGGTGCGCTGGCGTTCTTGGTTAAGACCAGCTGGCCAGCGAGTTAGATTCCCGGTGGGGTTCTTTTCGTTGATTTTACGTGCCATGTTAGTTTTCCTCTTCCGCTGGTGGTTGGGTTATAGGCCGGTGATTTCCTGGGTAAGGAGCTGGATTTCAGCCTTTGCCTTGGAGTTATCAGATTCGACGACGCTTAGTCCTTCAGAAAGTGCCTGCGCGTAGACATTGCGATGATGGATCACGGTGTCGGCAAGGTCGAATTCTATTTCTTTGGGGATTTCCGCGAGAGCATGAGTCGCAGTTTCTACATGGTTGCTATGCCAATAAGTCGGTGCCTTGGAGATCACGACAAGCATTTTCAGTGCTGGATTCATATCGCGCGCTTCGTCCATCCAAGACAAGAAAATCCGGGTGGCATCCAAATCAGCGACGGTGGTGCTGGTGGGTACAAGGAGTAGGTCTGCCCTGTGGGCTGCGGAGCGGAGCTCTGTAGAGTCTTTGCCTGCGGTATCAATGATCACGATATCGTATGCGGCGGCGAGATCATCAATGGTGCTGCCAAGCCGCCCGGTTTTACGGACAGTAGTGATGGGTTCCCGAGTGGTGTTTTCCCGGTCAGCGGCCCATTGGGAGGCGGTGCTTACGGTGGGGTCGGTTTCTAGGATAATGACTTTGCGGCCTTTGTGCTGATATTCAACGGCGAGATTCACGGCCAGGGTTGATTTGCTGGTGCCGCCTTTATGGTTTCCTACAACGATGATCATAATGTTTTTCCTTTCTGGGTGATGTCACATGATTGTGATGTGACGTTATGTGATTGGTTGTAAAAAAGCCCGCGATATGTCGCGGGTGGGGCTTATTGGTGGGAGAGGCGGGTGAGCCTGGCTGGGGTGAATCCTGCGGGGATGAGGATGTGACGGAAGAGGCGTTGGATCATGATGGCTGCGGCGTCTGACCAGGTGCATTTTTGTGTCGTGGTGATGTTTTGCATGTGGCTGTGACAGGTGTCGCAGAAAGAAAGAGTCTGGGTCTGTGTGGTGAGTGTCCATATCTCTGTGGTGGGTGTTTCGCAGAAGACGCATGGGTGTGGTGTCTTGGTGGGTGTCTTTTGGGGGGTTGTCATGTTTTTCCTTTCTTGAATGAGCGCTCTCTACGGCCCCCCGTTTGTTCTGGGGCCGTGGAGAGTGCTCATTATTAATACACCGGTGGGGTGGCTAGTGGCATTACCTCACCCAAAAAATTTTTTCTGAATACGTCATGTCACATCAAAGTAATGTCACATGATTACGATGTGACATTACGAGGCGTGAAGGGCTGGGATTGCTTCGACAGTGGACGCCAAATCGTCGTCTATTACGCCGATATAACGCTGCGTGGTGGAGATGTCAGCGTGGCCTAGTAGCTCCTGCACGGCACGGAGGTTGTGGGATCGGGTGTAGGCGGTGGTGGCGAACCAATGCCGCAGCTGGTGCGGGGTGCGGCCAGGGCCGAGGAGGCGGGATATTTTTTTGGCGATGTTGTCGCTGCTGCGGTGCCCGGTAAAGCGGCCCGGAAAGTAGTATCCGGTCTGTTTTGCTTCGAGGTGGGGGAGGAGTTCATGGTGGGCTGGGATGACCCTGGTGTGGCCGCCCTTGCCGGTAATGTGAAGCCATCCATTGGTGTAGTCCTGGGTGTGGAGAGCAGCGATTTCTGAGCGCCTGAGACCGGCGTGAGCACCGAGCAGGATCATGAAACGTTCTTCGGCGGTAGCTGCTTCCGCTAGGGCGTTGGTGATGATGCGGGTTGGGATAGCGCGGCAGTGGTGTCGCGGTTGGGGTATGGACGGGATCAGGTGGGTTGGGTCGTCCGTCCTTTGCTCTGTGGCAATCAGGTAGCGAAAGAGTAAGTGGATGGATTGGAGGGCGCTTTTACGGGTGGTGGGTTTCCATGTAGGGTTTGCGAGCCATTGGGTGACTTGATCTTCGGTGATGGTCAGGGCTGTCTCGGATGGGTAGGTGCGTGCGAGGTGTTGGATCCAGCGTTGGCGGGTAATGGTCGTAGATTTGGTTTTCCCGGATGCGAGTTGCCAGGTAGTGAAGGCAGATTGATGTGGTTCCCAAAGCATGGGGGACTCCTTATGTGGCTGATGTGATGTGATGTGTTAAGGGTAGCGGGGCAAAATAAAAGCCCCGGTGTGGGGCTGTGGTGCGGGTTGTGGCCGGGGTAGGCTGGGTCTGATAATCCTTTGGTCGTGGGTTCAAGTCCCACACTCCCTACATACCCCCGCTCGGTATGACTCTGTCTAGCAGTCGCCGAGCGGGTTTTAGTATGTTCATAGTGGTGTAGCTCAGTGCGGCAGAAATAAAAATAAACCGGGTCAATCTTCGTCAAACATGACTGAATACATGCCCCTTGGACGCAGTTTTAAGGTACTGTAAAGGGTAGTCTTCTGGCGGTCTAGTCTTAGCACCGCAGAAGGTTTGAATGCACGGCGCAACTGATGCGTCTACCCCTTGAGACAAGGACCGATGATGAGCGATAACCTTCCGCAGCAGCCCGGGCACAACGGGTATGATCAGCAGGATCACACACAACCCTACGGTATACCCCAGCAGCAGGGGCAACAAAATACTCCCTATCAGCAGAATCAGTACCAGCAAAACCCTCAGCAGGGAATGCAGCAAGGTTACGGGCAGCAGGGCCAGCAGAACGTACCCTATCAGCAGAACCAGTACCAGCAAAACCCTCAGCAGGGCTATGGTCAGCAACAGCAGCAGTACATGCCCCCACAGAACCAGCAGGATCAGTACCAGCAGAATCAGCAGAGCCAGGCTCCGGCCGCCCCTAATCATTTTGCGTTGGCGTTTAAGGGGGTGTGGGGGGCTTTCCTAGATATTTTTAAGAGCAACCCCACCGGCGCGCACGACCGTATGCAGCAGCACCCCCTGTGGGGCTGGCTTATTGCCTGCACATTACAGTCGGTTGTGGGTGCCCTGTTCGTTATGGCGTTTTTGAACACCTATGCCGGGCAAATTTTCCGTGTCGTGTTTGTTGTTACAAAAGATACAGCGAAGTACACTTCGGGCGCGTACACCGCCGCTGAGGGGTTCCTATTATTTCTTATTTTCCTGATTGTGATTTTTGGCGTGCTCGTGCTACGCGGGGTGGGGCTGATGCTTACCGCACGTATCGGCAAGTCGCAGATGGGGTTTAACTCCGCGATGGATATTGTGGGTACTGCTGTGCTACCGCAGATTCCCGCTTTCCTAGTTCTGTTCTTCCTCTCATTCTTGCTGCCACATGCAAGTACTGTGACCGATACGTACGCCGCGTCGCAGCGCCCCATCTTGGTGATGATGATAGTCTTCGCCGTATTTAGCGTAATCGTTGGTGAATCCCTGCTGTACCTGGGACAGGCGAAAGTTGCCAACACCGAAAAATCGGTGTTCTTCATGTACGTGGTGTTGAGCACCGCATTCGTGCTTGCTGGGATTCTGGTGCTGTACTTCGGCTTCAGCGTATTAGCCCCGAACCCCTCCTCCTCCGCCCACTAGTGGAACATCTCTGATGAACATGACACGTGACGGCGCTCAGGCGACGCGCACCCCCATGCGTGCGCGTTACCTGGGCGTCCTACTGGTTTTGGTGGCGCTCGTACTTTCAGCGTGCGGCGCCAGGGTTGAGACGGATCTGGGGCTGGAGAACGCCGAGAAAGGCTCCCGAACAATGTCCATCTCCTTCAATATGAAGGACAATAAGGACTACGTGAAGGGCGACATTAACTCGATTGATTCGTCGATTAAGAAGCATCTGCCTTCTGAACTGTCTTATGAGGGTATACAGACCGACGGTGATAAGGCGCGTGCCACCTTCAAACTCTCGTTTACGAGTATCAGCGAATACCGCACAAAAGTTGAGAACCTTCTGAAGCTTTCAGGATCCTCCACAACCCCCACTATCAGCATCTCAGACAGCACCACGGGGCTGGTCCAGGGTGTACAGGTGTCGGAGAACTTCAGCTCCAAAGAATTGTTGGGGTGGGTTCCCGAGAGCTTGGTAGTCGATGGTGTTATCGAGTCGAAGCGCAAAAGTAGTGTGCTTGGAACAGAAGATAAAACCACTGTCAAAATGGGCGATAGGGAGCTGAAAAACTCATCCTCGTCGACCCCGATCTCAGTGAAAGATATTAAAGATAACGGGTTCGGCTTCGTTCTGATGGATACGCAGGTGCAGCAGAATGGCTTGTACACTGCAAAAATATTTTTTGTTGCAAAAGATATTATGGAGCCTGATAAAGCTAAGGCTGTAGACTCCTATCTGCAATCGGCCACCCCCGAGGGGGGACAGGTATCTAAGGGCGTGGATGAGGCGAGCATTAAGAGCTACTACACCGTCTCTTCCAAAGCCAGCACCTCCGCTGGGAAAGAAGAACTGGGGCGTACCCTCACCTTTGAAGCCAGCAACTTAGAAGACATGAACTCGAAGCTGCAGAAAATCTTCGGGAATAAAAACACCGAACTGAAGCACGAGCAGGAAGTGAACGATACCTCCGGCAAGCTCATGGTGAAAAATCATGTCAGCGGCCAGGTGGACTGCTCGATTGTATGCTCACCGGAAGGTAACGGAACCCTTTTCAAGCTCTCCGGCAGTAACGGTGCATACACCGAACAGGGCAGCTCCTCAAATAGCGGATCGTCTAAGAACATCGTGCAGAATGTGGACCTTAGCTCCACCCAGGAAATTAAGGTTCAGGATGCCAGGACTTCCGTATCTTTGGGCATGGACGGCTCCGTTGAGGCTCGTTTCGAGTACTCAGTGAAGAACTCCGATGCGGCTTTAGCATCAGAGGCTCTTAAAAAGAAGTTCTCTCCCGGCGATGATATTGGAACCTTAGAGGAAGGGAACGACGGCGACAATACCGTCTATTCCACTGTCATTAAGGGGAAAGACTCGGCTGATTTTAACAATCGTTTAGAAGGCTACCTGCCCGGGTCGACATTCACTATCACTCACCCCGGCGGTTATAACCCTTTCGGCACCTCATACACAGTGGAACCAGCGTTTAATCTCAAATCACGAGTGGGGGATGGCTACTCAGGCAGCTACAGTTTCTCATTCAACGCACCGTTTATGAGCACGGTGGATCAGAAAAAGTTTGAGACGCAGAACTCTCTGCCTGAGGGGGCGAGAACTGAGGCTGAAGGGCGTAACCTGACGGTCAGCAACGAGCACGGAACATTCACTCTGAGGATTCCGGCCGCTGGCCTAACAATGAGCGATATGGTGATTGACGGCGTCATCGTGCTTCTGGTGCTGCTGATCGTCATGATCCTGTTGCTGTTCCGCAGGCGCATTAGCTCCTCACTCCGTAACTCCCGTGAACAGCGGGCAGCCCTCGCAGCCGCCCAGCAGGCGCAGGGGTACGGTCATGGCGGCAACCCTGAAACATACTTTATGAGCCGCTCTGGCGGAGGCCACCAGACCCAGGGGTATAGCCCAGCCCAGCCTGCCTACTCGGAGGAAGGGAACTATCAGCAGGATCAGTATCCCCCGCAGAAGTCGGGGTATGGCGAACCGCCAACTGTTCCTATTAACGATATGGGCTCAAACGGTGCCTGGGACGATAAGACCCACCCGATGCCCCAGTATGCACCGCAGGAAGGCATAGGAGAACCCACAGCGCCTATGTCTTACCAGCAGGTAACGTATGAGGAACCTACTCAGGCGATTTCTGAGAATGGCGCAGCTCATCATGAGCCTCCGACTCGACCGGTCTCTGAACCGCCCCGTTCGGGCAGCTCTTCACAGCGCGAACAGGACTACCTGAAATAACCTGGGTGCCTCTGCGCGCAAATAAGCCGCTGGCTTACACCGCTTCTGCGGTGGAGTCAGCGGCTTTGCTGTACGCCCACTACACGCTAACCTGCGGTAAAGCTCCCATCAACAGGCAGCAGGATGCTGGGCCGTTCGCGCCCCAGCAGGGTGAGCGGGTTAATGTACTCGGCGTTTTTACCGCTTCCGTCTTCTTTATCCCCGCCGCGTCGCACGCCCCAGTGCAGGCACGGCCCCTGCTCACAGTGGTGTATATCGGGGTCTAATGTTGCGATAGTCTGCCCGGCGGATACCTGTGTTCCTTCGGGAAGAGGGTCTTTTACTGGTTCAAAGCTAGACCTTAAACCTCCTGGATGTTCCAGCACGATCACGGTGCGATCGACAACTTTGCCGGAGAAGACGACGGTTCCAGCAGCGGGGGCCTGCACCTGAGCATTGTCGCTGTCGGTAGCTAAATCAACACCACGGTGCCCCGCGCTCCACCGCTGGGCTGGTTTGCTGAACGGTTTGAGCACGCGCACTTTGCCGGAGGCGGGTGACCGCCATTTACTGCGAGATGCTGATACCTGCTGCACAGTGATGGCCTGGGTGGGTTCGGCGGCAGAGACGATAATGGGCGGGGTGAACAATATAAACGCAACACATGCAGCTATTGTTGGTAAGGTCTTCGACGCATGCGCGGTAAGGGAGAGAGGCATTATGTTTTCTCCTTAAGCGATTTTCTTGGGTCGGGGATAATACGTAGTTCTTTTGAGGAAACCAGAAAATTCTCAGTCTTGGGGTGTCGTCTGCCAGAACTGTGGATAAAGACGGGGCGCAGTCACCTAATGGTGCTATCCACAGGTGCGCAGCGACAGTTCTTTTGTAAGTACGATCATGTGGCAGTGTTGTCTGTATCTGAGTCAACGAGGCGAGGGAAACGTATTAGCTGCCTGGAGCATGGTGACTGCCCAGTAGGGACAGAAACAAACTGCCTTATAAGCGGAACTGCCACTGGGGTGAGGCGTTGAGGGCAGGGGCGCGGGCACGGTGAGAGAGCCGAAGCAGAAAAACCTGCGTCAATAGGGTACAATTTCGTATTGCAGTGTGCGCTTTTGCGTACTCTGACTACGCGCGGCGTGAGCGTCCGGTGTCACAAGCCGGACGATAAGGAACCTTCGGTCCGCCCCATAAAACTAGGCGGTGAGGGTCTGAGGCCCGGGGCTACCCCTGGCTTAAGCGCCGCTAGGAGAAACCGATAACTACTATGCGCGCGTGTGGCTAGCCCGAGACGG
>ERZ772799.1073-NODE-1073-length-10286-cov-4.889649_pt1 | contig 10286 bp, 11 predicted proteins | sample MGYA00511345_ERZ772799 | MGnify/ENA primary metagenome ERZ772799 (study PRJEB29015, sample SAMEA2738037) | human oral metagenome | biome: human oral; feature: human-associated habitat; material: saliva | place: China | collected 2238 ... | reverse complement strand
CACAAACAGGTACAGCTTCTGGTATTGGATTGTCTGTTTTGGGAATGATTCTTGCTGGCTTTGGTCTGTTTGGTTTGAAAAAGCATAAAGAAAATTAAAGAAGCACAATCTGTCATCCAGTCATAAGGTTGTTTTATGACTGGGTGATGTTTGATAAAAAAGAAAGAGGTATTCCATATGACTAAAAAACAATTTCTTGCAGCACTAGCTGTTTCTACCCTCGTTTTGGCAAATGGTGGAGCTGTTTTAGCGGAAGTGACTCCTCCTGTGGTGGATTCTTCTACTCCTGGAGTGGTGGCACCAGCCCCCTCTACCCCTACGCCATCAGAGCCAAATCAGCCAGCACCAGAAACACCAGTAGATCCGACAACACCGTCTACTAATCCATCTGAGCCAAAACCAGAAAACCCAGGGACAACTCCATCAGAACCTTCTGTTCCTTCTAATCCAACGACACCTTCAACGAATCCATCGACGGAACCAAAGCAACCAACTCCAGGAACAACGGATCCAGTGAAACCTTCTGAAGATGAGAAAAAGAAAGAACCTCAACCGAAGCCGGAAGAAAAACCGGATCCTAAACCTACGGAAGAACAGCCAAAAACAACGGATGAGGCAAATCAAGCAGGGAAAAGTCAAGTTGGAACTACTTCCACTTCAACAGGACAAGTGGTTCAGGATGTAGCTCCTAATAAGCCTGTTTATACAGAAAACGGCTATACGATTGTAGGAGTACAAGATAGTCATCCCGTGATCGCAAATGGCGATGGAACAACTTCTGTGGTGGAACCTGAAGTTGTAGGGGCTACAGTTAATGCAGATAAAACCGTCACCGTTTCCACTGCTACAGGAGAGAAGAAGACACTCCCTCATACGGGTGAGAAAGAAGCAACGCTCTTAGTAGCGATGGGAATGACCTTGCTTGCGGCTGTTTATGGTATGAAACGATCAGCTCGCAAGTTCCGTTTAAAATAAATGGAAAGGCTAGTTTTCCCCTTGGATTTATGGTATAATGAGACCAACTAAAGGGAGGGGAAATGATGGAAAAGGATAAGAATATGAACGTACATGTGACAAAAAATGGCTATAAATACTATACACCACAAAACAGACAAACCAACACAGTTCAACCTTCTCTAGAAAACAAATGGAAGAAGGGACTTATCTGGATTGGACAGGTGCTTCTAGCAGGGATTAAAAACCTTCCCAGCCTTGTCCTGAGAGCAGCGACCCTCATGGTTACAACGCCTCTCATGATCCTGCTCTTTGTGGTGAATCTCATAAAGAGCTTGTTGGTGACAGCTATTGGGTGGTTTGTATTTAAAGTAATTGTAGGATTTGCAGTTATTTGTTATTATGCATTTTTAACAAAGGAAGGAAATGCTCCTGCTAGTGTAGAAAACTGGTTTCATAACTGGATAATGCCTTCGGGAGTTCCTATTCATCATTGGTGGGAAACGACTATTATCGTTGTCCTTGCTATCATTACCGCCCTCTCTTTAACCAACCGTCCAAGTGAGGACTAGTTTATTCTAACCTTATCCATAACACACAGACACTAAGTAAAGACTTGGTGTCTTTTTTTTGTTTTTAAAAAAGAAAGTGAGAAAAATATATGCAAGCAGTAATTAACTTTGTCAATCAAATCGGAAATATCGGCGGACTGGTCGGTATTGGTTGGGCCGCCTGGGGCGCTTGGGATCTAGCTATTGGGATTCGTCGGGAATTGGACGATAAGAAGGACAAAGGTATCCAAAGTGTAATTCTAGGTGCTCTTCTTGGAGCCGTTCTGAAAACACTCTTTTCAGCCCTTGCTGCAGGACTGTCCTCTATCGGGTAAGAGAAGGAGGGGGAACAATGGACCAATCCACACTCAATCAGTTAACGATGAGCCTCAAGGATTATAATCCGACGGCTTATAAACTGATGGAAACTGTTTCTGGTTCAATGGAGAAGGTAGCAGTTTTACTGCTTCTCTTATTTATGGGACTCAACCTTCTCAATTGGAACCAGCAACTCAAAAGTAACGGTGGAGAGTTGACCCTGCAGCTTTGGATTGAAGAAATCCTCAAATATGCTATAGCTCTCTTTCTCATCCTCTATGTAGATGAAATGTTTGATGGGCTCTCTTGGATCTTTAATGCTATTATCAAATTGATTGCGAAAAGTGGTATAAATCCATATAAAGCTAACACTCCAGATTTTAAAGGGCTTAATTTTGCATCTAAGTTAATGCTGCAATTTGTTTATTGGGTTGTTGACTTTATCGGTCAAATTTCCACCAAACTTCTGATTCTCTTGCGCTCCTTTACGCTCTATACTTACAAAGGCATTGCCAAGATTGTCGTGGCTTGTTACATGATGGAGAGCCTACGTTCTATTTGTTTTGGATTCTTCAAGCTCTACATCGCAGCGGTGCTTCAGGGACTGATTTTAGTGATTGTGATTCTGCTTTATCCAGCCATTGTGACCAATGATTTATTAACGGTCGCAAAAACGGGAGCTTGGACGAGTGCTCTGATGGCGATTGCGAAAGGAATTATCTATATCATCATGCTCTTTGGCAGTCAACGAATGGCCAAGAACATTATGCAGGTAAACTAGAGGAGAAAAATAATGACCCGCTTAGGAAGTGAATTTTTAAAAGCCTTGGATAGTTACGAGCGGCCAGTGATTGGTTATATCACCTTTAGGCAGCTAGTTCTACTCTTTGGCATCGGACTGACGGTTGTAGTAGCTTCCGTCCTTTATTGGTTTAAAATACCCGAACTCATTCTTTATGGCGTTAGTCTCTTTGTACTAGCGCCTTTTGTGATTTTTGGATGTTATATTGACGAAAAGATAAAAGATGAGATGCGTTTTCTCTTAACAAAGCAAGAACGCAGCTATCAAACCGATTACGACAGAAAGGAATACACCAGGAATGCCTTTATTCAAACAAAAGAAAACCCCGAAACTCTCTAAAGCAGAAAAAGATCGGGCGAAGCGACTGAGACGAACCATGACCGCTTCCACTCAAAATAGTCTCAATTATCAGTGGCTTACTCCTGATGGTCTGATGACCATCACAAACGATACCTATTCAAAGACTTATCGCTTAGGTGATACCAGTTACATCACCTCAACTGATGACGAGCGAATTGATGTGATTGAAACCAATGCGGATATCTTTAATTCGCTAGACATCGATAACGACTTACAGCTCTTAATCTTGAATCGAAGAGTAGAAACAACCAGTCTCTCTGCTATTCGATATGACCTTACACAAGACGGTTATGACGATTATCGGAAAGAATACAATCACATGATTCAAGAGCGCTTCTCACATGATCAAAATACCTTTAAAGTAGAGAAGTATTTAACAATCACCGCACAAGCCGATCAGGATCATCAAGCGAGACGAATTTTGGATGATACAGCGAATGTCATTGAAAGCCAGTACAGTGGTTTAGGAATTTCCTTTAAGGAAATGGACGGATTAGACCGCTTAATGATCTTTCGTAAATTGCTGAGGCGAGAGAATTTTTTGGATTTTAGCTATGAGGATATTGCAATCTCTGGTTTATCAACCAGGGATTTTATTGCACCCAATTACCTGAAATTCGAGAAAGACCACCTTAGGATAGATGATGCCTATGCACGCATTCTCTACGTCAAACAGTATCCAACCTTTTTAAATGATAAGCTCATTAAAAATATTTTGGATACAGGAATTGAATTAGCGATTAGTTTACATGCGAAGCCTTATGATACGGCAGATGCCCTCAAGAAAATTAAAACGGTTAAATCAAGCGTTCGCAGGGAAATGATTAAAAGCCAAAAGGCTGCTGCTAAAGCAGGATATGGAAGTGACCTTGCAGTTGGTGGAAAGGCAATTGAAACCTCTCGTGAAACAGAAAAATGGACGGAAGAATTGCAAGACAATGATCAAAAGATGTTTTCAGGAGTCATGGCCGTCTACCTGATTGCTGATAGTCTGGAAGAGTTGAACAATTATACGGAACAAGTTCAGCGCTCTGTCCGCAAGAATACCGTAGAGCTAGATAAGTGTTACCTCTATCAGGAAGAAGCCCTCAATACGATTTTACCGATTGGGGTTCCTTTTATCAACGTGAAACGTCGTTTTATGCGAGATATGACAACGAGCAACCTCGCAACCCAAGTTCCTTTTACGAATGTTGACTTACGCTCTAGTAGTCCTCGTGCTGTTTATTATGGTCAAAATCAATTGTCGAAAAATCCCATTACCCTTGATCGAAAAAAAGACCTCAACACAGGTTCTGGAGCGATCTTTGGGATTTCAGGTTCAGGAAAATCTGTTTTGGCGAAAGGCGGAGAAATTATTCCAACGCTCTTACGTCATACAGAAGATCAAATTATCATTGTAGACCCAGAAGCTGAGTACACAGATATTGGTCGTGAGTTTAACGCAGAAGTGATTACCATTGCTCCAGGCTCTCCTCATCATTTTAACCTACTTGACTTACCTGATAAGGATAAGCTTCAGGCAGAAGATAGTGATCCGATTGGTCAAAAGGCTAATCTTCTCTCCACCCTATTTGAAAATATCTTCTCTGAAGTATCAGATGATGAATTTGCGATGATAGACCGAGTGACTAGAAAGACCTATGAAGCAGTAGATAAGCCGACCTTTAAGGACTGGCAGCGTGTCCTAGAAGAACAACCTGAAGATATCGCAAAAGCATTAGCTTTAAAAGCAGAGCCTTATACAATGGGTTCAAATGATATTTTTGCGCATCCAACCAATGTCAATATGGAGAACCGCTTTATTATCTTTAACCTGAAGCAGCTAAGCGGGAAGCTCAAACCATTTGCCTTACTCGTTATTCAGGACTATATATGGAACCAAGTAGTCAACTTCCAAGGGAAAACTACTACCTGGCTCTATTTTGACGAATTACAGCTTTATTTCAAAAACAAGCTTCAGGCAACCTTCTTTACCGAATTGTACTCTCGTATCCGTAAGTATGGAGCACTCCCAACAGGCATTACCCAAAATCCTGAAACTGTATTGTCAACGGAAGAAGGACGGAAGCTTGTGGCCAATTGTGAGTTTCTGGTTCTCCTGAAGTTGAAACGTACTGACTTAGAAGCTCTTTCTCAAGTCACGCCTCTCACACCTTCTTTAGAGCGTTTTGTGTTACGTCCAAAAGCCAAAGGAACAGGACTCATTGTGGCAGGGGACACAATTGTTCCTTTTGAAAATCCGATTCCAAAAGACACGAAACTCTATCAATTAGTTGCTACAGATAGTTAGAAAGGAGGATGAATCTTGTACGAGAGTGATCCAAAACAACTCAAACAAGAACGAAAAGCTCGGATCAAAGAAGGCATCAAAGACAATCAATCCACCATTGCTAAAGCAGCTCGGCTAGACTCTCAAGCCACCTACAAAACGGCTAAGAAGGACTACCGTTTGGCTCAAAAAGCCTATACCTTAAACAAGAAACCACATCTTACAGCTAAGGAACTCTTTTTCAAAAAGGAATTAGATCGAGCAAAGCTAGATAAACAAGTCGCCAAGAAAGTCTATCAAAAAGCTAAACAAGCAGATAGCACCTATATCCCTAATCGAATCAAGTATCGAGCTAAACAAGGAAGCAAGATGAAAGTCAGACAGGACGTTGAAAGAACGATGCGGGATAATGAAATTCTAGGCGATTGGGTAAAAGCAAGACAAGATATTCGTCAGCTTCGTTATCAAAAAGAAGCCTCAAAACAGGCTTTAAAAGCGGGTGGGAAGTTGGCTAAATACACCATTAAACACAGCTATAGTCAAGTCAATCGAGCCTATAACTTTACTCGTGGTCGTGGTTTTACCAGAACTCCGAAAGAATTCTCTTGGGAAGGGAAACTGACGAAGAAGATGCGTCAGGCAAAGCAGCGGTTAGCACAATCAAAAGTAGGGAAACTAACAAAAGGGACAGGAAAGGCCGTAAAAGTTACAACAAAGCCTCTACGTTCCATTTTGAGGAATCCTTTAGCTGTTCGGTCCTATTTCCTCATGTTTCTCATCTTTGGGGTTCTAGCCCTGTTTATGGGCATATTTGCAGGAAGTGGGCCTGTCCAACAAAATGAATTTGACCTCAATCGGTCGTGGCTTCAGATTTCCAAGCGAGATCGGGAAAAGTCCAATGATAAAGTGGATTATTGGACTAATATTGATGATATTCTATTTTTTATGAATTTCCGATACGGAAGCGAGTGGAATCCAGAAAGCAGTTGGAAGGATGGAACAGGTGGGGAACTAGCTGGTAATTTAGGTTTTAATCATTATTCAGATGCTTTAAATGACCTTTGGAATCATCTGAACGGTGATCCTCAAAATCTTAAGACAATGGCGGATTTGTATGGATCGGCTTCTTCACTGAAGTGGGCGAAGTTAAACAAGGATGAGCAGAAAGATTATCAGGAACTGGTGGAACTAACCAAAGAAGTCGGGCGTTACCCTTCCTATCAGGAATTGGATAATCCTTTCTATAGTGAAGACAATCCATCCTATTCCAATCCTCTCACTATCCTGAAGCGATTTGGCTATACCTCAATCAAGGATATTTACGAGAAAACCCAATTAAAAGCCACTACTGGTCAAAGCTTAAGAGCGGTATTATCAGGTACCGTCTCCATTCAAGGAGATACTCTATCCATCAGAACTAAGGAAGCAATTTTTTCTTATGAAAAAGTTGGCAGTATCCGAGTGAGTGATGATGCAGAAGTGAAAGCGGGTGAAGAGATAGGGAAGGTCACCACCAATGGTTATCAGACCATTCAATACCAAAAGCTAGAGGAAAAAGCCACCAATAAAACGAAAGAAAAGTGGACTTCGGTCAATCCTGGATTTTACTTTCAGTCAGTAACTTATAACCAAACAACTTCTGTTCTCACAACTTTAGATGGAGATCTGGGCACAAAGTCGAGAGCTATTCGAGATTATCTGAAGCAAAAACTTCCTAATCTCACCGATAAAGGACTAGCTGCTATGTTAGGGAATTTTGCGACAGAGAGCAATATCAATCCTAAGCGAGCGGAAGGCGACTATCTCAATCCTCCTGTAGGAGCCAGCAGTAGTTCTTGGGATGATGAAGCTTGGCTCTCCATGGGTGGCCCCTCCATTTACAATGGCGGTTATCCCAATATCCTACATCGAGGGTTGGGGCTAGGACAGTGGACGGATACGGCAGATGGTTCCACTAGACATACACTGTTACGCAACTATGCCAAGTTAAAGAATAAGAAATGGTATGATCTAGAATTGCAGCTAGATTTTATGTTAGAAGGTGACAGTCCTTATTACAGAACGATCGCAAAAGAGATTTTGACTAGTAATGAGAATGTGGGGACACTCACCAAACGCTTTCTAAATAACTGGGAAGGAAATGCAGGTGATAAACTCTTAGAAAGGCAAAATAATGCGAAACAAATTCATGCTTTTCTAAGCCAACAGATAATTGGCGGAGGAACGCTAGCTTCTTCTTGGAACTTTCCTGAAGACTATCGCTCCAAAGTTCTAAATCCACCAACACAAGCTGCCATGACGACACAAAGCGGCTCAGGTTATCCTGTTGGTCAATGCACCTGGTACGCCTATAATCGCTTGGTTGAGTTAGGCTCTATCAAAGACCTATCTGGTAGCTATGGCTATCTGGGAAATGGTCAGGATTGGGTGAGAAATCTTGTCGCAAAAGGCTGGCGTTATAGTGCTACTCCTATCAAGGGAGCAGTTGTTTCTACAGCAGGCGGATTCGATGGAACCTTTGCTTTATATGGTCATGTCGGGATTGTGGAAGCGGTCAATGCGGATGGCTCATTCCTAGTATCTGAATGCAATTATGCAGGTAGACAAGATGCGATACATTTTAGGGTCTGCCAACCTGCACCTTATTATACATTTGCGACCCCAAATTAAACCAGAAAGAAGGAAATAAATTATGAAAATGCTTGATACTGAAAAATTGAAACTGTTAAAACTAGTAGGTCTTGGACTAGGAACTATTCTGGTCTTAGGTTTGGTATTCTGGTTCAGTGTGGCGACAAGCTCCCACTCGAACTTAAAAACTAAGCAGGTATCAACTCATCAGACGAAAAAAATAGAAGGTGGTGAGCTCACACAGGCTTATGTAAAGCAGTTTCTAACAGCTTATTTTACGAAGAAAGACTTAGGTGAAAATCGAAACCGCTATTTGCCTTTTATGACTGAAGCTGCTTACCAGCAGGAAGTCAACACAGAAAAAGAACCTGCAACACAGGCTTATAAGGGATATGTTGTAGATACGAAACTTAAGTCTGCGACTATTTATATTGATCAGGAGAATAAGACGGTGATTGTTCAAGTTAACTATACTCAAACTCAGCTTCAGAAAAAGAACAACTATGCCAATGCTCAAACAGATGTTCTATCAAAAACGACGCTGCGGATTCGCTATATCAAACAGGAAGGGAAATACTTGGTCAGTCAACTGGAACCAATTCTCATTGTCGATACCTTGACAGCTAGTCAAGAAGCGAGCTTACCAACTCTAAACCAACCAAAAACAACAGAAGAAGGAGAAACGAACAAATGACAAAATTAGAAACTCTGGAAAAACAACGCATCAAAGCAGCAGAAAGAAAAGATGATTATCTCGCTAAAGCAAAAAAGGAAGAAGAAAAAATTAAGGCTTTGGATACGCAAATTATTTTAGCGAAACACGAAGAACGCTCTGACTATTTAGCGAAACATCACCTTACTTGGGCAGATGTGGAGCGACAAATTGCTGAAGGAAAACTGAAAGGAGAAAAACACCATGTACCGTTTAACCAATCTGACACTGGACACGACGACAACCTACAAGAATAAAGATTTAGTCTATCAGGCTCTTGATCGAGAAAATGCCAAGGTGAAACATCAGGAAGCAGAAGGAGTGTTGCTGGCGGAAGAATTGGATAAAAAAGGCGTAGTAATTTACCAGGAAGATATCTATCTTCCCTTTGATGGTATAGCAGATAGCCTTTTTCTAAAGGCTCGTACAAACGCAACTCCTGAAACCACGATAAAGGAAAAACGTTTCTCTTTCCTGAAGGGCTCTAGAGGCGAGAACGACCAAGAACCCAGCTCAAAAGCCAAACAAGAGCCTAGAAAGGCTCTCTCAACACCTCAAATAAAAGAGAAAGAGGTTTCCTCGTCATCTAATTGGATAAAAAGAATCATGCAGGCAGTGGGGCTCTTTCTTATTATCATCAGTTTTGTCTTTTCGCTGATTACGACTCAATTATTCTTAGCTAGTCAACGACAAGTTCGAACGCTTCAGCACCAGGTTACTCGCTTGAGCCAATTTCAAGAACACACAGGTAAACTAGACACGTTTGTGCGTTATTTCTTACCTTCTTACTATTCTGAAAAAGGACAACTGGCTGATTTTAGTTCTTCTCGTCTTACATTGCATCATCAGTCAGGACAGCTTCAATCGGTTATTTTAGAATCCGTCTCACAAATGAAAAAGGATGCCTATCAACTGACTTATGTTTTAGCGATTAAAGATGGAGAGACCAGAAGTCAAAAACGGTTGAACTTGGTCGTTCAAAAAGAAAAGGCAGCTCCTTATGGCTATCAAGTCGTCCAGATTCCTGAAGTAAGCAATTATCCTAAATAAGTGAGGTATGTTGAATGGATCAAGAAAAAACCAGCCATTCCCTAGCTTTAAAAGGGAAAATAACGACAGAGAGGATCCTTCAAGCCCTCTATGTTTTAGCGAAAGAATTGCAGGCTAAACATCAATATAAGATGGAACACAGAATCTTTGAAGGAGAGACTCGATTTAATGATTTTATGGCAACTAAAAGTCAGAAGGATATGGAGCGATTATTAAACAGTGAAGTCCATCTGGCCAAGTTGAAGCATTACCTGGAGGAGTATAAGGTAGGTTTTACGTATCATCAAAAAGATGGTGCAACCTATCTCTTCTTTGAAACAAAAAATCGCACCTTGGTAGAAAAGGCTCTCAAAGAAATGTTAGCAGACATCACGAAAAGCCCAGAAAAATTGGAAGAGTTTGCGAAAAAGGTGCTGAAGAAACCACACGAAATGACTCCTGAAGATAAAATCAATTACTATAAGACAAATAAGGTCTATAAAGGAACGATGCCAGTTGTTACGAAGGAGATTGGGAAGGAGAAGACACGATGATTAGAAAACCTATATGGCCCTACCTGGTGGTGGGGCTATTTTCATTTGTTATTTTCCAGTCCTTTTACCATTACTACCAACTTTCGACTGCAGCAGTACCTTT
>ERZ772799.1070-NODE-1070-length-10302-cov-2.945252_pt1 | contig 10302 bp, 9 predicted proteins | sample MGYA00511345_ERZ772799 | MGnify/ENA primary metagenome ERZ772799 (study PRJEB29015, sample SAMEA2738037) | human oral metagenome | biome: human oral; feature: human-associated habitat; material: saliva | place: China | collected 2238 ... | reverse complement strand
CTCGTCGCAGCGATCAACTGTACCCTCTGGGTCTTCTACGGCCTGCTCCAGCAGCCTAAGCGCGACTGGCCTATCGTAGTCGCTAACGCTCCCGGTATTGTCTTCGGTCTGGCAGCTGCCATCACGGCACTGATGTAGTCCGACTCCCTTGGGATAAAGACTTCCCTGATATAGCCTTCGGCCCCGCTACATATCTACCGCTCTAAGGCGTAGTATGTGGCGGGGCCGAAGTGCATCTGTATAGGGCGGGGTAGAGTGGGGGAATATAGGGCGGTGCTGCGACCAATATAGGTCAATGGGTTGACCAGTATAGGTCACGACGCGAAGCAGTATAGGTCACATAGTGGGACCTATATTGGTCCGAGCAGTGACCTATATAGGTTGATTTGCGCGCTTCGTGTAGTCGCTCGGGAGCGTGCCGTATGACCTTGTGCTGGAGACTGCCGTAGAGCTCGCTTCATCCCCCTGCTTCCTTCAGCTCTCTGCCTGCTTTGCAACCATACAAAAATGACTAACTTTGTCCTCTGATATGCATTTGTATCTCGCTACGAGATGCACTCCCCACATCACAGACAACAACTATTAAGTACAATGAATAAAGTAAGCTATGCCCTCGGGCTGAGCATCGGCCAGAACTTCCGTGCCTCTGGCTTCGATGAGATCAATCTGGATGACTTCCTCGCTGGTGTACGTGACGTACTCGAAGGCGCAGAGCCTCAGATGACCTACGACGAAGCTAAGGTCGTCATCAACGACTACTTCCAGGAAGTACGTCGCAAGGCCGTCGAGCAGAACAAGGAAGCAGGCGAAGAATTCCTCAAGATCAACGGCCACAAGACGGGTGTCGTCACCCTGCCCAGCGGCCTGCAGTATGAGGTCATCAAGATGGGTGACGGCCCCAAGCCCGAGCTCACCGATACGGTCGAGTGCCACTACCACGGTACGCTGATCAATGGTCAGGTCTTTGACAGCTCGATGGACCGTGGTCAGACGGCTAAGTTCCCCCTGCAGGGCGTCATCAAGGGTTGGACGGAGATCCTCCAGCTCATGCCCGTAGGCTCGAAGTGGAAGGTCACGATCCCCTCGGATCTTGCCTATGGCGACCGTGGTGCTGGTGAGATGATCCAGCCCGGTAGCACGCTCATCTTCATCATCGAGCTCATCGCTATCGTCGGTAAGTAAGGGATGAAGCAGCTTACCAAGCGCCTCGCCCTGTCGGCAGGCCTTCTCGTCGCACTCGCCTCTTGCTCGCCCAAGCTGAGCAAGCAGAAGAGTGCTGCTCTCACTACTCGTCAGGATAGTGTCGCCTATGCCTTCGGCGTCCTCAATGGGCAGGCCTTCTCCGAAGTCCTCTCCCGTATGCCTGGCGACACGCTGAGCCGTCAGCAGATCCTCGCTGCCTTCGGTGACGTCCTCCTCGGGCGCTCGACGAAGGTCTCGGCATCCGCTGCTAAGGCGATCTTCGACGAGTATGCTGCGGGTCTGCAGCAGGCTGAGACGCGTCGCACGGCAGCTTCGGCTGACTCCATCCTCGCAGCCAACAAGGCTAAGGAGGGTGTGAAGGCCACCGAGAGCGGTCTGCAGTACCGCGTGCTCCGTGCTACGCAAGGCGTCCGCCCCACGGCACAGGATACAGTCGTCGTCCACTACAAGGGGACGCTTCCCTCGGGGAAGGAGTTCGACAGCTCCTACAAGCGTGGTGAGCCCGCCGTCTTCCCCCTCTCTCAGGTCATCGCTGGCTGGACGGAAGGTATCTGTCTGATGACGAAGGGCTCGAAGTACGAGTTCCTCATCCCTGCCTCCCTCGCCTATGGTGATCGTGGTGTCAGCGGTGTCATCCCAGCTGGCTCGCCCCTCTTCTTCGAGGTCGAGCTGATCGACGTGCGTCCCTTCAAGGCGGCTCCCTCGAGCGAAGAGCACGTCTCAGAGGCTTCCTCCTCTACTACCCCCAAGGCTGCTAAGCCTCGCAAGGCAGTCAAGCGTAAGAAGTAACAACAGAATATCAATCCAATATCTATCAAAAGAAAAATGAAAAAGATCTCAATGCTCCTGGCTGCTTCAGCCATGGCTCTCGGTATCTTCTCTTGCTCTAAGAGTGGCTCTGCTGACCTTAAGGATGGTGCTGATAGCGTATCTTTCGCTGTCGGTTTCGGTAATGCTACCGAGCTCGTCAACGCTATCCAGGGCGCAAAGGCTCAGGGTGAAAACGTAGACTCTGCACTCTTCTTCAAGGGCTTCGAAGAAGGCTTCAACAGCGACACGACCAAGCTGTGGTACTACGTCGGTCAGATGCAGGGCGTCCAGGCTGCTATGCGCTTCAAGGACGACTCTACGCTGAAGAAGGCTGCCTTCATGGCTGGCTTCAAGAAGGCGCTCGGCCTCGACTCTGCTGCTCGTGCTAAGCAGGCTGACAGCCTCGGCGCTATCGCTCAGTCCTACTACGAAAAGAAGCAGGAAGTAGAGCGCGCTAAGTACGAAGCTGAAATGGAAAAGCAGATGGAAGAGCAGTACGGTGAGAACAAGAAGAAGGGTGCTGAATTCATCGCTAACTACAAGAAGGAAGCTGGCGTGAAGACGACTGCTTCTGGTCTGGCTTACCAGGTCCTCAAGGAAGGTAACGGTGCTACGCCTAAGGCTACGGATATGGTCCAGGTGAACTATGTCGGTAAGCTCATCGATGGTACGGTCTTCGACGAATCAAAGGGTACGCCTGCTGAGTTCCGCGTTGACCAGGTCATCAAGGGCTGGACGGAAATCCTCCAGCTGATGAAGGTCGGTGAAAAGGTCAAGGTCGTCATCCCACAGGAGCTGGCTTATGGTGCTCGCTTCGCTGGCGAAAAGATCCCTCCTTTCAGCACGCTGGTCTTCGAAATCGAACTGCTGAAGGTCTCTGCTGCTAGCGCTGCACAGCCCGACTCTCTCTAAGCTATCGGCGCATCCCTGCGCTAATCACTTATCTCCCCATGTGGCTGCACTCCTCGCTCGAGGTGTGCAGCCACATAGCTTTTTGTACCCTCTTATCTTGCCGATAATAGTGGTATTAGCTGTGGGGATATGCCTTGTTGGCGCCCAGAAATAGGGGTGTTTCCGAGGGGAATACTTCGGTAGCTTTTTACGTTGTTTTGGTTATTAAGAAAAATGTAGTACCTTTGCAGTGCAAAAAGATAGCGCGGAGTGGAGCAGTGGTAGCTCGTTGGGCTCATAACCCAAAGGTCGTAGGTTCGAATCCTGCCTCCGCAACAAAGATGATCAGCCCGAGCTGATACCAGAGCCTCCCCTGAATCCCAGTGGAGGCTCTTCTTATTCATACTACACTTACTATTTTCTTCACCTCTCACGGTAATTATGGCCCAATCGAAACCTTGTCCTCTGCGTGAGGATATCGACAAGGAGCGTCTCTTGGACTTCTTATTGCGCTACGCGACGACACAGACAAGTGTCGGCGTGCAGACCAATCGTATCGTGGTCAATACGACGCGTATCGCCCACGCCTATGGCTACGAGCCGACGATCATGACCTTCCAGCGCAACATGACGATGACACTTAGCCCTGTCCTGGGCGATGGTCGTCACTCTTATCGTCCGCTGGATGCGCATCCTGTATCTGGGATGCTGCAGCATAGACATGGCCCTCTGAACTTCTTCTTCAATGCAGAGCTGAGCCGTCTGTCTTGGTACACCTACGACAATCACCCAAGTCTCGACGAACTCGAAGAGCGCTTCCAGAAGATCCTCAACACGCCGCCGATGAATCGCTGGCTTGTGCTCTATCTGATCAGCCAGGCAAACATGGCCTTCTGCCTGCTCTTCGGTGGCGATCTGATGTCGGGGCTCTTCGTCTTCCTCGGTACGTTCTGCGGCTTCCTCCTGCGTCAGGAGCTGAATCGCCGTCACGTCTATCACTATCTGACGGTAGTCCTCTCGGCCTTCGTCGCTTCCTTCGTCGTCGGTCTCGGTGCGAAGTTCGGCTACGAAGAGTTTCCTAAGATTGCCCTTAGTGCCAGTGTGCTTTACCTTATCCCTGGTGTCCCCTTCATCAATGGTATGATGGATATCCTCGATGGCTATGTCCTCAACGGCATCTCGCGCCTCCTGACAGCGGTGATGATCGTCGTGAGCATCACCGTAGGCCTCTCAGTCACGCTGATGTCCCTTGGTCTCTCGCTCCTCTAACCTCTCATCACCATCGCAATCGTATAGGACTACGCTACTATGGACTTCCTCCTTATCCTTGAGAAAGGCTTTTTCGCCGCCATCGCTGCCTTGGGCTTCGCCGCCGTTGGTAATCCTTCTAAGGCGGCCTTCCGATATGTCCCCATGATCGCTTTCTGTGGGAATGCCCTGCGCTTCACGCTGATGACGTATGCGGGTATGAATATCGCTATCGCCACATTCTTCGCAGCAGTCTTTGCTGGCTTCATCGCTGTGGGCTTTGCCTATCATGCGCGCTACCCGATCGAAGTCTTTGCCTTCCCCGCCCTTCTGCCTATGATCCCAGGTCAATTCGCCTACCGCGCTATCTTGGGCACGATTCGCTTCATGGAGTCGACGCAGGAGGTGGCGCAGGAGCAGTATCTGCCAGGCATCATCTCGAATGGTATCACGGCACTGCTGACGATGTTCGCCCTCGGTGTGGGCGTCGCCATTCCGCTATTCATGTGCTACCAGGTCTCCTTCCGCATGACGCGCGGCGCGGCGAAGTAGCAAGAAGGCACGGCTTTTTCGAAGGCCTTCTTCACTCACCTATATAAGTACAGCGAGAAAGGTATATACCTCGCAGCAAAAAGGTATATACCTTTTGGTCGGAAGGTATATACCTTTTTATCGAAGGGTATATACCCTTCTGTTGGAAGTAATATAACCTCGGGCCAGAAGTAATATAACTTCCGAGGAAAAGTAATATAACTTTTTCCGAAAAGTAATATTACTTTTGAGTGAAAGTAATATAACATTCGGCAAAAAGTAGAATAGCACCTGGCCGAAAGTAATATCACTTCGGCCACCCTCTTCAGGTAGCTTTGGCGGGATCTCCCTATGGGAGGCTGCAGAATCAACCAGAGGAATTATCTTTGTGAGAGAAACATCTACCCCATACACTATGCCTACCGCTCCGACAACGAAGAAGCAGCTCCTGCTCGATACCTTCCTCATCGTCTTCGGCTCCTTTATTTTGGCCATTGGCTACAGTCTTTTCCTCGCCCCCGCACACATTAGCCCGGGCGGTGTATATGGCTTAGCGCTCGTCATCCGCGAGGTCGCTCGCAGCCTCTTCGGGCTGGAATTGGGCCTTGGTACCATTGCTCTTGTCTTCAACATCCCGCTCTTCCTCCTGGCGATGAAGGGACTTGGGAAGATCACCGCAGTCAAGACCGTCGTGACCTTCATCCTCGTCGCTCTCTTTTCTGACCTCATCGAGACGTGGTCAGGCGGTCGTCCGCTCGTCGAAGAATCTATTCTCTGTAGCTTCTACGGCGGTGCGCTGCTCGGAGTAAGCGTATGGATGATCTTCACTGCACAAAGTACCTGTGCGGGTACCGATACCTTGGCGCGCGTACTATCTCGTGCGTTCAACACGAAGGTCAGCACCCTGATCATGCTCATCGACTCGCTGATCGTACTCTTGGGGCTGTGGGTCTTCCAAGACTGGCGTGTGCCCCTCTACTCGTGGATCGCTATCTTCGTCTACAGCAAGGTCGTCGACGCACTCCAGCCTCAGAATCCCCACAAGTCGGTCTTCATCATCTCCGACAAGACGCAGGAGCTTCGTGAGGTACTCATCGGACAAGTCGGCGTACGTGGCACCTTCCTCCACGGCCAAGGGATGTACTCGGGTACGCCCCGTGAGGTACTCTTCATCATCATCGAGCGCAAGCACTTCGCTATGCTCAAGAAGCTCGTCAAGGATCTTGACCCCAAGGCCTTCATCACCACAGCTGATGCGTCCAATGACAGCATGCCTCTCCTCCCCTAATCTCACACATCACACACTCCATGCGACAGCTTTTCCGCCCCTTACTTGCGCTCTTCTGTGCCCTTAGCCTAAGCTCTATCGTCAGCGCACAGAGCGAGCAGCGCCCCCAGATCCTCGTAGAGACGACGAAGGGGAACTTCATCATCGAGCTCTTCAACGAGACGCCCGTCCACCGTGACAACTATCTCAAGCTTGTCAGACAACATGCCTTTGACGGCGTACAATTCCACCGCGTCATCAAGGACTTCATGATCCAGGCTGGGAACTTAAAGACCCGCGGTCTCTCCCGCGAGAAGTCCCTCCCTGGCGACTCCGACGAAGCGACGATAAAGGCAGAGATCATGCCCGAGAAGTTCGTCCACGTCCGCGGCTATATAGGTGCTGCCCGCGAGGGTGATGATACCAATCCCAAGAAGAAGTCGTCCTTCAGCCAGTTCTATATCGTCACGGGGAAGTACTATACCGACATGGATCTGGACGAGATGGAAGCTGGTCGCTCGTGGAAGTACACGCCCGAGCAGCGCGAAGCCTACAAGCTCCAGGGCGGTGCAGCGCATCTGGATGGCGGATATACCGTCTTTGGCCGTCTGCTCGACGGCTGGGGCACCGTGGATAAGATCCAGCGCGTCGAGACGGATGACAACAACCGTCCGCTGAAAAACGTCATCATCAAGCGCATGCGCCTCTACACCCCGAAGAAGTAGCCTGCACTCCCTACCAAATATAAGCCGACGCCCCGCACCAAGTACTTGATGCGGGGCGTCGGCTTATCTATTCATTCCGCCCCAAGACAAAGTACCGAGAGCCGTGGCTGTATGCGTACTTATTCGTATATTTGACCACGTTAAAGCTTCAATTGAGTGGCTTTCACAGCCAACTAACTACAAACTAACGATGCAGCAGAATAAAGCCGGGCTCTCCCATGAGGCCTTCCGTGGAGTCGTAGACGGTAAAGCCGTCCAGCTCTACACTCTGATCAATAAGGCAGGAGCCGAAGCGCACTTCATTAACCAAGGTGCTAAGCTCGTCTCTCTCGTAGTCCCCAGCCACACAGGTTATACAGACGTCGTCCTCGGTCACGACAGTCTCGACGAATATATCCACAGCGAAGAAGCCTACTTCGGTGCTATCTGCGGGCGCTATGCGAATCGTATCGCCCGAGGTCACTTCACCATCGATGGCACGAGCTATGAGCTCCCCATCAATAATGGCCCGAACAGCCTGCACGGTGGACTCAAGGGCTTCAATGCCGTCATCTGGGATGGCGAAGAGCTGGCTCCTAACAAGGTCGCCTTCACCTATACCTCCCCCGACGGCGAAGAAGGTTACCCAGGCGAACTCGCTGTACGTGTCGTCTACACACTCACCGATGAAGGCGAGCTCTGCATCGAATACGAGGCTACGACTACGCGTCCTACGGTAGTGAACCTCACCAATCACGCCTACTTCAACCTCTCCGGCGAAGGCGATCCCTCGGTACACGACCACACCTTAGAGATCTTCGCCAAGGAATACCTCCCCACTGACGAGACGGCTATCCCTTATGGTGCTCCCGCTGCAGTAGCAGGTACGCCCATAGACTTCTCTACGCCCCACCTCATCGGCGAGCGTATCGACACGGATACCGACCAACTTCGCTGGGCACGTGGCTATGACCACACCTATATATTGGACAAGGAGCTGGGCAAGCTCGCTATTGCCTCGCGCTGCTCTTCCCCCAAGACGGGCATCGTCATGGAGGTCTACACCGACCAGCCTGGGGTACAGCTCTACACGGGCAACTGGATGAGCGGCAACCTCCGTGGGAAGCACGATCACCGCTATCCGGCACGTGCCGCACTCTGCTTAGAGACGCAGCACTATCCCGACAGCCCCAACAAGCCCGAATACCCTTCGACGCGTCTGAATCCCGGAGAGACCTTCCGCTCGACGACGATCTTCCGCTTCACGCTCGAAGCTTAGCCAGCTAACAAACAAAATCCATTCACATAAACAGTAAGCAATGACACAACAGAAACAGACTCAGAGCTATCTGGTGCCGTTCATCATCATGGTCGTGCTCATGGCCCTTGTAGGTCTGATCACGAACCTGAACGGGCAGTTCCAAGCACCTATGCAGGCCGCTTTCCTGCAGAAATCGGGCTCGCTCACCAATGCGCTCACCACGCTGATCACCTTCGCTTTCTTCCTCGGCTACCTCGCTATGGGTATCCCCAGCGCCAAGTGCATCGAGAAGAAGGGCTATAAGAACACCCTCATCACGGGTCTCTTTGGGCTGATCGCTGCCTTCGGACTGTATGAACTCTCGGCCTATGTCTTCGAGTCAGTAGACCTCGTAAAGTTCCAGGCTGCTACGGACGATCCTAACGTCGTCATCATCCCCGTGGCCTACTACATCTTCCTTCTGGCTGGCTTCGTAGCAGGCTCTGCTATGACCTTCCTGCAGGCAGTGCTGAACCCCTACATCGTCGCTTGTGACGTGAAGGGCACGACGGGTGTCACGCGTCAGTCTATCGCTGGTACGGCCAACTCTACGATGGCTACCATCGCTCCTATCCTCGTGGCTTCGGTCATCTTCGCAGGTAAGAGCGGTCTGGACATCGCACTGAGCTCGCTCTACATCCCCTTCCTCGTACTCATCGTCCTCGTCGGTGGTCTCATCGCAGCGCTCTCTAAGCTCCACCTCCCTGCGATCGCAAGCACGGAGAAGAAGGAAGGCGAAGTCCTCGAAAAGAGCGTATGGAGCTTCTCGCACCTCGCTCTCGGTGTCGTCGCTATCTTCATGTATGTCGGTGTCGAAGTCTGCGTAGGGAACAATATCAACCTCTATGGCAAGAGCCTCAACTTCGAGCCTTCGGATGCAGCACTCCTCGCTACCATCTACTGGGGTCTGATGCTCGTCGGCCGTCTCTGTGGTAGCTTCCTCAGCAGCATCAGCGCCAGCAAGCAGCTCCTCATCACCTCTCTGGGCGCAGGTCTCCTCGTCCTCGGCGGCATGATCCTGGACAATCCTTACCTCCTCGCTGGTGCAGGTCTCTTCCACTCCGTCATGTGGGGTGCTATCTTCTCACTCGCTATCGACAAGCTCGGTAAGTACACGTCCGCTGGCTCAGGTGCCCTGATGATGGGTATCGTCGGTGGTGCTATCCTGCCCCTCGTACAAGGCGTCCTCGCTGACAGCCTCGGCGGTTGGCAGTTCACCTGGATCATCGTCCTCATCGGTGAAGCTTACCTCCTCTACTACGCTCTCGTAGGTCACAAGGTTCGCCAGCTCCCTTAGTCCTCTAAGGACAATCCCATCAGTCCCCCTCCCGCACCCCGTCGGTGCGTCAGGGGGACTGCTATCATACCACGTTTACTCACTCCTATCAAGTCCATCACTCAGATGAATACACAAGCTATCCGCGACAAGTTCGCATCTCTCTACGGCGAAGCCGGTACCCTCTACACGTCTCCTGGCCGTATCAACCTCATCGGTGAGCACACCGACTACAACGGCGCCTTCGTCTTCCCCGGCGCTATCGACAAGGCTATGGTCGCTGAGATCCGCCCCAATGGTACGGACCGCGTCCGTGCTTTCGCACTCGACCTCGGCGAATCTGCTGAGTTCGGCCTCAAGGAAGAGGATGCACCCAGCCAGTCCTGGGCACGCTACATCTTCGGTGTATGCCGTGAGATCCAGAAGCGTGGCGGCCAGATCGCTGGCTTCGACACGGTCTTCGCAGGCGATGTACCTCTCGGTGCAGGGATGTCTTCGTCGGCAGCGCTGGAGAGCACCTTCGCCTTCGCTCTCGATGATCTCTTCTCTCTCGGCCTCTCTAAGTGGGATATGGCGAAGATCGGTCAGGCTACCGAGCACAACTACTGCGGCGTAAAGTGCGGTATCATGGACCAGTTCGCTTCGGTCTTCGGTAAGGCTGGCAAGCTCCTTCGCCTCGACTGTAAGAGCTTCGAGTACGAAGAGCACCCCTTCGATCCTAAGGGCTATTGTCTCCTGCTCGTCGACAGCTGCGTCAAGCACGAGCTGGCCAGCTCTGCCTACAACAAGCGTCGTGAGAGCTGCGAGAATGTCGTAGCCGCCCTCGCTAAGCGCTATCCCGAGATCAAGTTCCTTCGTGATGCTTCCTTCGCTCAGCTCGAAGAGGTGAAGAATGAAGTCAGCGAAGAGGACTACAAGCGTGCAGCCTACGTCATCGGCGAAGTCGAGCGCGTCCTGGCTGTCTGCGAAGCCCTCGACAAGGGTGACTACCAGACCGTCGGTGAGAAGATGTACGAGACGCACCACGGCATGAGCAAGCTCTACGAAGTGAGCTGCGAAGAGCTCGACTTCC
>ERZ772799.1068-NODE-1068-length-10305-cov-4.565561_pt1 | contig 10305 bp, 8 predicted proteins | sample MGYA00511345_ERZ772799 | MGnify/ENA primary metagenome ERZ772799 (study PRJEB29015, sample SAMEA2738037) | human oral metagenome | biome: human oral; feature: human-associated habitat; material: saliva | place: China | collected 2238 ... | reverse complement strand
AACGCTAACCTCTACACCACCGCTGACGACGCTTACGCCGCTGTCCAGGCCCTGGGCCTAGGCGAGAACGGCCGCTACACCACCGCTCTGACCTTCGGTAACGTGCACGGCTCCTACAAGCCCGGTCACGTCAAGCTGCGTCCCGAGCTGCTGGGTGAGATCCAGGCTGAGGTCGGCAAGCGTGTTGGCAAGGAGAGCCCCTTCGACCTAGTCATGCACGGTGGCTCCGGCTCCACCGACGAGGAAATTGCTACCGCCGTACGCAACGGTGTTATCAAGATGAACGTTGACACTGACACCCAGTACGCGTTCACCCGCCCGATTGCTGCTCACATGTTCGAGCACTACGACGGCGTCCTCAAGGTTGACGGCGAGGTCGGCAACAAGAAGTTCTACGACCCGCGCGCTTGGGGTAAGGCTGCCGAGACCGGCATGGCTGCCCGCGTGGTTGAGGCCTGTGAGCGTCTAGGCTCCGTCGGCTCCGCCCGTCGCTGAGCTAACTAGCTGCCACTAAGGCAACTAACGCTTAGTCTCTGACTAATAAATGTGCCCTAGGTAATATTGCCTGGGGCACATTATTTATATTTGTGTAGAATATTGTGACCCCACCCGCCACAATTGAGAGGCACAAGACCTAATGTCTAGGAAGATTATCCTTGACTGCGACCCAGGTCACGACGACGCTGTCGCCATGCTGCTGGCGCACGCCAACCCCAACATTGAGCTACTGGCAGTAACCACCGTTGGTGGCAACCAGACGCTAGAAAAGGTAACCAACAACGCTCTAAGCCTGGCTACCGTCTACGGGATGCAGGACGTCCCGGTAGCGGCAGGCTGTACCCGCCCGCTACTGCGCCCGGTAGAAACCGCCCCGGACTGCCACGGCGATTCCGGCCTCGACGGCGTCGAGCTACCCGAGCCTGTAGCCCTAGACCCGCGCCACGCCGTCGACGTAATCATCGAAACCATCATGTCTCACGCACCCGGCGAGGTCACCCTGGTGCCCACCGGCCCGCTAACCAACATCGCCCTAGCCGTGCGCAAAGAACCGCGCATCGTAGAGCGTGTGCGTGAAGTGGTACTAATGGGTGGTGGCTACCATGTAGGCAACTGGTCTGCCGTAGCCGAATTCAACATCAAGGTTGACCCCGAGGCTGCCCACATTGTTTTCAACGAGCCCTGGCCGGTAACCATGGTTGGCTTGGACCTAACCCACCAGGCCCTAGCCACTGACGATATCTCCGCCAAGATCGCTGACCTGGGCGGGCCGGTAGCCGAATTTGTGCTGGGCCTATTCACCTTCTTCCGCAAGGCCTACCAGGATGCCCAAGGCTTCGAATTCCCGCCGGTACATGACCCGTGCACTGTGGCCTACCTGATTGACCCGCAAATTGTTGAAACTGTTAAGGTCCCCATCGACGTGGAACTCAACGGCACGCTTACCACCGGCATGACCGTGGCCGACTTCCGCGCCCCTGCTGGGCCTGACTGCCACACCCAGGCCGCCACCAAGCTGGACTTTGACCGCTTCTGGGATCTGGTAATCGACTCCATTGACCGCGTACAGAAGGATCTAGCCGCCAAGGAGAGTGGCAAATGAGCGCCACTAAACGCTCAACTGCGGCGGTTATGACCGCATTGCTGGTGGCCTGCTTTGCCTTCCAGCTCAATGCCTCTATGCTCTCTCCGGCCCTGGAACGTATGGCCAAGGAGCTAAAAACCACCGACGACGTAATCGGCTTAACCCAGACCGTGTTCTTTACGTCTGCCGCGCTATTTAGCCTGTTCCTGCCCCGCCTAGGTGACATGATTGGGCGGCGCAAACTACTAACCGGCATGATGGCGCTAACCGCCGTAGGCTGTGTGCTTTCTGCGCTGGCCGGCATGACCGGCTCAGTGGCGCTGCTGTTTGTGGGGCGCGTGATTCAGGGTGTGGCTGGGCCTACCGTGCCCGTGTGCTTGATTATGCTGCGCGTGGCCGTACCTGACCCCAAGCGTTATGGCACTCTGCTAGGCGTGATTACTGCCGTAAATGGCGGTATTGCGGGTGTGGACGCCCTGGCTGGTGGCTGGCTAGCCCAAAACTTTGGTTTCGGCTCAGTATTTTGGACTATGGCTGTAATCGCCGTGTTGGCGGCGGTGGCAGTGGCCTTCCTGACCGATGAATCCTTGGTGCCCGGCGACCACCGCATGGACTGGACCGGCACTATTGCCCTGGTGGTGGGGGTAGGCGCGCTGCTAACTATCTTCAATGAGCTAGCTAGACTCGCCAAGGCTAACTTTGTGATGGTGGCGGTCCTGTTCTTGCTGGCAGCCATGTCTGGGATGGCTTTCTGGATTCAGGAGAAGTACACTAGCCAGCCCCTGGTGGCCACCGTCTACCTCAAGTCGCGTTCCACCTGGGCCCTGCTGCTGACCACCACCCTAACCATGACCGGCGTGTTTGCGGTTATGAACGGTTTAGTGCCGGGTCTAGCTCAGAACACTGGTTACGGCCCAGGCCTTGGCACCGACGTCGTCTCCTTCTGGACCCTGACCCCTTACGCCATTGCCGGCCTACTAATGGGTCCGGTATCTGGCACCCTGGCCGGCCGCTTTGGCTACCGTAAGGTGCTGCGCGTGGGCCTGCTGGGCACGGTGATTGGTTTGGGTGCGATTTTGGCGATTTCTCCAAGCGCCACCCCGGTGCTGCTGCTGGCAGTTAACGTGTTTGTGGGCATCACCTACGCCGGTATGAGCAACATTATGCTCAACGGCCTAGGTGTGGTACTTTCTCCCAGCGACAACCCCGGCTACCTGCCTGGCCTTAACGCTGGTGCCTTCAACCTGGGCGCGGGTATCTCCTTCGCGATTTTGCCGGCAGTCTCGGTGGAGCTAGGCAGCGGCCTAGATGGTTTCCAAGGGGCGGTTATCACCGGTTTGGTGCTGCTGGCCTTGGCTTTTGCTAGCTCGCTGCTGATCCCCGCTCCGGCAGTTGAAAAGGAGACTGCGGCATGAGCGTAGCTGATCGTGGCCGCGCCCTAGAGGCATTAGACCGTTTAGGCGCCCCGGTGGTGGCTTTAGGCTCCCTGAACGCGGACCTAACCGTAACCACCCAGCGCCTACCTGGCCCGGGTGAAACTGTAGTTGGCTCAGACCTGCGCATCTTGCCGGGCGGTAAATCCGCCAACCAAGCCGCCACAGCTGCCTTGCTGGGGGTGCCCACCACCATGATTGGTGCGGTTGGGCGCGACGGCAACGGCCAGTTGCTGCTTGAATCCCTGGCTTTAAAGGGGGTAGACACCCGCCACGTCTATGAGCGTGAAGTGGCTACCGGCACCGCCATGATTACTGTGGACGCCGCTGCTGAGAACACCATTGTGATCTCACCTGGCGCTAACGCCACCCTCACCCCGGCTGATGTGGTTGAGAAAGCACAGGTAATCGCTGAGGCTGGGGCCCTGGGATTGTGCCTGGAGGTAAGCCTGGAAACTGTCACCGCTGCAGCGCGCTGCGCCCACGAGGCTGGCGTGCCTGTGGTTCTCAATGTTTCCCCGGCCCGTCAGCTCTCACCCGAACTGCTGGAGCTAACCGATGTGCTTATCGTCAACCAGCACGAGTTGTCTCTGGTCAGTGGCCAAAGCGTAGACACTGCAGACCTAGAACAGGTAGCTAAGGCTTTCATGGCTACTGGCGTTAAGCGCGGGGTGCTCACCCTGGGTGGAGCCGGCTCCCTGATCTATGAAGATGCTCGCCTCGAATGGGTGGCGGCTTTCAAGGTCAACCCGGTAGACACCACGGGTGCTGGCGACTCCTTCATGGGCACGCTGCTGTCGGCTTTGGCTGCGGGCATCTCACTTGCCGACGGCGCCACCCTGGCTGCGGCGGTAGCGGCTTGTTCCACCACTAAGGTGGGCGCGCAGGCCTCCTATGCCAGTGCTGATGAGGTGCGCGAGTTCCTAAAGTGAGCGCGCCCAACTTGAGCGCGCCCAACTTGAGCACACCCAGCTCAGGAGCGTTCAGCTTAAGCTCACTCAACTCAGGCGTGCATAAGAAATGCGCATAAAGTGCGGCTTTAAGCTAAAAGGTGTGGCGACGGCGTCGGGGACCTTCCTGGCGCCGTCGCCATATGTCAGGTGATGACACTAGATCCAACCAAACCAAACAAAAAAGTATTCCCGCAGGTCACAATATGTACAGTGGGGTTGGGGGTAGGGTGGACACCACAGTAGGTGCTTGCCAAAACAAAATAAAACGGTATAGTAACGGCAAAATGTAGAAATCTGCCTATAGGGCCGCTAGACTGATGCAGTCGTGTGGTCAACGCGGCGTTTGCCGTTTATAGGAGTTTTCAATGCCAGGTGTCGTAGTCGTCGGAACCCAGTGGGGCGACGAAGGAAAAGGCAAGGCAACCGATAGCTAGGTCAGAATGTTGACTACGTAGTCAAGTTCAACGGCGGTAACAACGCTGGTCATACCGTAGTTATTGACGGGGAAAAGTTTGCTTTCCACCTACTGCCGGCCGGTGTGCTAACTGAGGGAGTAACTCCAGTTATCGGCAACGGGGTAGTGATTGATCTAGAGGTGCTCTTTAGCGAAATCGAGGAAATTACCTCGCGCGGCAAGGACGCCTCCAAGCTGCTGATCAGCGCCAACGCCCACGTGATCCCCTCCTACAACCGGGTTCTTGACCAGGCCACCGAGCGTTTCCTGGGCTCTCGCCAGCTGGGCACCACCGGCCGTGGCATTGGCCCCACCTACGCCGACAAGATGAACCGTATCGGCATCCGCATCCAGGACCTGTTTGACGAGTCCATCTTGCGCCAAAAGGTCCACTCCGCACTGGACCAGAAGAACGGTCTGCTAACCAAGATTTTCAAGCGCAACGCGATCGACCCTGACGCGGTTGCCGACGAGCTGCTCAGCTACGCCGAGCGTGTGCGCCCCATGGTGGTGGACTGCTCCACGCTGCTAAACAAGGCCCTAGACGAGGGCAAGACGGTGCTGTTCGAGGCCGGCCAGGCCACCATGCTAGACATTGACCACGGCACCTACCCCTTCGTGACCAGCTCTAACCCCACCGCCGGCGGTGCCTGCACTGGCACCGGCGTGGGCCCCACCCGCATTAACCGCGTCATCGGTGTGGTTAAGGCCTACACCACTCGCGTAGGTGAAGGTCCCTTCCCCACAGAGCTAAACGACGAAATGGGTGAGCGTCTGCGCGCCGAAGGTGGAGAGTATGGCGTGACCACCGGCCGGGCCCGTCGCTGTGGCTGGCACGACGCCGTCGTCACCCGCTACGCAGCGCGCGTTAACGGCCTAACTGACCTAGTGATGACCAAGCTGGACGTGCTCACCGGGCACGACACCATTCCGGTATGTGTGGCTTACGACGTCGACGGCGTGCGCTGGGACGAAATGCCCCTAACCCAGTCTGACTTCCACCACGCCAAGCCCATCTACGAGCAGCTGCCCGGCTGGAGTGAAGACATCACTGGCGTGCGTAAATTCGAGGATTTGCCGCTTAATGCCCAGCGTTACGTGGAACGAATCGAACAGTTGGCTGGGGTGCGAATCTCTGCCATTGGTGTGGGAGCAGGGCGTGAAGCCACAATTTCTCGCCACTCGTTAGTTGACTGAAGCTGCTAGGCTGGAACCCGTGAACACCCTTAACTACAAGTCTGTAACTAGCCGTGTACTTGCGGCTTTAGCGGCGGGGCTGCTGGTTTTCATGGCGCCGCTAAGCGTCTCTGAGGTTCAAGCTGAAACCTCACAGCCCAATGAGATTTGGTTTAACGTTAACGTAAAGGGCGAAAACTACGCGGTGCTTGACTTCGCGTTTGCGCCCGGTTCGCACACTGGTTTAAAACCAGCTACCATCTGCCAAACTATTCAAAAAGGTGCAGATCAAAACAAGAAAACCACCACTCACAACGCCAAAGTGGTTACCTGGGTAGGTAAGCGCAACGGTCGCGAGGTATGTGAAGCCAAGGTAGAGGGCGCTTTCCAAAATGGCGCTGGTCCGGCTGCACTTACGCAGTTCGGTGGCTTCAACATGAGCACCGACAAAGACCACCGCGTGAAGGTGTCTATCCCTAGCTACATCGCTATCTCTAACCAGCTGATTGTCTCGCATGTGACGGTCAAGTACGACGGCAAGATTGTTTCCTACAAGAACGCCGACGTTAAGGGCTCCACCGCTGTTCCTAAAAAGGGTGCTACCTCCTTTGAGGTAGTTGGCACGGTTCCCTCGCTTGCTCTGCAACATGTGACGCGGTGGGTGCTGGGTATCGCCTCCTGCCTGATCCTGGCTGGTATTTTGTGGTTGGGTGGCGTGCGCATTTACAAGCGCGTTAAGGAAAGCCTGGCTACTAAGGCGGCTATTGCAGCCGGTCAGATCCCTGACCCGCAGGGCCAGACGGTTTCTTTGTCTGAAATTGCCCCAATCAGCGAATCTGAGATTCCTGCGGCTGGCATCCCCGGGGTACCGCTAATCCACACGGCTAATGCTGATAACGACGCCGCTATGGCTGCCACTTATGCTGCTGCGGCTGAGCAGGGCGTTTACGAAAGCGGAGGCTACCAGTCCTACGTAGAGGGTGGGGTCTATGACTCTGGCGCCGGCGACGAAGAGTATGCGGCTGCTGGCTACGAGGACTATGCAGAGCCCATTGAGGAAGTCCCCAGTGTTGCTGAAGAAACCATTGAGGATGGTTACCACCCCAACGGCCTGTACTACCAGGACGGGGTTGCCTACTACCCGGGCGAAGACGGCTACTACTACAAGCTTGAAGGCTCAGGCTTTGAGGATATGTACCGCTAACTAACGGTGTTTACAAACAATGGCGCAGCTTAGGCTGCGCCATTGTTGTAATTACTGTGCATCCCGGGCGCGGGCTGCGCGGCACGTGCGCATTAGGCTAACCAGCCCAGGCCGTGAGTGCATCCCGGGCGCGGGCTGCGCGGCAGGCATGGGGGAGCACTGCAGTGTGGCCTGACCTTGTGTTGTACCGGTAAAGGCAGCCAGTATGCGCTGATGGCGCTAGGGATTGATCCCCTTAAAAATGAGGCGAATGACGTGGCAATGGCATTAGGATTGGATTCATGAACGCTGTTACTTTCAACCCGCGCACAGTTTTGGCGCGTGTAGGCGCTGCTTTAGCTGCCTTTGTGCTGGCTTTTTCTTTACTGACTATGGTTTCCCCAGCTCACGCTGATGGGGCAAAGACCTGGACGGAGCTTAAATTCAGCGGGGACAAGGTGACTTTGTCGGTTAAAATACACCTTCCTGAGCAGTATGGGGCGTCTACTAAGAGTATCTGTGAGAAGAGCAAGAGCGAGGCCAACTCAACGAAACTTGGCAAAAAAGTTGACAAGATTGAGGTAGAACAGTACGAGGGCGTTGAGGTTTGCACCATTGAAAGCAGTGGGAGCCTCAGCGAGGTAGTAGACAAATCAGGCTCATCGCTTGGTTTCTCTGTTACCCGTGATGGTGACAATATCAAGGTTAAAGGCAGCGACGGTTCCTTCACCTCCTCGGGTGCCAGCACGGAGGTGCGTATCACCTTTGATGGTGGGGTGGTTTCTTCTAGTGGCGGCAAGGTTGACGGAAACACCTTCATTGCCAATAGCGGTAGCTTTGAGGTGACAGGTAAGCCTGGCAGTGGCTCCAACATGCTGATGTTTGTGCTGATCGGACTGGTAGTTGTGATCGGCGCTGGGGTGGCCGTCTTCTTCGTAATGCGTTCTAAGAAGCAGCCCCAGCCCCAGTATGGTGGTTACGGCCCGCAGGGTTATGGTCAGCCTTACGGCCAGCAGGGTTATGGCCAGCCCCAGGGCTACGGGCAACAGGCCTATGGGCAGCCCGGTTACGGACAGCAGGCTCAGCCTTACGGTCAGCAGCCCCAGGGCTACGGCCAACAGCCGCAGGGCTATGGCCAGCAGGCTCAATATGGTCAGCAGGGCCAGCCTTACGGCCAGCAGCCCCAGGGCTACGGTCAGGGCTATGGCCAGCAGGGCTACGGCGGCTACAACGGCTAGCTAACGCTTTTTCTTCTCAAGACCAGGGCCGAGTTACCCCCGGCCCTGGTCTTGTTTTGAAAGAAAACAACCAGATTGTGCCTGAACAGGTAAAAACTAATAAGGTTGAGGCATGAACGCTATTAACGTTAACCCCCGTGCGATGATTGCACGCGTAGGCGCCGCACTAGCTGCTTTTGTGCTGGCCTTTTCGCTGCTAGGAGTGACTTCTCCGGCTCACGCTGACAGCTTCAAGGTATGGCTTGGCATGAAATTCAGTGATGAAAATGTGGCTATCTCACTGAAGATGCACGCTCCCAGTGAGTATGGCTCCACCAAGACAATTTGCGATGCGATGAAAAAATCGGCTACCACGAGCTCCGACGGTAAAGTCACCAAGTCTGGGATAGAACAGTACAAGGGTGTAGAAGTTTGTGTCATCGAAGCCGAGGGCAAACTGAATGAGGATAACTCTTCCTCCGCTTTCGGTTTCTCTATCAAGCGTGATGGCGACAAGCTAACCATCAAGAGCACCTCCAGCAACCGCTTCGCCTCTGTCGGCGATATCGAGTACCGCTTCACCTTCGATGACGGCGTCGTTTCTTCCAGCGGCGGTAAGGTTGAAGGCAACACCTTCGTTACCACCGATACTAAGTTCGAGGTTGTAGGTAAGCCCGGTGGCGGCTCCAGCATTCTGATGTATGCACTGATCGGTGCGCTAATTGGTGGTGGCACCGGCCTGGGAGTTTTCCTTGCCACGCGTTCCAAGAAGAAGGCCCAGCCTCAGCAGTCCGCTTCTCCTTACGCCGCTCAGCCGGGTCAGTACCCTCAGGGTCAGGCAGCTCCTGGTGCCCCCCAGCCTGGCGTGCAGCAGCCTGGTGTGCCCCAGCAGCCGCAGCCTAGCCCTCAGCAGCCTTACAACCCTAACGCTCAGGGTGGTCAGGGCGTCTGAGACGTCAGCAAGTAATCCTTCTATCCAACCAGGGTCGGGTAACCGGCCCTGGTTGCCTATATATGGGTGGGTAATGTGGCCTAGCTGTTTTTAGTGGGACTGCAGCGTAACGCAACGTAAAGGCAGTAGCTGCGACGACGTCGTCGGCTGTTTTGCACAAAACATACTTCAGGCGGGAATTTAGTGGCTATCAAAGGGGGAGAGTGACTAAGGTTTAAGCCATGAACACGGTTGTTTCTAATGTCCACACGTGCGCGGCGAAAGTGCGGGTAAAGGCGCTCGCGGTGGGGCTATCAGCAGATGTTGGGGCGCGGAATAGTGCGCTGGCGGTGCGTGGGTTTGTGGCTCGCGTAGGGGCGGTTTTGGCGGTTTTCATGCTGGCGTTTTCCTTGCTGATGCCGGCTACCCCCGCCCACGCAGCTGACAGCATACGTATATGGGTACACGTGAAAATAGACGGGGACAAAATATACGTATCGTCAAAAACCCATGCTCTTAACCAACACGGTCAATCGACCAGAAGCATGTGCTTCAAAGATTCCACTCACGCAAAACTAGTCAATTACCTGGGTGCAGAAGTAACCAAGGCAGAAGTTGAGCAGTACCAAGGCATAGAAGTCTGCGCCGTCGAAGGGGTTGGCTCACTTAAGAAGGCCCTGCAAGGAGGCGATGGCTATGGTTTTGTCCTTAAAGCCGACGGCGACAATGTGCGCGTAACTGGGTCAGTCAGAGCTGCCGTCACTTATGATGGAAATATCATACATAGCTTCACTTTCGCGGGCGGAATTGTATCCCACGAGGGTGGCAAAGTAGATGGCAACACCATAACCATCAACACTGGTGACTACGAGTTAGTGGGGAACCCAGACAGCGGAAAAACTAGCCAAACTCCCTCTGCTGCACCCAGCCAAAATAAGGCTGCAGGCGCTGATAACGCGAAAAACCAAGCTTCTGACGATACCAAGTCAGGATCATCGGGAAACACCCTGATTTACGTACTGATCGGCGTAATAGTTGCAGCCGTAGTTGGCCTAGTAGTTTTCCTTGCTATCCCATCAAAAAAGCGCTCGCAGCCTGCACAACTAACTGCCCAACCAACCAATGTAGGCACCTATAGCCCAAGCGGCCAAGAACAAAGCAAAGGTGTAAAACCTGGCAAATATGACCGCTATGGGATCTAGCAAAGCCATCTAAGCGCGCGTTCATGCTCCTCTACGCAGGGGTATGACCGCCTAGCCGAAACTGGTTAGGGTTGGGTCATGAACATAGATGCTTTTAGGCTGCGGGCGCTCGCGGAGGGACTTGGCGCGCATAGGCGGGGGGGGGGGGGGGGGGGGGGGGGGGGGGGGGGGGGG
>ERZ772799.1064-NODE-1064-length-10313-cov-4.241860_pt1 | contig 10313 bp, 3 predicted proteins | sample MGYA00511345_ERZ772799 | MGnify/ENA primary metagenome ERZ772799 (study PRJEB29015, sample SAMEA2738037) | human oral metagenome | biome: human oral; feature: human-associated habitat; material: saliva | place: China | collected 2238 ... | reverse complement strand
GTAATATACATCTGTTTTGGTATTTACTGTGTTTGTACGAACTTTGGGAATACGATTGGGCAGATATTATTGTCGCCATTCATCATCGCTTCTTTGCCTTTATATGGATATGGCCTACTAGGTGTTTTTATATGGGCAATGATGTCTATGGCTTTTAATGATTATAAGAAATAAAAATAAGAAAAGTCCGCAAGGGCTTTTTTCTTTTACCTGAGAGGTTAGGAAGGAGAACAATATGGCAAGCGGTACGCCGTTAGGTCAGATGTATATCGAGCTAGGGCTGGACGTGTCACAGTTCAACCCTACTCTGAATGGTGCAAAAAACGCTGTAAAGTACTTTCAAAATAATGTCCGTTCTTTGGATAGTACATTGAAAGGAAATGAAAAAAATGCTGGGTTACTTCAAGCAAAATATAAGACTTTAGGACAAGCTATTGATTCACAGCGTAAAGTCTTGGATGAGATGAAGAAAAGCTTTGACAAACTTGATCCTGGGACAGCTAAGTTTGACAAGGCTGCTGCTGATATTCAGCGCGAAAATGCTAAGTTAGCTGCAATGGAAAACCAGCTACGTGGAGTTGAAAAAGCTTTGAAAGATGTTGGTCGCGAAAATAGCTGGGCTGGGAAAATGGACAAGCTAGGAGATACCTTTAAGAGTGGTGGCGAAAAACTCCGTGCAATGGGTGATGCTATGAAGCCTGTATCAACAGCTCTTACTGCTGGTTTTGCCCTGTCAACTAAGAAAGCTATAGACTTTGAAAGTCAAATGAATACGACCAAGTCGCTCCTAGCAGATACTATCCCAACTGCGGATGAACTGAATAGCACCACACAAAAATTGGGTGAGAGTTCGAAAGGTTGGGCGAAACAGTATGGTATCTCAACATCCTCCATCAATGAGGGGATGCAGGAAATCATCAAAAAAGGGTTTGATGCTAATCAGACTATTGCAGCGATGCCTGCTATCTTAGATGCTGCTAAGGCATCGGGCGATGATTTTAACGTGGTAATGAATGCCTCGACTAGCATCTTGCGTCAGTTTGGGCTAGAGGCTAAGGATACGAACCGTGTTACAGATAGCTTGACTTATGTGGCCAACAAGACATCAGCTGGCTTTTCAGATATGGGGCTAGCTATGGAGTATATAGGTCCTGTGGCTCACTCTTTGGGGATGTCTATCGAGGAAACGTCTGCAGCTATCGGTCTTCTTTCTGATAATGGTATCGCTGGTGAGAAGGCTGGTACAGCTTTACGTGGTGCGCTTTCTAAATTGCTCAAGCCTTCTAAATCTAATGCTGCAGCAATGAAAGAGCTTGGTTTTACTGTGGAAGAATTCCAGTCTGGTGCATTGAAGTTGCCAGATATCATTGATCGTATCAAGGAATCAACAAAAGGGTGGACAGATGCTGAGAAATCTTCTGCTATTGCTCGTGCCTTTGGTGTTGAAGCTCAAACCGGTATGAATGCCCTTATCAATCAAGGAGGAGATGCGCTACGTAAACTTACCAAGGAAACTGAAAATGCTCGTGGCTATACTAAGAAATTGGCGGATGAACTGTCTAAATCATCTAAAAATGGAGTAGAGCGATTTAAGTCAAGCTTGGAAGTACTTCAAATCAATATCGGTCAGAAACTCTTGCCTCTACTCACCCCTCTCCTTGAAAAGGCAAATGAGTTTATTGAATGGTTAGATAAGGCACCCGAAAGCACACAGAAGTTAGTACTTGGTTTTGGTGGTTTCTTAGCTTTGGGGTATCCATTGCTGAATATGTTAGGGAATGCATCAACAGGATTAGGTTATCTCTTTAAAGGAGGTAGTAAGGTTGCGAGTTTGTTTTCTAAGGGGTTAAGTCTTGAAAAAGCAGGTACAGAAGCGGCTGAGCTGGGAACTCAGGTAGCTGAGACTGCTGGAAAAACTGGATTACTCAAGACAGCTTTAGCTGGATTGACGAGTCCTGTCAGTCTTTTAGTCGGAGGCACGGCTCTGCTGGCTTATGGTCTAGCCTATCTAGCTAACGAGAAAGATAAGGCTCGTATCAAAGCGGAGGAATTCGGCTCTACCTTAAATGACGTTCAGCGTGGAGAATTACGAAGCTTTCAAAAGACTGTTGATGAAACCAGTACGGCCGTCGCAAATTTTGGCACCCATGCTGGAGACGTTGAAAAAGTTTCTGGAGCCTTTAAAAAGCTTTACGATGAGATTGTGGCTGGAGCTGAAAAGGCGAATCAGAGAGTGCAGGAATTGGCTACAAAATGGGGTCTTTCTGAAGAAGATGTCGCAAGAGCGAAAGAGAAAAATGCCCAGATGGTAAGCAACACAGAAGCGATGATGAATCAAATCAATGAGATTTATCAGCGTCATAACGGTGATGCGAGCAAGTTTTCTCAAGAGGAGAAAGAAATCATCCTGAATAATCAGAATGAGATGATTAAGGCCAAACTCTCGATGATGGACTTGTCAGCTGAGCAACAGAAGGCAGCTTTACAAGCTTTAAATGGTGATGTCAGAAGTCTGAATGAAACGCAATTGAAGCATACTAGAGATGTTTTGAAACAAGCACTTGATGAGGAAAAGAAACTCTACGAGAACTCAAAGAGTGAGTTGAAAGAGTTGCTTGATGGGAAAGCTATCGATCAAGAAACTTACAACAAGAAATTGCAAACTCTAGAAGCAAACCACACTCAAACGATGGAAGCTCTGGGAAGTAAGTATTATCAAGTCATGAGAAATCTTGATGATAAGGTGAAAGCTCGAACTGGCCAAAGTTGGAACTATTGGGAAGAAGCCAAGAAAGTTCTGGAAGAATACGGCCTTTCCTATGAAGAAATCGGAAAGAAAGCTGCTGAAGCTTCTCAAAAGGTAGGGAATTCACATAGTATCCTTGCTAACTATACTAGTGAGATGAGCAAGGAAGTGAAAGAGGCTAACGATGCATGGTCGTTGTTGGTAGGTAACATTGACAAGAACGGAAATTTCCAAGTTAAATCCAATGTGAAAGAAGTCATCGGAGAGGCTGCCAAATCTGCGGAAGGTTGGGAACAATTGCAGTTTATTGCTAAGACTGCGGATATCAACTCAAATGCTCGTGTGACCATTGCTGAGGCTCTTGTCGAATCTGGTAAATGGAAAGACATGACCCTCGAAGAGAAACAAGTAATCATCAAGAACCAAGCTGGTTTACAAGCCATCTTTGATAGTGAAACTCATCTTGAAACATGGAACAGTATGCCAGCCGAAGTCAAAGAACTCCTCATGAAAAATGCTGATGTCATGAACAAGGCGGAGGAAGCTTCAAAGGCTCTGTCTAACTATGAATCTCTCACTCCAAAACAGAAGGAGTTACTTGCCAATGATGAGAGCGTCCGAAAAGCAGTCTCTCGTTCGACTGATACTCTGACAACATGGAATGCTACGACTCCATTTACAAAAGATTTGAAGGCAGATCCGACGAATGTTTTGAACAATGGTCAGTTATCTATCGATAAGATTACGGCTTGGAATTTTGCATCTGCTGAGACTAAGTCTCTGGATGCGGTAGATAATACGAGTTCAGCTGTCGGAAGTGCGATTTTGAGTGTTAATTCACCCAAACAAGAAGCTCCTATCAATTTGTTCGCTGCTGACCAAACAGGCGGTGTACGAAACGAGACGAGTGGTGCTATCAATGCTATCAAGCAGTATGATCCAGTGAATATTCTCGCTAAGAATAGCACTAATGACACTGTCAGCGAGGTCAAAAGTGGCGTCAATGGTATCCAGGACAAAACGGTCACTATCAACGCTCGAGACAATGCTTCTGGTGTTCTTTCAGGTATTAAGAGCTGGATTGATAGCGTGACCGGTAATTTCTTTACGAATATCTTTGCGAGCAAGCACGCTCACGGGACCAACTATCACTCTGGTGGGCTTGCTATCGTCAATGACCAAAGGAACAGCAACTATAAAGAAATGGTTACTCTTCCGAATGGTCGGAGTTTCATCCCACAAGGTCGTGACGTCTTACTTCCTCTACCAAAAGGTTCTAAGGTCTTGCGAGCTGATAAGACTAGACGTTTGATGCGTGAGATGGGTGTTCCGAAATACGCTTCTGGTATCGGGATTCCGAGCGATGCGAAATTCCTCCGTGAAATGGAAGAAGCGCAACGTAATATCACAATTCAGACTACTAGCGTCCAAAATGGGCAAGATACAGATAAAGTCGTGTCTGAGATGAGGATTCTGAGAGCAAGTTTAGAAAAAATCCTTACTGCTATCCTTAACAAAGACACGAATAATTATATGGATAGCACTATAGTGACGGATATTATAACCAAGAAGCAGAAAGAGCGAGAAAGAATGACGCTAAGAATGAAGGGAGTACTTGAATGAGTGAAGTGACAATGCGTTTCAATAAAACTGATTTTCGAGATCTTATTGAAATTCATGACATCCAACGAGATATCGGGAACAATCGCTCTATCTCTATCGACTATGCACCAAGAATCGGAGTCAATATTCAGCAACAAAACATTGATGCAAAATATATCAAGGTAGACTTTTCCATCTGGTCTAAAGACAGAAATACCCTCAAGCATAAGCTTGCGGGTATTTTTAATGTTGACGGCGCTAAAAAACTTATCTTCTCAGATGAGTCTGACAAATACTATCTGGCTATGCCGATTGAAAGCATTTCGATGCAGGAGACGAGCGGGCGACGGTCAACTGGTTCAATGAAATTCATCGTGCCAGATGGAGTGGCCCATAGCTCAGCTTATAAGAATTTCAATAGCGATGCAAATGCACAAACCACAGCCGATAAAATGGTTTTTGACCTAGTAAACAACGGAACCGTTGAGGCTTTTCCAATTATCCGAGTTAAGCATACTGCTGAGAATGGATATATTGGAGTTGTCAATAACAATTCAGCCTTTGAAGTTGGAAATCGTGAGGAAGCTGACACTGGCATTGTTAAAAAATCCGAGGTTTTGCTGGATTTTAGAGGTGATAGGCTTTCAGATGCGTTCAATCGAGCGGTTAAAAATAGGGCTATCACAAATGATAACGGTGAGACAGTGACTGGGGCATCTGAATTGACTACATTGTGGGACAAGAAGCACATCAGACTACGAGATCAAACTATTCAAGGTCGCTACGGGAACTATGCAACAGGATTATCATGGGATATTCCAGTAGATACAGCAGGTGAAAGCGGCTCACTCAATGACTATCTATTCTGTAAGCAAGTTTTTCAAGCAGAGTCAGCAACTCAATATGGCTTTATCAAAATAACTGTATCAGATACAAGCGGTCAATTCTTGTATGGCGTTGAGACATTTAAGCGCTCTAAAGGGCAAGAATGCGAATTTAATATCTTTGGTTCAGATGGTAAAGGTAAATATAACTTTCTAAAACTTCTAAATTTCACAGGTACATCCGATAATGTCTCAAATCCGTTTAGTAAAGATAGAGGGCAATTTGAGATTAAGCGTAATGATAGCACAGTACAGATTTATTACAACGGCTCAAATTACAACTTTGCTATCCCTGAAATTAAGGGCAAAAAATCAGCTAAAATTCATGTCACTCTAGGAGCTTATCACGACAAGCCTATGGTATCACACATGTATATAGACGAGTTGATGTTCCGTAAGGATTTTGTACCTATGACGGGTGACATCCCAAATCGTTATCCTATGGGTTCAAATGTTGTAATCAACAGTGAAGATGATACGGTCTATATTGATGGCATCGCTAAAGCTGGGGAGGTTGTTGATGGTTCACAATGGCTATCTATTCCTCCAGGTAATTCAAAATTAGAAATGTATTTCTCTAGCTTCATCAAAAAACATCCGACGGTAACGATTGAATTTGAAGAGAGGTGGCTATAATGCTATTAACGATTCATGATGCAAATTTGCAAAAAGTTGCTTTTGTCGATAACAGCAAGCAAAGCACACTTAATTTTTACAACGATACTTGGACTAGAAGTTTACAAACAGGATCATCCACTTTTGAATTCACTGTATTTAAAAAGGCTATTAAGTCAGACACTCCAACCAAAAAAGCCTATTCTTATCTTAATGAACGGGCGTGGGTATCGTTTAAATATCATGGCAAGAGCTTTATTTTCAACGTTATGCAGGTTGAAGAAGATGAGCAAACGATAAAATGCTATTGTGAAAACCTCAACCTTGAACTTATCAATGAGATAGCTAACCCTTATAAAGCTACCAAGGCAATGAGTTTTGCTGAATATTGTGAGGCCATGGACTTGTTAAACTATACTCATCTTTCCATAGGCATCAATGAAATTTCAGATTACAAGCGCACTCTTGAATGGGAGGGGCAAGAAACCAAACTAGCCCGTCTACTAAGCCTAGCCAAACGTTTTGATGCTGAGATTGAGTTTGACACGCAGTTAAACGCTGACAGTACAATTAAGAAATTCTCTATTAATGTCTATCATGAAAACGATGATACGTATCAAGGGGTAGGCCGCATCAGAAATGATCTACAGTTAAAATATGGCAAAAATATTACTTCTATCACCCGTAGAGTGGATAAGACTGGCATTTTCAATACAATCCGTCCAACAGGTAAAAGACGTGTTAAAAATGGAGCTGGTGAAGAGGTTGAGGAAGTGGTAACTATCCGAGGTCTTGACGATTGGAAAAAGTATAACAAAGACGGTATTTGTGAGTTTTACCAGCGCAACGAGTCGCTTTATGCTCCAATCTCAATGCAGCTCTATCCTTCAACATTCTCACACGGTACAGCTGATGATCAATGGACGAGAAAAGATTTTAGCTACGATACTGACAACCCTAAAGAATTACGGCGTTTAGCATACAATGAACTTAAAAAACATTGTTATCCAGCTATCACTTACGAGGTAGATGGCTTTGTCGATGTTGAGATCGGAGATACAGTTAAAATTCATGATGCTGGTTTCAATCCTTTGCTGGTAGTTCAAGCGCGAGTTACTGAACAGAAAATCAGCTTTTCAAATCCAGCAAGCAACAAAACAATATTTTCAAACTTTAAAGCCTTTGAAAATCAGTTATCAGACGGCATACAAGAGGCAATCGAGCGCTTATTTGAGCAGTCTAAACCTTATATTGTCAAGTTATCTACTAGCAATGGTGTCATCTTTAAGAATCAAGCTGGAGAAAGTGTTATTACTCCTACACTTTACAAGGGTGGCAAGTTGTTAACTGCTGGAGTCACTTGGAGATGGTCACTAAATGGGATTGTAACAACAGGCCAGACATACACCGCGAGAGGTAGAGATGTTTCTGGCGTAATCACATTGACGGTTGCAGCTTACATAGACAATGAAGAAGTTGCAGTTGATGAAATCTCACTAGTAAATGTATCTGATGGTAAGAATGGCCAAAAGGGTGACCAAGGCATTCCAGGACCAAAAGGAGATAGAGGTCAAGATGGTATCGCTGGTAAGAATGGAGTGGGTTTAAAATCTACTGTCATCGCTTACGCATCGTCTACATCAGGGGCTAACGCTCCTGGTTCTGGATGGGGAAACTCTGTCCCAATTACTCCTGCCGGGCAATATCTCTGGACGAAAACAACATGGAATTATACAGATGGAACTAGTGAGACTGGCTATTCAGTCGCTAGAATTGGTAGAGACGGAAATACTGGTAGAGATGGTGTCGCTGGCAAGGATGGCGTGGGTATCCGTGCAACAACCGTAGTTTATTCTAGCTCCACATCAGGAACTATTCCACCAACTAGTGGATGGTTGTCTCAAATCCCTAGCGTACCAGCTGGCCAATACCTTTGGACAAGAACTACATGGAGCTACACAGATAATACCTCTGAGACAGGTTTTTCTGTGGCAAAAATGGGTGAAACTGGACAAAAAGGAGATAGAGGAGAAACTGGACCTAGAGGCCCTCAAGGTGAACGTGGTCAACAAGGTTTGCCTGGTCTCCAAGGTTTACAAGGTCCAAAAGGCGACCAAGGGATTCCGGGGCCTAAAGGAGCTGATGGCCGTACACAGTACACTCACATGGCCTACGCTGACACTGTAACAGGTAGTGGATTCAGTCAAACAAATGCTGACAAAGTCTTTGTTGGAGTATATGTTGACTTTAATCCAACAGATAGCAGAAATCCTACTGACTATCGCTGGACGAGATGGAAAGGTCGTGATGGCGCCGATGGACTACCAGGCAAGGCCGGAGCAGATGGAAGAACACCTTATGTTCACTTTGCTTATTCTGACAATGCGGATGGTTCTGGTTTAACAATGACAGATAACGGACAGCGTTATTTTGGTCATTATTCAGATTATGAGAAACCTGATAGTTCAGATAAAACTAAGTACAAGTGGGCTGATCGTTGGGCTAAAGTTGAGGTTGGTGGAAGAAATCTCTTTCTTAATTCACTATTCAAACGTAGTCTAAGAGAGCGATACTCAACTTACCTTTTATCTGACGGGCGGGATCAAACACAGGGACAACTTGCTTTGAGTATCGATACAAATGAGAAATTCAAAGGAGCTAACACCCTTAAAATTGTATCGACGTTCAACGGGAAGCCGAACAATCAGAAAGTTACTTTTAGAACTGGCGGAGATATGCGCTTGAATACAGCAGATGAAATGCGTAATAAATCTGTGCGTTTCAGTTTTTGGGCAAAGTCTACTGTCAATAACACGAATTTTCAAGCTAGAGCAGGATATCGGAACACCATTGAAGGTGTCTCGTTGACCACTGATTGGAAATTCTATGATATTCAGTTAACAAAAAGCGAGAATTCAAATGCAAGTAATGAAGTAATCATGCATGTATTCACCGCTGCGACTGTTTGGATTGCCTTTCCAAAAGTAGAGGTAGGAACAGTCTCTACAGACTTTTCAGAAGCTCCCGAAGATGTTCAGAGGGATATAGACTCTAAAGCTGACCAAGTCCTTACTCAGGAGCAACTGAACGCTCTAAATGAGAAAGCTGGAATTATCCAGGCTGATCTTGAGGCTAAGGCTAGCGCTGACACACTTGATAATTGGATAAAGGCTTACAAGGACTTTGTCAAGGCTAACGAGACAGCGAGGGCGCAAGCTGAGAAAGATTTGATTGCAGCTAGTCAGCGTGTTTCAAACATTGCCAAAGATTTGGGAGAATTGTCTGACCGTTGGAATTTCATCGATAGCTATATGAGCTCATCTAATGAGGGTCTTGTCATTGGTAAGAATGACGGTAGCTCTAGCATGATGTTCAATCCTAACGGACGAATTTCAATGTATTCAGCAGGGGTTGAGGTCATGTATATTTCACAAGGGGTCATTCATATCGAGAATGGTATTTTCTCTAAAACAATCCAGATTGGACGATTTAGAGAAGAGCAGTATCACATCAACCCTGACATGAATGTCATTCGTTATGTAGGATAGAAAGGAGCAAAATGCCTAGATTTAGTAATTCAAGTAACAGCTTATATTTGAATGTGTATATTGATGAAGTTTCAACAGACATTTCAGCTAATACCTCAACCATCAACTGGCAGTTGACAGTTAGTCGCTATACGTACTATCACACATTCAATAAACAGGGAGACAGTACGTTGTCTCTAACTTTAGACGGCCAAAATGTGCACTCTAGCAATCCAGTTTGGGAAGTCTGGGACGGCGATGTCACTCTCGCTAGTGGTTCAAGCACAATCTCACATCACTCAGATGGTCGGAAGATACTGCCTTTCTCATGCACGTTCAATCCGAATAATGGACTGCATGGGACTATCACAGTTTCAGGAAATCTCAGTCTGACTGCTATCCCACGTTCAAGCTCTGTAAACGTGAGCGCTGGGGTCATTGGCAGTGCGGTCACTATCAACATTAACCGCCAAAGCTCCAGTTTTAAGCATACAGTGCGATATTCATGGGCAGACAAGTCAGGGACGATTGCAACGAATGTAGACACATCCACCAGCTGGACGATCCCCCTTGACTTTGCCAACGACATTCCCAACTCAGCAAGCGGAACAGGGACAATCTATGTAGATACCTATTCAGGCTCTACCAAGACTGGAACGCAGTCAACAATATTCACGGCAAGCGTGCCAGGAAATGTCAAGCCTACATTTTCAGGCGTTACACTGTCAGACTTGAACGTTGCTGCTCAGAACCTTATCCCAAACGGAAACACGTTCATTCAGGTCATCTCTAACATCAAAGTAGCTTTTAATGGCGCAGTCGGTTCTTACGGCTCATCCATTACTGGATACTATGCCGAAATCGTCGGCAAAAACCAGTCTACAAGTTCAAACGGTGGCAGTCTTGGCATTATGAATTATCACGGCACCATCAAAATCA
>ERZ772799.1063-NODE-1063-length-10331-cov-4.276372_pt1 | contig 10331 bp, 7 predicted proteins | sample MGYA00511345_ERZ772799 | MGnify/ENA primary metagenome ERZ772799 (study PRJEB29015, sample SAMEA2738037) | human oral metagenome | biome: human oral; feature: human-associated habitat; material: saliva | place: China | collected 2238 ... | reverse complement strand
CGTTATATTTCTTACTTTGTTTGGATTCAGTCTTAGACTTTTTCGTTTTGAAATTCAAGTTTTCAATACAAATATCTTTACCTGTCTGACGAGATAACGTCGTTACATAATTTGCAATACCTTGCAGGTCAGTCTTAGTTTTATCTCGAGACTTGAAACGGTAAGGTAGGATTTGAGTGTTCACTAAATGACCATACCGGTTAGTTTCAGCTAAAGTGACAAAACCTTTATTGAAGTCTAGACCGATAGTTCCATGGTCAGAGCGAGTAATGAACTCGTCTATTTGAATCTCGAACGTACAATATAGATAATATCTGTTATTTCTCTTTATGATTTTGTAAGTCAGAGGACTTATCTTAGACCTTAATATCGAGATTAGATGTTTCTTATGGTGATTGAAATAAACTTTACCATAAGCGTATTTATCACTAGCTGATTTATACCTTCTAAAATCTTTACGTAACTTCACAATGAACTGATTATTCTTACGGTTATACTGTAACTGTAACATTTGATTGCTGGCAGTTTCTTCTCTTGCTCCAATGAAAGACATTTGACTATCTCGTCGAGCTTTGAAGATTTCATAATCTTGTTTTAACAATTTCTTTGTACCAAAGCAAAGTTTCAGTCTACCTGAGTCTAATTGATAAGTCAAGTTGTCAAGCGTTTGTTTGAGTTTGTTTAGTTTCGCCTTCTTAGCAATTATCTTACGTCTCAGGTTTCTTTGTTTGACGAGTGATACAGTTCTACCAATTCTTAACTTAGCTGAATTACAGTCTCTTATCTCAACCAACTTTGGAATAACTTCAGTTTCAAGGTGAATGATTTTATGCTCTAACTGTGTCTTTTCATAAACCTTTAGTCCTTTCAGAGCGTTATATCGACCTTGAGCATCAGAAATGATAGAACTAGCTGTGCGTTTAAGGATGCTGTATTTATTTCTTAAGTACGTATTATGTCGTGATTTGTTTAAGTCGTCGTGTTTGATAGTATAGAAAGTCTCCCTCATAGCTTTAGCGTATTCTCTACGAGAAGATTCTATGTATTTAATTATGTCATGGTTGCTTTTCTCATGTAACTGTGTTACAACTGTGAATTTTCGCTTTTGCATTTGGGCCCCTTTCTGTATGGTGATATATTAATATTATATTATACAAATAGAGCTATGTCAACTGGACAGAGAAAAAGAAGAAATAATTACTATTTCTTCTTAGTTTTTGGGAACGACTGGTGACCCTTTCAGTAATCTGTATTCTTTTTCGTTAAGTGGTATTACTCGCCCGTTCTCATCTTGTAACTCTTGATTTGTGAATTGGAAATGATGAGGTACTAATGGGTTATCACCGTTCGTATACGTATATCCATATGGGAGTTGTTTAATTGTGACAATGTCACCTTTAATTTCGATATTATCTTTAATGGATGTCAAATCTCGTTGTTCCGGTTGGGGTTTATTTGTGAAGTAGAATGAACTTACACATAATATTAGTGTGACAACGGCGAATAGTAGCCCTATCGCCCCGTTTTTAGTTCGATTCGCCACCACCCCGTAGATGATAATTGTTAGTACCGCAACACCGATAATAAATCCAACAGTTAACCAGTTATTAATACTTGGTGTGTATGTGAGCATGTGCTCCCCTCCTTTAATTATATAAAATTCTCTTATATTGGTAAATTATGGACGTCGAATATCCATAATAGTGATTTGACATAAAGTGGTATATAACCACTTTATTTATCGATTTGGTCCGTCGTTCCAGACGTAGTCTGATACGACTACTCGACCGTCTGTTGTTTTATAGACATCGGCTGTTGATAGTTTGTCAGCCAATACGTTACCTAGTTCAGTCAGATTAACTGTTCTATCAATTAGGTCTTCGAATGGTGGTGCTTCTTTGTCCATTTCGAACTCGGCATATTCTTCAACATTAGGGAATAGTCTAAGCCCGTTATCTTTCCACAACGCACCTTCCGCGTCATGTGCTAAAAGTAATTCTTCTGCGATTAGTTCGTGTTCAATTTGTAGTTGTGATATGTTGTTATAGTATTCCATTTTATACCTCGATACTTTCTTCATATTTGAATGTTATTTTGAACATAATGTCCGCTTGTTCGTACGCTGTTTCAATATCGTACATTTGTAATAATCTGGCACCTATGTCCCAGAGTACGTCTTTTTTGATGTATTCGTGCCTTGTAGCATTAATTGCTATATTATGTTTCATTGCCCATGTCACGAGCGCTTTGTGTTGCTGTTCGGAAATGTTTAATTTTGGTGAACCGTGCAACACCCTATCGTTGTAGAGAAATAATATCTCAAGAGGAGTCATTAAATCTGTAGGTTTGACAAATGGTGGGACAGGGATATTACCAAGGCATAGATATCCCGAAGCGCCGTACACATGACCTAGTGGGAATGTTTGATTGTTATACGTTACCCTATAGTCTATTTGTGACGATACAACACCTTCTGATGTAATGCGACTAATAAATAGGCGTAGTGGGGGAATAATCGTCTTTTTAATTGTTCCGTTAATATTCATACGGGCTGTGTGCATACCTACATTGTATGCGGAGTTGTGTCTTGTTAATGATTTTAACGCCGACTCATGAATAGTCTCGAATAGTTCTGACGGGATTTCTTGTATTATTTGCATGATTTGCCCCCCTTGTATTTTATGTAGGTTGTAAGTAGATATTCGGCAACGTCTTTGACGTCGTCAAGTAGTGATAATTTATTTTCGTCAAGCTGAATTTCTTCACCACCAACAAGTAATTTTGAGTCTCTGATTCTTATCGGGTTGCCGTTTATCTGTCCGAACCGATAATCGTTATTCCCCATTGATGAGAAACTTGAGATGAGTATTCTATCATCACCGTGGTCAATCGTGATTGGGTTCACCGTAGTTTGTACCGCAACGACTGTACCGTTGTCTATTTGCCCTACATATATGTATAACATCGTCTCCACTTGTGTGAGTATCATATATTTGACTAATCCGTCTACAGTTTCTTTGAGTGCGATATACTCTTGTGGCGGTTCTGCGAGTCTTGATATTTCAGAAATATGTACGTCAAACTCGTAGATACCGTTAAGTGCTTTTTCGATACGTGTTTGTTCAAGTAACTCGAGTGTTCCAATATTGCGACCAGTAAAGTCAACCAATAAAGGTAATAGGTCAAGTGAGATGACATACTCATACGTTGTAGTGTCTAGTATCTTTACTAGGTGTGGGCACTGTTTTTGAACAATAGGATTTTGTAGGTCTCGAAATTTATCTGCTTTTGCTAACTTTTCATATTTGATGATGTCTGTTAAGAGATTTTGGACAGTGGTCATCAAATCTTGTCTGTTATTCTTCTTTCTTTCTATAATGGTTGCTAATAAGTCCATGAATTTTCCCTCCTTTATTCGGGTTGGCCCGTGAGGTCGCTAATTTGCGACCTCTAGTCGATGTTCACGTCTTCGATAGTTTTATCGTCTCTAAAACCTAAAACTACAGGAAAACGCAATGAACGACCTCCGTCTTGATTCGTTGTTTCTTCAAAATATTTGATTTCGACAATTTTCCCAAGATACTTATCTTTATTGTTCCAAATATCTATACGTTGTTCTTCAGTCAAACCAGAAGACACATTGAATGTATTTTGCTCATCAAGTTGGATGATAAGTGATTTTAACCCACCACGATTTTTACCGTCAATTGCCTCTTCAAAACCAATTAGAGGCAAATCTGCTGTGTGCATTGTTTTCACCTTAAGTAAACCTTTAGAGCGTTTAGTCTCGTATTTAGCGTGAGGGTCGTTTAGCATTACCCCTTCATAGCCTTGCTCAGTAGCGTAGTCACTCCAGTTTGGGATTGTATCAATGTCTGTTACACCCAAGATTGGTAACACTTTAACTAATTTTCCGTCACGCATATTATCTAAGTAAGTGTGGCGACGCTCTGCATATGTTAGAGTCGAAACTCCGTTTTGGAACTCATCAAATGGTAGAGTGTCAAAGATGTGATATCCCATATCGATACATTCACCCTCAGTAGATATCATTTGACCAGTCTTTTGGAAACGTTCTCCACTTGTCCATTTGTTCTCTTCGTCTACTAATAATAATTCACCATCAAGCATGATGTGACCAAAACTCGGGTCGATACGTTCTTCTATATCGGCGATTAGTTCTGTCAGACCGTCGATAACTTTCCCTTTGCGCGTTTTGATTGATTGTACTTTTCCGTCTTTGATTTCAACTAACGCTCTAAATCCGTCTAATTTTTGTGTCACAACAAATTTGGCGTCAGACTTATAGCTTTTGATTTTCTTTTCGTATGGGAATGCTAATTGTACATCAAATACAGGTATAAATCCAGCACCGTATACTTTATTAAGTAAACTTGCTGCTACTGTTGTAGTCCAAGATTTACCGATAACTTGAGCCAACACGTCACGTGAATATTCATCATGTTGGTCTAAGAAATGACGAACTAAACCAACTTCGTAATCTGTACCTGTGTTATTTATGCATAAGTGGTCCAATAATTCAGATAATGACATTGAGTGTGGAACAGGTTCCACCTCTTTTTGTATTTTCTTAGTTGATAACCCGATTACTTGGTTGGGGTCACCTAGATAGTTTAGTACGCGTTTAGTTTGTGCGTCGGTGATATTTTCTAGGATTGATGTTTTCTCACTTATTTTACTTGTCGCCTTAATTGCCTCTAGTGTGTTTATTAACTTTTTCATTCTTTTACCTCGCTTCGTTTTATTCAAAAGTGATAAGGGGTTTGGGGTCACCCCATGAGTGCGCATCAGGTGTATACCTGATGCGCTTTGTTACATTTGTAAGTTTTGGTCGTCTTCTAATGATGCGAATAACTCATCTGTCTCTCTGTCGGTCAGAATTTCGTTTTCGACGAGTGCCTCTTCACGTTTTTCCTGCTGACTACGAGCGTATGCATATAATGTACTATGTTCGCGAATGTCGTCCATGATATCGGTATACATTTGTGCGAAAGATGTTTCAGGACGGAATAACGGCTGACATGTATATGTTTCACTAGCAATTGCATTGGCACCGTCACTAACATCTAGTTGTTGGTGTACGTTATATACATAGTCGTTTGCCCATAATTCCTCTTTCTCATCCATGTGGGCCGCATCCGCCTTAGCTGGTGCTATGTATCGTTGCTTGACAGCAATACTCATTTGGATGTCGTCAGAGGCTTCGAAATAACTAGGTTTTACAACCATTTCTTGATATAGTGCATGCTCATCGTAAGGGATAATACGGAATTCGTCACCACGATACACGGTGTATGCTTCGATACCCTCCGCATTTAACTCTGATTGTGCGTCTAGAAACACCATAAATGTTTCCATATTGTCTTTGAGGTCGTATAGTGTACTTGTGAAGTATGGTTCTTTAGTAGGAGTTTCATATACAACTTCTCTATTCTCATCTTCTATTGTGAACCTTTTGTCGTCATACTCCACAAACAGTCCGTAATTCTCTAAGTCCTTACTGATGTTTTCGATTAATTCTACTGGGCGCGTGTCTAGCTTGGTTTTGAGTTCATCAAATGTGATATATTCGTCTTGTTTCATGTTGTTAGTCCTTCCATTGTGTTCTACTCCTATTATACCATATATTAACGTAGCGCACAAATTTTACACAAGATGATTGGGGTTCGGGGGGTTCTTCCCCGTGGATTGCGAACGATGTATATCGTTCGCGACAAACTAGTTGGACATTATGGCGATATGTGATATAATATAATTAGAATAAATTGCGCCAATTGGCGTGTGAAAGGAATTATTATGGCTAGAATAGATAACATGAAACGGTACGCGAAAGCGTACAGACAAGGTCGGGCTATTCGACGTGAACAATTTGGTCCCGATATGCTGGATACAGCAATCGGTATCGGTGGTGAAGTAGTTGGTGCAACTGTTGATGCGGGTCGCAAAGTGACAGATACTACGGTTCAAGCAGGGCGTAAAGTTGTTGATACTACAGTAGATATTGGTAAGACTTTATCGACTACAGTCGGTGTATGGTCGCTTGATATCAAAGACAAGATAAATGAATTCAGAAATCGTGAACGCGAGCCGTTCTTTAAGAAAATCAAAGATAAAGCTCTGGACACTGTTAAGAATGTACAGACTAAGGGTTCTGGATTCTTACGACGTATTCGTGATAAGGTTACATCATATACTGCGGATGCAAGAGATTTGGTTATGTCAGTAGCACCAACTATGAGGCGTGACGTAACGATTGAAGACGTTCAAAACACTACACTTCGACCACTAGAAGAAGTAGGTGCTAATCATGCTCGTATTAAACCGGACAAGGCTAAAGGTGTATCGAAACGTCAAGAAGTGAACGAAGATGATATCAGAGACTTCGCCCAATATTACCATGAAAACAAAACTCAAATCGCACTAGATAGACTTGATGAGAAATCTAAAGGTGCTAAAGTTACTGCGGGTGATTACGCGCGCAGTGTCGGTATTGCGACGTTTTGGGCGACTCTTAAGAATAAACAACCATTACCTGAAGCTACAGCCGAAACTATTGTTTCAGACATTGACAGACATGCTTCGTTAGAAGACCAACTTAAGGAACTAGAAGAACTGAGGTCACAAATCATCTTGGAAAAACAAGAAATCGAAGACAAATACGGATTGGTTTCACCTGAAGCTCGAGAACAAGAAGCTCTTGCGGAATTTACTGATAGTGGAAAACGATATGCTCAGGCACAATACGCTACAGCATTAGCTAATGGTGCTAGCCAAGAGGAGTTGAATACTTTGAGACATAATATTAAACAAATGGATGGGTTAGGTTCTGAGGCGGAATCAGTATCTTACTCACAAGGTGGGATACATGCCCCAGATTTGACAGAGCGTAGTATCGACACTACTTCGGATATCGTTCATCCACCGCTCGTGGAAGCTGAACTTGCTAGATTCGCGCAGATGTATAGTGATACAGAGTATAAGGATAGCGTATTGCGTTCATTAGGGCGATATGATGAAAACTTCATCAGTGATGAAGGTGTATCAAAAGCTTTATACCTGAAAGTAATTGACGACATTGATAATGGTAGACAAGAACGTTACGGTGTCGGTGAGAAAACACTAGCTGAACGTGAATATGATGTAGAACGCTTACGAAATGCTGATTTAAGTGATGAGGACTTTGAGGAGTTCCACACCGAGGGGGTAAAACATTTCGAAGAAGCTGCCGTTTCTGATGCTCCTGTCGACCGACTCGCATACTACAATGACGCTTTAGGTGTGTATGATAATTATACTACTACCCCAGAAGATATTGAGGAAGAACGTAGGCAACTAGAGAATGATATCAGAGAAGCTGATGAATTAGCACATCAAATGTATGAGGATGCGTACTACGACCAAGAAATTCCAGCCGAGATAGATTACGATAACTACGATGATGCGTACGCGTTATAAACCAAGACAAATGTCTTGGTTTTTTTTTTTTGTAAAAAATAGGCAAAAAAAATAAGACACAACGTGTCTTATTCGAAAATGTGACATGTCAGAATCGAACTGACTAACACTTGAATCACAATCAAGCCGCGAACCTATTTGCGTTATGTCACCATAATAATATGGCAGAGACGACAGGAATCGAACCCACATCAAAGGATTTGGAGTCCTTTGTTTTACCATTAAACTACATCCCTATGGTGGCGCGGGTAGGACTCGAACCTACGAACCTAAGATAGGGACAGATTTACAGTCTGTTGTCATTGCCGCTAGACTACCACGCCAGAAGTCGTACTTTTAGTACGACAAAAATTAATAATTAGAAATGGAGGCCGTAATGACCATGGTGATTAACTGTTTAACCAGCTAATCAAGCTAACAAATTGGCGACCGTTACCGGCCATAATAAGGTTCCACGCAGGAACCTATAAAGGAGGTGGGATTTTTATCCCGATTCATGACTTTGGCGACCATTACCGGTCATAATCAGGTCCCGTACAGGGACCGCGAGAGGTATAGGTCTATGAAACCTATTGAATTCATTGTTATACGGTGGTCTTTCGACCATAATAGAACCACCACACCGCAAAGCTGATGCAGTGGTTAATAATTAAAGGAGCTTCGGCTAATGAGCCGTATGAAAAAGAGGTAGTTGTTGGATTCGAACCAACGGTACAAGGCTTTGCAGACCTCAGCCTTTCCACTTGGCTAAACTACCATATCTGCGAGTAGTACTTTATTCTCTTCTGTAAAATCCTTGATGGAGGAACTACTTTGTGCAGATGTCGACGAACAGTACGTTGTATATGGTTTTTGCACATGATTTTAAGGAACTGTTTTGTGTCGTATTGCGGGAGTTGGATTTGAACCAACGACCTCTAGGTTATGAGCCTAGCGCGCTACCGGACTGCGCTACCCCGCGATAATGTTATTTTGTTATTCCAGTTTACCAGAGTAAACGCGCTTAGAGCTCACCTTCAATTATAGCTGGGATGACTGTCTAAGCAACGGTTTGAATCAACGACCTCTGGGTTATGAACCGTAACTAGAAATTTGATTTCTAGATTAATTTTAGAGTTTTTCAACTCAAGGTCTTACGGTTAACCTATTCCATACAAACTCATCCTATTTCGACACTTAGCCACACAATAAGACTTCTCGCTTATACTTCTAACTAAACACCACCTTAAAGGGAAATGCCTGACTGTCTTGCGCCAATACATCTTTATAAGGTCGTATCTTTATGGAGGAGTCGGCCGTCAGGAATCGAACCTAACCGTGTTTTCACGTACAACTACGCTGAACCAGAACCGACATATAATGGAGGAACAGGTGGGATTCGAACCCACGCACGCTTTGACACGCCTAGCTGCTTTCAAGGCAGCCCCCTTATAACCGCTTGGGTACTGTTCCGAAATTGTGCTACTAGGATTCGAACCTAGGCTCACGGAGTCAAAGTCCGTTGTCTTACCACTTGACTATAGCACATTAATTTATTTGTATTTTTTTCCTTTATTGTAATCCATTGCTCCCTGCGGCTTTATCATAGGGTAAGCATGTCTTCACTGCAGACGTCAACTCATTGAATATTCATTTCGCTGACCGTATACAATTTACCGGCTAATGGATTGCGTTAAAGGTTATCAGGAAGGGAGGATTCGAACCTCCGACCGCCTGGCTCCAAACCAGCCACTCTACCAAACTGAGCTACTTCCTGTTAATGTCGGTACCTTGACGAACAAGGTTCTAGAGATTATATCTCACACCGACAATTCTAGTGAAACAGCACCTTAAAGGGAAATGCTTGACTGTCTTGCGTCAATACATCTGTATAAGGTACCACGATGACCCGTACGGGATTCGAACCCATGCTACCGCCTTGAAAGGGCGATGTCTTAACTGCTCGACTAACGGGCCTTGTTGGTCACGACTATGAGGACTTCAACCTCACTTAACACTTCATGTGTGTAGTCTGTAATAACTACCAGAGGACTTCAACCTTTGATTCACTTCATGTGAGTCGTGTTAATTTAATGGTGGAATAGGGCGGGGTCGAACCGCCGACCTCTTGCTTGCAAGGCAAGTGCTCTCCCGATTGAGCTACTATCCCAAATTATTTATGGCGCACCTGAGAGGACTCGAACCTCTAACCACCTGATTCGAAGTCAGGGACTCTATCCAATTGAGCTACAGATGCATTATGGTGCGGAATACAAGACTTGAACTTGTACGCTAAAAGCACCAGATTCTAAGTCTGGCGTGTCTGCCAATTCCACCAATTCCGCATTATTATGGCGATTCCGACGGGACTCGAACCCGTAATCTCTACCGTGACAGGGTAGTGTACTAACCATTGCACTACGGAACCATCAAGATTATTCATGAAAATAAAGGGGTGTGGGGTTGTAACCCCATATACCGATTTTTGTGTATACAAAAATCGAAAAAAAAATGGAGCGAATGGCGGGAGTCGAACCCGCACCATCAGTTTGGAAGACTGAGGTTCTACCATTAAACTACATCCGCATGGGTGGTGCTAAAGCGCGCTGCACCACATAGAAAGAACCAGATAAACCAGTTCCTCTGATTAATCAACGGAAAGGGTGGGATTCGAACCCACGCACGCTTTGACACGCCTAGGCCCTTAGCAGGGACTCCTCTTAACCACTTGAGTACCGTAAAGTTAAACTTATCTAATATTATTCAAATACCTTTAGTTTTTATTCAGATAAGTAACTTTTCCTTTCTTATTATTTCAAATAAATAGCGTTACGGTTACTATATACTAAGTTTTGAAGTTATAACTATTTCTAGTC
>ERZ772799.1061-NODE-1061-length-10341-cov-16.535096_pt1 | contig 10341 bp, 6 predicted proteins | sample MGYA00511345_ERZ772799 | MGnify/ENA primary metagenome ERZ772799 (study PRJEB29015, sample SAMEA2738037) | human oral metagenome | biome: human oral; feature: human-associated habitat; material: saliva | place: China | collected 2238 ... | reverse complement strand
ATGAACATGTCGGAGTTCATGATTTTGTGGCTCTTCTGTGGTATGCGCTCACCGGAGAGTCGCCTCGACAGACTCATCAACGCATTCCGCTGCCGCTCCTTGCCGATGTACCGCAGACATTGGGAACCGAGCTTGAGCGTCTGCTTGATGATCCTAAGGCCACTGTACAGGAGGTTCTTGACGCATTCAGCGCATTCCAGACTCAGCCTCTCAATGCTTATACCAGCGCGCCTGAGTCAGTACGGTCTAAACTCCCTGTTGCTTCGCGAGAACCGAATACCGTTAAAAGCACTAAGACCCTGCCCAAGGTTAGACATCAGAACGCTCAGAAACTTATAGGGAAGAGTACTCTCAAAGTTGGGCATAGCCGTGGACATTCAAAGGCTCGTAATTTTACGACCCGCAAACTCGTGATTCTGGGGGTTGGGAGTCTCATAATCTTAGGAACTGGAGCAATAGCCGGGGCGACCTGGGTTCCGGAAGCTATGCATCATCACGAGTCTCACGCTACTCAGCCTGCCGTTGTGAGTACTCCGCAGGATGAGCAGGCTATTCTCACTCAGGTTATAGAGGAGCGCAATCAGTCGTTGAGCTCCCAGGGGGCGGCGACGCTGAAACTGCGCTCATTGACCCGTATTTTGCATAGAGACTCTGACTCTTTAGGAATAACCGCAGAAGTAGAGTCGCCCGGATACGCCCCAACGGATGCGGAGCAGAAAGAATCCGGTGTTCACCTTGTGGACGGCGTGCCGGTGCAGACAGTTATCTTTGAGCTGCATCGCGACGAGGGGGTATGGCGTATTGTCACGGCAACACCAGTCACGGATGAAACACCCAACGAGCCCGATACGCAGCCTACGGTTGTCCGTGAGCCGTGAATAAAAATAACCACCAGGGGAGAGCTGCATATAGATGAGGCAGCTGCGAGTTCAAGCGTGCAGCTCTTAAAAACATATCCCCGGTAGGTCTATAAAAACTACCGGGAACATGGGCAAGAGCATTGTGCCGAAGTGAAGAGCTGTTTAGTGCCAGATGGTGGCAACGGCAACATTAATGACGGCAAGACCGCCCACTGCATGCGCTAAGCCTGTTGAAATTGGTTCTCCCGCCTTGTACTTGCGTTGACCGATGAATGCGGCAGCAGCAATGCTCAATGCAATAAGAATTTTGACCGCAATCTTAATGTGGTTTGGACTGCCGGTAACCTCAGCAATTCCTACCAGGAGTAAGCCCGTTACGAGCATCAGAAGCGATGCGTGAAACTGCCCGGGCAGAACTTTAGGTGTGCGAAAATGAGCAATCCAGAGCCCAATAATAATCGCGGCACCTATGATGTGCAAAAACACAAGAACGTTGTTGAGAAGAAACATAGCTAATATTCTGACACTCTGTCACTATAATGTCTACTTTAATAAAACCTCGGCATAACGACGGAGAATAAAAAATAAAAAAAGGGGTGCGTTGGCTTATACGCCAACACACCCCTTGAAACACGATGCTACATCATGCCAGGACCCCTTTAGAGACCGAGCTCAGCCTCAAAGTTTGCCTCTTCCAGGCGAGTCTTGAGGGTGTACAGGAAGCGACCTGCATCCGCACCATCGACCACGCGGTGATCGTAGGTGAGGGAGAGGTAGCACATAGAGCGAATCGCAATTGAATCGTTGCCATCAACGTCCTTAACTACCATGGGACGCTTCACGATAGAGCCGGTACCCAAGATCGCCACGTTCGGCTGGTTGATAATCGGGGTATCAAACAGAGCACCGAAAGAACCAATATTGGTGATGGTGAAGGTAGAGCCGGTCAGCTCTTCGGGAGCAATGTCGCCGGTGCGTGCACGTCCGCCTAAGTCGCCAATTGCCTTAGCCAAGCCAGCGATGCCGAGATCCGATGCGTTCTTGATAACGGGAACGAGCAGACCCTTGGGGGTATCTACAGCGATCGCGACGTTCTCGGAATCGGGGTAGGTAATCTGCTTCAGGTCCTCGGTCATGGAAGCGTTCAGGGCGGGGTGCTGCTGCAGAGCCTCGGTAACAGCCTGTGCGAAGAAAGGCAGGAAGGTCAGCTTTGCGCCCTCGCGAGCGAGGAAGCCGTCCTTAGCCTTGGCACGCAGCTGTGCCACACGAGTCATATCCACTTCGGTAACCTGAGTCAGCTGAGTGGAAATATCAAGGGACTCACGCATACGTTTTGCAATAACCTGGCGAATGCGTGCGGTCTTTTCGACGGTACCACGCTTGGGCGAAACTTCGAAGGTATGTGCTGCCTTGGGAGCACCGTCTGCGGCGGGAGCTGCCGATGCAGCGGGAGCAGCAGCAGGAGCAGCCGCCGAACCCTTCGCGGCAATAGCTGCCTGAACATCCTGCTTGCGGATACGACCGCCTACGCCGGTGCCCTTCACAGTGGACAGGTCAATACCGTTGTCCTTAGCAAGTTTACGAACCAGCGGGGTTACGTATGCTTCGCCATCGGCGGCGGGAGCCGCCGGGGTAGCGGGGGTGTCGGGTGCAGAAGCAGGGGCTGCCGGTGCAGCGGGGGTTGCAGGAGCCGGTGCTGCCGCAGCAGGTGCGGGGGCAGCCGGCGCAGCAGGAGCAGCTGCGGAGGAATCACCAATAATGGCGAGAACCTGACCGACCTCTGCTTCTTCGTCTTCCTGAATACGGATTTCGAGTAGGGTACCTGCTACAGGCGAAGGAACCTCGGTGTCAACCTTATCGGTAGAAACTTCTACGAGAGGTTCGTCAACCTCGACCTGCTCGCCGACTTCCTTCAGCCAGCGGGTCACGGTACCCTCAGTGACGGACTCGCCCAATGCCGGAAGAGTCACTTCCTGCCCGGTTGCAGAGCCCGCAGCAGGAGACTCAGCGGCAGCAGCAGGAGCGGCAGGAGCGGATGCTGCAGGAGCCTCGGCAGCGGGCGCGGCAGGTGCAGCTGCGGGAGCACTGGAACCATCGCCAATGACAACGAGAGCAGCGCCAACCTCCACATCTTCGTCTTCTTCCACCAAGATCTGCTCAACAACGCCTGCTACGGGCGAGGGGATCTCGGTGTCGACCTTATCGGTAGAAACCTCGACAATAGGATCGTCCACAGCTACAGTGTCGCCGACAGCTACAAGCCAGCGGGTCACGGTGCCTTCGGTCACGGATTCGCCCAATGCGGGCAATTCTACGGTGTGGGACATATCTCTTCCCATTCTCCTTGTGAATGCTTGAACTAGAAAAACTTTTACTGGGCAAGGCCACCCGCGCATAATTTTCGTGTGATAACAAAACACGGGGTAACTCTCTGCCCTGGTGATAGGGCATCTCAGTCTATTGTGACATACCCATAATTTGATAAGGCGATAATTAGCCGTGTAGCGGGGTACCGTTCAGAGCCATGGCAGCCTCACCTAAAGACTCATTCTGAGTCGGATGAGCGTGGATAAACTTAGCAACATCCTCGGGGAATGCTTCCCAATCAACCCACATCTGAGCTTCGCCGATCTGCTCGCCCATACGCTTACCGATAGCATGAACGCCTACGATCGGACCGTCCTTTTCACGCACGACCTTGACGATGCCGGAAGCACCCAAAATTGAGGACTTGCCATTACCAGCTAGGTTGTATTCGGCAACTTCAACATTGTCCTCACCGAATTTCTCCTTCGCTTTCGGCTCGGAGTAACCCACAGAAGCAATCTCAGGATCGCAAAAGGTCACCTTCGGAATATTAACATCGGGAACAACGGTGGGGTTCAAACCAGCAATTTCTTCGGCAACAAAGATGCCCTGCTGGTAACCACGGTGTGCAAGCTGAACGCCAGGAACAATGTCACCCACAGCATAGATATTTCCAACACCGGTGTGCAGGCGCTCGTTAGCAAGCACGAAGCCACGATCCATGGGGATACCTTGCTCTTCGTAACCCATATTTGCAGTGTTGGGGCCACGGCCAACAGCAACGAGCACGATGTCGGCCTCAAATACCTTACCGTCTGCCAGGGTTACCTTTGCACCGTTAGCGTCCTGCTCAACCTTCTCAAAGAAAGTACCAGTATTGAACTTGATGCCGCGCTTCTTGAAGGCACGCTCAAGAACCTTGATGATGGCGGGATCTTCGTTCGGAACGAGGTTGGGCAAACCCTCGATAATAGTGACGTCTACGCCCATAGCTTTCCACATGGAGGCAAACTCACAGCCAATGACGCCGCCTCCGAGAACGATAGCGCTCTTCGGCAGGTAGTCCATTTCAAGAGCCTCGGTGGAGGTCAGAACTCGACCTTCAATAGGCAGGCCAAAAGTCTTAGAAATAGAGCCGGAAGCAAGAATAATATTCTTGCCCTTGTAATCCGTACCGTTGACGGTCACGGTATCTTGAGCGGTCAGCTTGCCTTCACCAGCGATAACCTCTACGCCCTTCATCTTCAAAAGACCGGAGAGACCCTTGAATTTACCCGCGACAATACCATCTTTGTAATCGCGTACCTTACCCATTTCGATGGACTCTAGGGTGGCGTTTACGCCTACTTTAGAGGCTTCACGAGCGTCCTCCGCCAATTCTGCGGCGTGTAGGTATGCCTTCGTCGGAATACAACCGGTGTGCAGGCAGGTGCCGCCTACTTTTTCCTTTTCAACGAGGCCAACGGTAAAACCCAGCTGGCGCGCGCGCAGAGCGGCAGAGTAACCAGCGGAACCGCCGCCAAGGATGAGGATGTCGAATTCTTGAGCCACGATGTTGCTCCCTTGCATAGATTGTGGGGCTGTAACCCCGGTGCAATGCGTTCTTTATCTATATTGCTTTTCTGTCAAACAGCAGACCCGCACCTTCCGGTTTGCGTGAGGGCGCGCATCTATGAGAGAGCAGAAAAACACTCACTACAACAATACCCCTGTTTTAGACCCTTTAAGTTCACCTGACGCTAATTTGGGGCAATAATCGCACAAACTGTGCAAATTTTTTGAAGAGCGTAACCATCCTGGAATTTATGATGTGAGATTTTGCACGTAGAAGAAGAGCAGTATCGGGGCCCTGAGACCGTCAGTCTAGGAACCCCGATATAAGGAGGATATTTCCTTTACCGTGCGTACGATTCGATGAAATTCACCAGGGTCGCGGTGCCAAAACCGGTACCTTCCTTAGGGGTGAACCCATAAGCACCTTCTTCGTTAAAGGCAGGACCAGCAATATCGAGATGTGCCCAGGGAATGCCTTCACCTACAAATTCTTGCAGGAAGAGCCCTGCGATCATCATGGAACCGTAGCGCGAACCCATATTTTTAATATCAGCTACTGGGGAATTCATAGAGGCACGCAGATATGATTCGAGTGGTATTTGCCAGTATGCCTCACCGGATTTTGCCCCTGCCTGTTGTACACGGTCGCGAATATCCTCATCACCCATAAGTGCGGCGGTACGCAATCCCAGCGCCGCCATGGCTGCACCCGTGAGCGTTGCAATATCCAGGATTACGGTAGGGTTTGATTCGGATGCAAGAGCAATACCATCCGCCATGACTAGGCGGCCTTCGGCATCGGTATTGAGAACTTCAACCGTGCGGCCGTCACGAATAGTGATGATGTCTTCGGGGCGCAGGGAAGCACCGCCGGGCATATTCTCAGCGAGGCAAAGGTATCCGGTGACCTCAACCGGAATTTCCAGCTCGGACGCCGCAAGAACTGCGTGCAGAACCGATGCTGCACCTGCCATGTCGCATTTCATCGTCATCATAGATGCCGCAGGTTTTAGGGAGTTTCCACCGGTATCAAAAGTAATCCCTTTGCCAACGAGAGCCACATGTGCAGAAGGGCTCTCGGGGGTGTACTTAACAACGGCGAGTGCGGGCTTCCGCGGGGAGCCTTGACCGACTCCTGCGATGCCTCCAAAACCTTCCTTGAGCAAACGGTCATAAGGGTAGACTTCAATGCTGACATCTGAATAATCTTTGACAAGCTCTGTGGCGAGATTTGCAAAAGATTCCGGGTACAGGTGTGAAGGGGGCATATTGACGAGGCGGCGCGCATCCTTGGCAGCTTCGCCCAGAATAACGGCGCGCACAAGGGCGGGCTCGGCTTCGCTGGCATCGGCTTTTGCCACAATGGTGATGGACTCCGCTTCGTCTCGAACAGAATCTGCAGTTTTGCTGCGTACTCCTTCTTCGGAGAATGATCCGAGAACGGCACCGTGAGCTACAGCTTCAATCTCGTCGCGTGAGGTACTACCGAAGTCGAGCGCGATATGTGCAGTTCCTAAAAGCTGACGGGTTGCCGAGCCAGCAGCGAAGCGAAGGGCATCTAGGCGCTCCTGGTCAATTGTGGTGTCTGAGCCTAAGCCGATGAGAGCGATGATGTCGGACGATGCCCCTTCTACGCCGGGGAGGCGAAGTATTTGGTCGAGAGCACCTGTGGCACCTAGAGACTCCAGAAGTTTATTGATGCTCTGCGCTGAATCATCAGGAAGTGAATTTGAGGCTAGGTAAGGTCCGTCTTCTCCCGAAAAGACACCGAGAACAAGTACCTCAGCATTCAGCGATTGCAGGTCGTTGGTGTGAAGAGAAAGTGCTGTCGACATAGTTCCTCCGCGAATGGGTTGGAATATTGATATTGGGTAATGTGTTTCTACTGTACACTGCGGGTATCGGAAATCTTGACGAACAGTACGGTGAAAATACCCTTCTATCGCTTTTACGAGTGTTCGCCTCGCGCGAGAGACTAGGAAATAGTACTGTTGCGGTTAGACACATACATTAAAATAAAAAGTTCAGAGACTAAACCCGGCGAGGGAAAGGAGTGAAGATGTTAAACCCTGAAGATTTATATTTGGCGAATAATAAAATTCTTCATGATGCACGGTTGAAAAATCTCACTCTGGTTATTGCTCTCTCAAGCCCACAGGATGCAGGATCCACAGCGGGGCAGCTGGGGCATTTTCTTCTCAAGGAACTTAAGAATATTGAGGTTGTGGAGTTTGATACGGATCAGCTTCATGATTACCGTAGCCGCAGACCACATATTTTCTTCAATAAAGACCATTTTGAGCAGCCAATTATGCCTGCTCTGAAGCTTTATGCGGTCGAAGATACCCTTGATAAGCCTTTCTTGCTTTTGACCGGTTCAGAACCTGATTATCAATGGCAGCGTTTTCAGCAGGCGTTGTTGTCTATTGTGCGGACGCTGGATCCTTCACTTGTGGTGCTGGTGTCGGCGTTTCCAATGCCTGTGCCGCATACACGTCCTATGCCGGTGACGGCGCATGGCTCTCGGAAAGACCTCATTGAAGGGATTTCGCCATGGCGTCCTAAAGCTGATTTGCATGCTAATATGACGAATCTTTTAGAGGTTCTTTTCACCGAGAACGGCTTCGACACTGTGGGATTCGGTATTAATATTCCCCAGTATGTTTCTGATGCTGATTTACCGCAGGGAACGCTGACCGCGCTTGAACACGTGAGTATGGCAACCCGATTGGCTTTTCCGAGTGATGAGCTTAGGGAGGCTGCGAGGGCTGTTCATGGGCAAATTAATGAGCAGGTCAAGGAGAACCCAGAGATTGGGCGTATGATTTCGACGATGGAAGCGAATTACGATGAAAACTTCCGTACCTCAAACGTCGCTATTCCGCTCTCGCAGCGCGACGCCCATAAGATTCCTGGACGTGATGAAATCGGTGCCATGTTTGAGCGATTCCTTGAGGAGCATGAAGAATAAGTAAGGCTCAAAAGATCCCATGGTTTAACTCAGGGGTGCACACAACATAGAAAATTCAAGCTATGGTGGGTCATCCCTAAACTTTTAGGGGTCACGTATGCCTTGTGCTGCTCGTGTGGGTATGGATCGTAATATTTGGATAGAAAACAGCTAATTCTTATCCACAGAAGCGAAATATGTGTCCTAACGAAGCGAATGCACCTGGGTTATCCACAGGTTAGTTGGTCTGCGAACTTTTAAGGTGAGCAATCTTGCCATAGTAAAGATATGACAACAACGAGTAACCTAACGACAACCTATAGCTTACATACCGAAGAAGACTTGATAGCTCTCGTGCTGCATCAGTTTGGATACTGGCCGCAAGAATCGCTGGTGCTTTTAAGCGTGACGAAGCATGCCGTAGGGCCGTGTATACGCGTTAATCTTCCTGATGAGCAACAAGATCTAGAACAATATTTTGATAAGTTAGCGAATCTGGTACCCGCCACCGTTGACGGGTTCGAGCCCATTACTGGGGTCTTTGCTTTGATCTTTAGCGGCAATGCGGCAACTCGAGAGCGGCAACTTTCACCTGCTACACGCACTGTCTTACACAATACGGATTTGTATATCGATAATCGCGCCGGAATCTCATTCAACCAGTGGCTGCCCACACTCTACGCAGCTTGCAACAATGTTCATCTTGATCTTTACGATGTGCTGTACTGCGGGTCCGTATCGCGATGGTCACTTGATCGAAACCAGCTTGCGCTCACTTACCGCGGCCCTATTGAAGACATTATGCATAGCTCGTACTATCTCGATCGGGTGTATGAGGGACGCCGAGTATCCGCAGAACCCCTGTCTGCATATACGCAATGCCTCTGGGATACTGCAACCAGTGCCTCCACGAATGAGGTGACAGAATGGGAACAAGCAAGTCTGTTGTGGATGCATACCTTTGAAGAAGAACTTAACCAAGCTACGGGTCGGCATACTGTTTTAGAACATCCCGGCTACTACCGTCAGAAAAGTATTGAACTCTGCTACTGGGAAAGTGCCCTTGAGGCTGTACGCTGGGTAATGCGTACCTATCCGCCTGAAAACGCCGAAGAGCACGATAACGCCATAAGTTTTGGGGATCGTTTACGTTCGCTGATATCGCCCGAAATAGCCGGCTATCTGCTGTGCAGCATGAATACCCAGGCAACCCCAGAATTTATACTGTACCAAGCGGCTAAAGACCTGCCGGAAGCATTGGGGGTACTAGACGGATATGACTGTATGCATGCCGCATGCGGTGAAGGATCATACGAACCGGTGGAACCTCTATGCTACGGCAAACCAACAACTCGTCGGCGCACGACGCTGCCGGAGACCTTTTATCAAACTTTTCGGGGCGAAAGCCCCCGTATCGGAGGTATCGGACACGGTCGCGTGAGCTGGCACGACTGGATACGGCGTACGCATCGTATACTTCAACAGCAGATTTTAGACGACACATGCGACTCGTCTGAGACCAGACCGGAAGAACACATAACGAAGATAGACCGGATGGTGGAACTTCTGAGCGGTCTAACAAAGGACTATAAACCGGCCTGGAGCCGTCTTAACGCTCTCGAAGTTCTCTGTAATCTGTTGGTGCATGCGGTTCAATCGGGTGAACAGTATGGTCGACTGAGGCTTCTTCAAGCCTGGATAAATTGGCTACGTGGCGGAAATACCTATGCAGGTATTCTCGCCGATATCGCCAGGCTTCACTGTGATGAAGATATGCCTCTTTTTCAGGCCCTATCAGAATCTGTATTTCCGCTCTGGATTACGGATCCCGTGCGGTGTTGGCGCGGTGACCTTTACTTCAGTACTCTATTGCCTCACGAGGTAGCCGACGCCAAGGTAGAGACGATTGAGCCAAAGGCAGGGTAGCGAACGTTGTATTTGCAGGGAATAAAACAGGGTTGTCTAGGCGAGCCTTATTTGAAAGAAAATAAGATTCTGCCATACTTGATGATGACCCCGTAAAGTCTGTGCTTTTGCGCGCGCCTTCATGAGGTGAAAACGCAGGGAATAATCCCCAGTATCTAGCGGTTATATTTATTCCGCTAACCCTGCTTTCACCAATAATGTGAGGAGCAAGACTTGACAGGGTCTTAGGTGTTTTGCAGACAAAGCACCCCAACACGAGTTAGAAAGGGTTCTTGTGGCACCTGCAACCAGCAAGAAGACCGCGACCGGTGAAACCTCTGAAGAGACTGTAGCCGAAACCCCCAAAAAGACAACCCGCACTAAAAAAACTGCAGCCACATCCAAACCTGCAAAAAAAGCGCCTGCTAAGAAACGCGCAGCAGCCAAAACTCAAGAAGACGCAAAATCTGATGCAGAGGACTCGGTCGAAGCCACTGCCGAGGCCGTGCCTGAAGAGAAACCTAAGCGCGCGCGTAAAACAACCACTAAACGTAAAACCGGTGGACGTAAGAAGAAGACCGACGAGGACGAGTTTGATCTTGACCTTGACGACGAGCTAGATCCCGAGACCGTTGACGGCGAAGAGCACGAAGACGCTGACGAAGATGAAGAAGCCGTTGCCAAAAAGGAAGAGAAGAAAGCTGCCGAAGAAGTGGCGGCTAAAGGCTCTGGCTTCGTGCTGACCGCCAGCGATGATGACGATGC
>ERZ772799.1058-NODE-1058-length-10355-cov-12.270194_pt1 | contig 10355 bp, 8 predicted proteins | sample MGYA00511345_ERZ772799 | MGnify/ENA primary metagenome ERZ772799 (study PRJEB29015, sample SAMEA2738037) | human oral metagenome | biome: human oral; feature: human-associated habitat; material: saliva | place: China | collected 2238 ... | reverse complement strand
ACTATCTAGAAAGTATTGACTATCGCTTTGACCTTGTCGATGTCAAGCTCCACCAAAATTTCTTTGACGCCAGCAAATCTGGAGCAGACTTTGACCTACGGACGATTTTTGATCACACTTTAGCAAAAAATCATCCTGAGTCAGCTGTGACCTTCGTGGACAATCACGACACCCAGCGAGGACAAGCTCTGGAGTCCACTGTCGAAGAATGGTTCAAGCCAGCAGCCTATGCTCTCATCCTGCTACGAGATGAAGGACTGCCTTGCGTCTTTTATGGTGACTACTATGGCATTAGTGGGGAATTTGCCCAAGAGAGCTTCCAAGAAGTGCTGGACAAGCTCTTGGATGTCCGTCTTAATCTAGCTTATGGCGAACAGACTGACTACTTTGACGATGCCAACTGTATCGGCTGGACTCGTCAAGGCAAGGACGGTGGTCAGCCAATCGCTGTTGTTGTCAGCAATGACCAAGCCAGCAGCAAACGTATGCTGGTCGGTTCAGAATGGGCTGGCAAAGAATTCAGCGATTATCTGGGCAAGAGCACTCAAATCGTGACGATTGACGAAGAAGGCTGGGGAGAATTTCCCGTGGAGGAAAAGTCAGTCAGTGTCTGGTCTGTCAAATAATCTGTATATTCAAAAACGAGAGGGAATCTTTCCTTCTCGTTTTTCTAGTATTTCAAGCTCCTATAAAACTTGCTATTTTAGAAACTGCTTTATTTTTTCAGACAACTCATCACTGGCGTAATCATGCACATAGTGAGGGTAGTCCAGTAGAATCAGCTCTGTCTGTGGATGCTGCGCTGCAAAATCCTTCTGGAAGCTCTGCCATTCTTCCTGACTGTAGCCAGTCCCTTGGCCATTTGAAGAAAAGAGCAAGATCGGTCGTTCAGGAAGCTTTTCCTTCGAAACCAGCTCAGCATTTTGCTTGACCTGAGTGACCTCTTCATAAACAGCATTTGCCAATGGGCGACGATAGAAAAGAGCCTTGTATACCTGCTTTTCTTCTGCTGTCAAATCCCCCACCGCAAGAGCGGGAACTTGCTTGTCAACATCATAAAATACCCTACTTAAGCCTAAATTAGCAGCCATTTGCAAGCCTTTATAAGCCAAGGGATAGAGGCTCAAATCAGTGTAAGAACTTGGCAAGGCCATATCCAGTCCGATAATGCCTTGAACTTCTTCAGGATATGTTGCAACCCAATGAAGCGCTTCTAGCCCAGCCATAGAGTGTGCTACCAAAGTATATGGGCCTGTGATTTCAGCCTTTTGTAAAGCCTGCCTCGTCTGGGCAAGTACCGTGTCAATGTCTCTGCTATCCCCTTGGCTGTCATCACTGAAGCCATAGCCTAAGCGTTCAACAATAACAACCCGATAGTCTTTTTCCAATTTAGAATAGAGGCTCTTAAAGTCAAGAATAGGGGATGTTGTGCCACCGCCCGCCAAAAAAACCAGCGTCTGCTCTCCCTGACCAGTTACATAGACATTCATATTCTTGCCGTCTACTTGAACCAGACGACCTGCTGGTTTATCAAGCAATTTCTGCTCTTTAGTCAGGCAGATTTGATGATAAGTAAACATTAAGACCAGAGCGCTTATAATTGTAAAAAACAAACACAGAAAGAATTTCTTCAAATACCTGAACATCATAACTTTCCAAATATCTTTCAGCATCTACGAAGACTTAACCGATTGAACAAGAACAGCCATTCTGATTTCCATAGGATACTCAGATTGCTGCCTTTTATTCAAGACTAGATGCCCTACTATTACTCCACCAAGCCACTTCTTAGATAAGCGTCCACCATGCGCTCAGTTGCAACTACTGAGTCAATATGCGTGCGCTCATAAGAGTGACTGGATTCGATGCCAGCGCCTAGCAAAGCGTGCTTGACTTCTGCTCCTGCGCTCATGGCTGCAGAGGCGTCCGATCCGTAAAATGGATAGATGTCCAGTTTGTAAGGAATCTCCTGCTCCTTGGCTAAATTTACCAAATGTTGGCGAAAAGCATAGTGATAAGGTCCTGATGCATCCTTAACACATATGGAAACCGTGTACTCATCTGTCTGCTGATCGTCACCCATAGCGCCCATATCAACCGCCAAATACTCTACTGCTTGCTCAGGCAGGCTAGAGTTAGCCCCGTGACCGACTTCCTCAAAGACGCTGAAAGCAAAATGAGTCGTCACTGGCAGCTGAATATTTTCCTCTTTGTAGACGCGCAAAAGATTGAGCAAAATAGCTGCGCTGACCTTGTCGTCGAGAAAGCGGGACTTGATGAAGCCTGTCTCAGTAACCGTGGTACGCGGGTCGAAGGAAATAAAATCACCGACTTCGATTCCTAAATCCCGCGTTTCTTTCTCACTCGTCACCTTTTCGTCCAAACGGACTTCCATATTGTCCTGAGTTCGCTCAACCGTCCCAGCATCCTTATAAACATGGCAGGAAGTCTGGTGAACTAAGATTGTACCGCTGATAATCTTGCCATTGCTGGCCACATGGACTAGACAGTTTTCGCCTTCAATCATATTCCAAGGGAAACCGCCAATCCGATCCAGTTTGAGACGACCATCTGGCTTGATTGCACGCACAATAGCCCCCAGTGTATCCACATGGGCAGTCACTACCCGATGCTGGGCGTCAATTTCCCCCTTAACCACAACATGAATGCCGCCTTTATTGGTCCGGACAGGCTCATAGCCCAAGCCTTCTAGTGTCTTCACCAGATAGTCCGCCACCTCAGCCGTAAATCCTGTTGGAGAAGGGATAGCCGTTAATTCTTGTAAATATTGAACAGTTTGATTCATCATAACTCCTTTAGATCATTTATACTGTCAATTATAGCATAAATCCGCTGTCAAATATCGTCTTTACTGGCTCTTTTCTCCTGGTTTTAGATTGATTTAACAAAGTCTTCGATAAAATTGGAAAATTTATACAAAAATACTCTTCTCTACGCTTATATGAGCCTCAGAGAAGAGTATTGCTTTATTTTAGTCTAAAATAGAGAGAAGACTGCTACTGCAAGGACGGCACCAATGATTGGTCCGACAACTGGAATCCAAGCATAACCCCAATCACCATTTCCTTTGTTTGGAATTGGAAGGAGGCTATGCATGATGCGAGGCCCTAAATCACGAGCAGGATTGAGGGCATAACCAGTCGTTCCACCAAGTGAGAGACCAATTCCGACAATCAAGGTTCCAACTGCAAATGTGCCAAGGCCTGCTTGCAATTCATAAAGTCCTAGAGCGAAGATAGTCAGCACAAGGACAAAAGTTCCAAGAATTTCACTAATCAGGTTCGAGAAGGTATCTTTGATAGCTGGGCCAGTGCTGAATGTACCCAGGATATTAGCTGGATTTTCTTCAGCCATATAGTGAGGCTTGAACTGCAGGAAGACCAAGAACTGTCCGACCATAGCACCTGCAAACTGAGCAAGGATATACGGAAGAGCAGATGCCCAAGGTAAATCACCTTTGAGAGCTACTCCGATGGTTAGGGCTGGGTTCAGATGGGCTGGGCCAAGGTTGCCAGATACAAAAGCAGCGATGGCAACAGCAATCCCCCATCCCATGGTAATCACAATCCAGCCTGAATTGTGACTCTTGGTTTTGGGAAGAACCACACCTGCAACGACACCATTTCCCAAAAGGAGCAAGAGCAGGGTTCCTAAAAATTCACCAAATATTTCTTTCATCATTTATATTACTCCATTTAAAAGAAGGGGAGGCTAGACAGGAAAACTAGTCCGCCACCTCTTCTTCTATTCTCTATTTTTTCAATTCTGCTAAATCATTATTTGCAAGGGCAGCTTCTAGGTCATTTCGATAAGCTGCTTTTTCTTCTTCTGTCCAGTCGTAGAATCGACCCATTTCATCCAAAACTGGCTCTACAATCGCATCTAAACTATCACGCATAAAGAGCATGTGATTTGTCCGGCGAAGGAGGAAGTCTACTGGGCTGAGTGCTAATTCGTTACGCATCGCATAGTGGAGTGACAAGGTATCCGCTAGGCTAAGTCCTGGCGCTTGCTCGATGCTGTGAGCAAGAGCAAAGACCTTAGGGGCGTTGGAACCATAAAGGTTTGCAAGATAGAAGGCTTCCTTACTGTCCAAGCCACGTGAAACACCAAGTTGCGCAAAGGCTTCGATTTCTGAATTGACATTAGCCGGATTGAGTTCCCCACCTGAAACAGGGTAGGTCTTAGAGTTGATGAGTTTAAAGCTACGGTCAAATTCTGCTTTGAGGATATCAACCACGCGCTCCATGGCTCCTTCCGCCATCTTACGATAGTCCGTAATCTTACCACCAGCAAGGGTCAAGAGGCCGTTGTTATCACGATCCAAACTAGAGCCACGAGATACGGCAGATGGGTCCAAATGTTTCTCAGATGTACTGCTTTCGAGCTTAGTAACAGTCGCTTCAACATCTTCACGCGTTTTTTCTTTCGAGAGATAAGCTTCGACAGTCGCAATCAAGCTATTGAAGCTTTCATCGCTAATGGTTCCGTTATTTCCGCCGTTGTAGTCAGACGCTCTGTTTCCTGCAATCAGAGGACGCAGACCTGCCCAGCTACTTTCGATATCGTCAATCGTGATGTTTGCTTCTGGGAAGCGATTATTGACAATGCCCAAGAGGTAATCCACATCTTCTTGTGTTACTTTTGGATGCTCTAGGTCGCCAGTGTAGTCAGTGTCAGTCGTACCAAAGTAGGTTTTATTTTCTCGTGGAAGAACAAAGACCATCCGGCCGTCTCCCAAGCCTGTATCAAAGTAGACTGGCTGAGAAACCTTGATCTTGCTAGAGTCAACTACCAAGTGAACACCCTTGGTTGGACGCATTTGTGAATATTGCTCACCGTCATTTGACAGATTGCGTACCTTGTCGCTCCAAGGTCCAGTTGTGTTGATGACCAAGCGAGCCTTGATTTCAAAGACTTCATCTGTTAAGAGTTCACGCGCAACGACGCCTGTAATCTTTCCAGATTCATTAAAGAGGAAGCCTTCTGCTTTGACATGGTTGGCAATCAGGGCACCGTCTTGGTTGGCGCGTTTGATATTCTCAATCACGAGACGCGCGTCGTTGTTGCGGAAGTCAAGATAGACACCGCCGCCGACCAGGCCTTCCTTCTTGAGTTCAGGTTCCCGTTTTAAGACTTCTTCCTTGCTCAAGACCTTGTTGGCAGCAGGAGTGTTGTTAACACCAGCCAAGAGGTCGTAGAGGTCCATAGCCACTTTGAGGCGGAAGAGGCTGAAAGTAGCGCCATCTTCTTCATAGACTGGAAGGAGCATAGGGTCTGGTTTTGGAATATGAGGGGCAATTTGCTGTACCACAGCACGCTCTGAAACTGTATCTGAGACCACCTCTACGTCGAATTGCTTGAGGTAACGAAGACCTCCATGAACCAGTTTCGTAGAGCGACTAGAAGTTCCTTCTGCAAAGTCCTGCATTTCAATCAGACCGGTCTCCAGTCCACTAGCTGCCGCTTGCAAGGCTACCCCAGCACCGGTAATCCCACCACCGATAATCAGGAGGTCCAAGGTGCGTTCCTGCATTTTTTTTATCGATAATTCACGTGTTTTCTTTGAAAATTCCATAATTACACACTTTCTAACTTAGTCGTTTCCTGCTTCTACTGACTTTTTTATCAAAAATAAATCAGTATCAGTCGTCGATTTCTGCAAAGGCTTGAGTTGCCTTAACGGCTTTTTTCCATCCTTTGTAGAGTTGTTCCTTGCGGGATTCATTCATAGATGGTTCAAAGAGTTCTCCAGTTTCATTGAGAGTGCGGAGTTCGTCTAAGTCTTTCCAGTAGCCTACTGACAATCCTGCCAAGAAAGCTGCACCAAGAGCAGTTGTTTCTAAGTTTTTAGCACGGGCGATATCGATTCCCAAGATGTCCGCCTGGAATTGCATGAGGAAGTTGTTCATAGCAGCACCGCCGTCGACTTTAAGCACTTGAATGGCAGTATTAGCATCCACCTGCATAGTATCAATGATGTCGCGTACTTGGTAAGCGATAGATTGCAGAGTAGCCTTGATAAAGTCTTCCTTGCTGGTTCCGCGGGTCAAGCCAAAGACAGATCCACGGGCATTCTGATCCCAATACGGAGCGCCCAGACCTGTAAAGGCAGGCACTACATAAACTTCATCGTTGTTGTGAGAAGCAAGGGCATATTTTTCAGATTCTGGTGAGCTCTCCACCATGCGAAGACCGTCGCGTAGCCATTGAATGGCACTTCCGGCAATGAAGATAGAACCTTCTAAGGCATAATAAACTTTACCGTTGATACCATAGCCGATGGTTGTCAAGAGGTTGTTTTCAGACAACTGCATTTCTTCACCAGTGTTCATGATGATGAAAGAACCAGTTCCATAAGTGTTTTTAACCATACCAGGCTCAAAAGCTAACTGTCCAAAGAGAGCCGCCTGCTGGTCACCAGCCATACCAGAGATTGGAACTTCTCCACCGTAGAAATGGAATGGAGCAGTCTTACCATAGATTTCTGAGTTAGAACGAACTTCTGGAAGCATAGCCTTTGGAATGTTAAGGATTTCCAAAATCTCGTCGTCCCATTTGAGTTCCTTGATGTTATAGAGCATGGTACGGGCTGCATTTGAGTAGTCGGTCACGTGAGCCGCGCCGTCAGTTAATTTCCAAACCAGCCAGGTATCGATGGTACCAAAGAGCAATTCGCCCTTTTCAGCTCTTTCTTGCGCTCCCTCTACATGGTCCAAAATCCAGCGAACCTTGGTAGCAGAGAAGTAAGCGTCAATGATTAAACCAGTCTTTTCGTGGAATTTTTCCACATAGCCTTGGCTTTTCAGCTGTTCAGCCAGAGGAGCAGTCTGGCGAGATTGCCAAACGATAGCATTGTAGATAGGAAGACCAGTATTCTTATCCCAGACGACAGTTGTTTCACGCTGGTTGGTGATTCCGATGGCTTCGATTTGACTTGGTTTCACACCGCTTTCGATGAAGGCACCGGCTATAACAGACTGAACTGAGTTCCAAATTTCATTGGCATTGTGCTCAACCCAACCAGCTTGAGGGAAAATCTGAGTGAACTCTTTTTGGCTAGAGCTGACCTTTTCTCCCTTTTTGTTAAAGATGATGGCACGGGAACTAGTAGTTCCTTGGTCAATGGCCATAATGTATTTTTCTTGTGACATGTACTGTCCTCCTGGTAAAAAATCTTGAGGAGATTTCCTCTTTACAGTAACTAGTATATAAAATAAAGCGCTTTCTTGTTCATCAATTTTTTTAAAATTTTAAAAAAATTTGAGGAGATTGTGTGAAAATCACAAAGAAACCTAGATTTCTCCAGGTTTCTTAATGAAATATCATGTGACGTATTTGAGCAAAATCTTCCAAATCCAAGTCATTTTTTAAATAATAGACGGGAATCTGCTGGGTTTGATGAATGGGATTGTTAGTGATGATGAGGTCATAATTTTTAGCTGGATCGTAGGATTCAATGCTAATAAAACGATTGTACTCTAAATAGCGTCTTAAAATGGCCGTCATCCTGGAAACAACGATAAAGCTATCTGTCAAGTCCATGCCTATCTTGATGACTTGGCCATCATTTTCAGCAATGTACTCCATAAGCTGGAGCCATTCCCACAAAACCTTTTTATCCAGAGATGTTCCCTGTTGAAAAATAGGCAGTTTGCTAAAAATAGTGTCAGCCACTTGTCGATAATCGTCTTCGCTCCATAAGTAAGGATGGCGCAATTCCAGATCGTGCTTGTATTTGTCTTGCAAGAGATAGCCTCGAAAAAGAAAGACGCGGGCGCAGAGCTGACTGAGTTCGTAGGTCACCTGGTCTTCAATATAGTCACCTAGCAAGTCCTGAGACTTCATCTCTTGAATGAGTTGCGTAATCAGACTGGCAATTTCACCGCCAAAGCCCAGTATATACTCCATGGTGTGAAGGGGTAAAATCCGATGGGAAAGCAGAAATGAAAAGAAAATCATCATTTCGCCATCTTCGAGACTCAGGGTGATGTGTTGACCTGCAAAAAAATCATTTGTTCTCCGATGCAGGCGCTGATAAAAGATATTTTCAAAATAGCCCTGCATTTTCTGTTCAATGTTTTGAAATTGACAGGCATTAACTCGTAGGCGCTGTTGGGTGATATGTGCCCAAAGAGCCAAGTCTAATCGCTGCCCTTGAGAGAGTTGGGCTCCACAGAGCTCTTCTAAGACGGCAACTTCCTGCCTTCTCTCTGATTTTTGAAGTTCCTTTTCCCAATCTTGGCTGGACCAGACCTTGCGAAAGAGGCAGAAATAAAAATAGCGGATCTGGTGCTCCGGTCCTCTCAAGCGGCCATTTTGGATAGATAGCTCAAACTCTGATAAAATCTGATTTAGACCAGCTATATGGCGGCCGAGGGTTGCTTCACTGATCATCAGTTCCTGAGCCAACTGATGGGCTAAAAACTGCTGATGATAGAGCAGGTAGTCTAAAATCTGGTATTTGACAGCATTGTCCAAAAATAGTCTGCGAATGTCCCGTCCCTTAGTATCTGGTCCGATGGACAGACTAAGCGTTTCGTCCTGAAGCTGGATGGATAAGGCTGCATGATTGTCCACAGTCTTGTCGTTAATCAGGCTAATATACTTGGTCAAGGTTGCTTTCGAAAAGCCAGTTTCTGACATGACGGCCTTCAAACTGGATGTAGAATGCTGCTGTAAATAAGACAGGACAATAAACTGCCCCGCTTCACTCTTTTCCATTAAGTCTGCTAGATACATCCGAGAACCCTTTCAGTTTGCTAATCTTAGCTTAACACAAAAAGAAAAAAAGACGAAGCAATCTGCTTCATCTGCTACATCCATCTATGACTAAACAAAAAGGAAAGCTGAACTAGCGGGATGATTTCCCCAGCCGTCTCAGGCTTCCTTTGTATCATCAGGCTTGGTTCACCCTTTTAAGCATGATATTTTACATATTCTTCGCAAAATCAAAACGGAAACCAACCTTTTGACCTAATTGAGTCAGTTCAGTCAAAGTCTCCCTGCGGCAGACAAAGATGACATAGCTGTCACTGTCGATGTCCATTGCTCCGAGGCAGTAGCCTGCTTCCTCCCATTTTTCATCCAAAACCTTGCACCATGATGGAATGTCTCCATCTTCATCTAGCCACTCATCTTGCAGTGGGATACTCTTTTGCTCTGCCAATTCTTTCATGAAATAGGTGAAGTCTTCTAATATTGAATTCCAATCCAGTTCAATGGCGTCACCACTCTCAATTAACTCATCCACAATTCCTAGCCAAACGATGGTATCTTCCGCTTCGTCATCTTCTATCTCACGATCGTCATACCTTTCAAGATTTTCATCAAAGTAGTCCCATGGTGAGGCAAGACAAGCTTCTATAGCAGAACGGACAGAGCTGTCCTCTGTAAGCAGTTCAACCATGCTCATAAAAATTTCTTTGTTCAGTTCATTTGTCATAACTGACTCCTTTCTTGTCCATAAGGGCATATTTTTAACTTTATTGAAAAGAATTTTATCTATAATCCCGACTAATCCTAGTCACGGGACTGATCATTTAGGCAATTATCGCTTATTCATTTAAGAATGTTTCATCAGCCAGCGCGTTCAGAACCTTCAATATCTTGGTAGTGGAGTTCTAACTCCGAAATCAATCTTTCGCCATATTCCAATAATTGAGCTTTAGCGAGAACATTTATATTCTTGCCAGAAAAAACAAGCTTTGCTTTCAAGTCAACTCGACAACTTCCAACAAGACTCCCTTGGATATAGGCTGTATAGTCATTTCTAGCAGATGCCCAGCCCATTAGTTGAAGGTCCATTTCAAAGCGAATAAACAATTCCCTACCATTCTGCTGCAAGTCTACAATAGTAAGACCTTCGCTATCATGAATTTCGGATGAATCAACCATATCTAGCTTTTCTCTATTAAGATAGTTCAAATTCTCAGATAATGCTTTGAAGACGGACAATTCCTCTATTTTATGACCAATAAATTCCAATAAAATAATTTCTAAATCTTTTATTTGTAAGTACTGCTCTTTAATCATTATGCCTCTTAGTCTTTGCTAATAAGATGATGACACCTAGTAAAGTAAGAATTCCACTTACAAAAACAGCTATTTCTAATTCTTTTAATCCTTCAATATAGGGTATGATATAAATACTTGATTCCACAAGTAGAAAACCGATAAGAACAAGGGCAATCGAAAAATATGTCTGTTTTTTATCCATTTTTATGTCCTTCCCTTAACTAGCTCGAAATTCTATTTCCCCTCTACCCACTTATCATTATCCATGATAAAGGGCTTGGCCAGTCCTTCCCCTGTGTAGTCTTTATATTTTGTCT
>ERZ772799.1056-NODE-1056-length-10375-cov-2.685368_pt1 | contig 10375 bp, 10 predicted proteins | sample MGYA00511345_ERZ772799 | MGnify/ENA primary metagenome ERZ772799 (study PRJEB29015, sample SAMEA2738037) | human oral metagenome | biome: human oral; feature: human-associated habitat; material: saliva | place: China | collected 2238 ... | reverse complement strand
AAGAAAAATCCCCGTGATGGGGTTCGCACCACCCTCCCACAGCATTATTCTTGCATCATAAGCCGATAATCCATATCTTGCACGTTGATAATCACGGGGGTGAAGTCGCACAGACCCGCATTTTCCCTCCCCCAAGAATACAAGCGACTAAGTATAGTCCATCTCTCCATGCAGCAAATCACCCTCTCCCAAGTCCTACCCGAGGTCTTCCGTGAGCGTACCGATCTCGTCTCCGAGGTCTGGCGACAGGAGCTCAGCCTCGAGCGGGGCAAGCACTATCTCATAGAAGCCTCTTCCGGCGCTGGTAAGTCGTCCTTCTGTAGCTTCGTCTACGGCTGGCGTGGCGACTACTCGGGGCGCATCGCCTTCGACGGACAAGATATCCGCGCACTCTCCGCCTCAGCCTGGGGGCGCATCCGACGTGAGTCCCTGAGCTTCCTCTTCCAGGATATGCGCCTCTTCGGCGAGCTAACGGCTTGGGACAACGTGTGGATCAAGAACCAACTCACAGGGCATAAGGACCGCCAGACTATCGAGGACTACTTCGAGGCACTCGGTATTGCCGACAAGCTCAAGAGCCCCGCACGCCTGCTATCCCTCGGGCAGCAGCAGCGCCTTGCCGCTATCCGCTCGCTCTGTCAGCCCTTCGACTTCCTCCTCCTCGACGAGCCCATCAGCCACCTCGATGAGGCGAACGGCCGCACGCTCGCAGGGCTCATCACCGCCGAAGCCACCGCCCAAGGTGCCTCCGTCATCGTCACCTCCGTAGGCAAGCACCTACCGCTGGAGTATCACCACACCTACCAGCTATAGCCCCATGAATAGACTTGTCATACGCCTGCTGAGCCGTCATATCAGCCCACTGCAGCTCTTCGGCTTCTTCGTCGCCAACCTCATCGGCATGGCGATCATCCTACTCGGGTGCCAGTTCTACCAAGATGCGACGAGCGTCCTCGGTGCGAAGGACCGCTTCATGAAGGGCGACTACATCATCATCAGCAAGCAGGTACGCGGCGGGCTCTTCAGCGGGAAGAAGAGCAACAGCTTCTCCGCCAGCGAAATCGAAGAGCTATCGAAGCAAGACTTTGCCCTGCGTGTCGGGCGCTTCCTCCCCTCGAAGTTCCGTGTGTCGGCGGGCCTGACGCTCGGCATCGGGATGTCGACGTATATGTTCTTCGAAGCCGTACCCGAAGAGTTCCTCGACGTGAAGGCCGAGGACTGGAAGTACGATCCGAATAGCGATGAAGTGCCGATCATCATCCCACGCAACTACCTCGGGCTGTACAACTCTGCCTTCGCACAGAGCCAGGGTCTTCCCCTTCTCTCCGAGGCGACGATGAGTAGCCTTCCCCTCCAGCTCGACCTCTCGGGTGCCGGCGAAGAAGTCCAGCTACGTGGCCGTATCGTCGGCTTCTCTAACCGCCTCAATACGCTACTCGTCCCCCTCCCCTTCCTCGAGGCGATGAACGAACGCTTAGCACCAGGTGCCGAAGCCCCCTCGACACGCCTCATCGTCGAGGTCAAGAGCCCCTCCGATCCAGCCATCACGCTCTACCTGCGTGACCACCACTATGAGAGCGAAGGCGAGCGCCTCGCATCGGGCGAATCGATGTACCTCCTGCGACTTCTGGCGGGGCTTGTCTTAGCTATCGGGGTACTTATCTCCGCCCTCTCGGTCTATCTGCTTCTCCTCTCGATATACCTTCTCCTGCAGAAGAATACCCGACAGATCGAGGATCTCCTACTGCTCGGCTACACGCGTAGTGCCGTCATCCGCCCCTATATCGCGCTGACACTCCTCGTGCAGTGCGCTGTCCTCGGCCTTAGCCTTGTTGCTGTGGCCTATGCTCGTGGCTACTATATCGAGGCAGCTCAGCGCCTACTCTCTGACGAAGTGAGCGGAGGGCTTGGCACGACTGCCCTCATCGGTGTCGGCATCTTCCTCATCACAGCGCTCATCAATACGCTATCCATCCGCCACAAGGTGCACAGCCTACGTCTCTTTGCTAAAGCATAGGCTCCACTAAGCGCCACAAAAGCCTAAGCCCGTGCCCCCAGATGTGGGAGCACGGGCTTAGGCTTTTATCGGCTATTCAGCTGACTACGGCGAGGGGCGATTAGCCGAGTGCCTTGCGCAGCTCATCGAGCTGCTGACGGATCTGCCGTAGGCGGAGCAGCGTGTCGGCGCGCGACTCGAGGGAGGACTGACGGACACGAAGCTGGGCATTCGCCCCCTCGATCGTCATCCCCTTCTCTCGCAGGAGGAGCTGTATGGTGCGTAGCGTCTCGATATCCCGCTCGGTGTACTGCCGCACGCCCTTAGGCGAGATGTGAGGCGATACCTGTGGGAAGACACTCTCCCAGTAGCGGACGGTCGAGACGGGCTCACCGAGCTGGTGCGCCACCTCCTTGATGCGGTAGAAGAGTCGCTTAGCCATAGCTGCGAGAGCTTACTTAGCTGCGGGGATGTAGGTCTCGAGGAGCTTAACCTTGCCCACGGGTGTGAGGGTGAGCGAAGGATTGGAAGCTGGGACGAGTACGCTCTGCCCCTGATGCAGCTCGACGACCGTGCCGTCAGCATCCGTCAGACGTACGCCACCCTCCATACAGATGTAGATGACGAAGCTATCCAGCTTAGACCAGTCACGAGCGAGTGGCGCATCGAGGTCAAGGAGGTTCGTCTCGAAGTAGCGGCAAGATACCAGCTCGACGGGAGCATCTACCTGAGGCGTGTAAGCCGTGCGGTAGTCGTCCTCGAGGTGATAGTCGATGGCGTCCTTCGCCAGCTCGGTGTGAAGCTCACGCTTGTTGCCTGCAGCATCCGTACGATCGTAGTCGTAGATACGGTAGGTGATATTGGAGGTCTGCTGGATCTCAGCGATGAAGCAGCCTGCACCGATGGCGTGTACACGACCTGCGGGGAGGAAGAAGACGTCACCAGCATTCACTTCGTATTCAGCGAGAGCCTCGACGATGGTACCTTCTTCGATACGGCGCACGTAGTCCTCGGGCGAAGACTGTACGGCGAAGCCGCTATAGAGCTTAGCCCCTGGGGTCGCGTTGATGACGTACCACATCTCGGTCTTCCCGAAGGAATTGTGACGCTTGAGGCCGAGGGCATCATCGGGATGCACCTGGATAGAGAGGTAGTCGCGGGCATCGATGAACTTGATGAGCAGGGGGAAGCGACGGCCAAAGCGCTCGAGGACACTCTTACCGACGAGCTCTTCGCCGTAGGTATGGATCAGTTCGTCGAGGTTCTTCCCAGCGAGCGGGCCAGCTGCGACGACGGAGTAATTGTCGTCGACGTGAGAGATTTCCCAGCTCTCACCGACCTTCTTATCGTCGGGAGTAAGGCCTTTGAATGGGCGGATAGCACTGCCGCCCCAGATGACTTCCTTCAAGAGAGGCTCGAAGGTCAGGGGATATAGCTTATTGATAGACATAATGGGATGTATGATATCGTGGAGATATATGTGGATTGTCGGATGACGGTGCAAAGGTAGTCATTATAGCCTCTACACCCTATTTACATGTAGGCTCAAGAGGGAGAAGCGAGCGCTTAGACCGCAGGGAGGTTCATCCCCGTGATGCGGCGATAGAGGTCGAGGGCATAGATATCCGTCATCCCCGAGATATAGTCCAGCGTGCTCTGGATGCGTCCGTACATCGTGGGCTGCCCCATCTCATACTGGCTACTTACGCGACTGAGAAGTGTGCGGCTGTACTGGTAGTCGGGGTGAAGCTGTGCCTCAAGGAGCTGATCCAGCAGGGCGGTGAAGATACGATGCCCTGCGAGCTCGACGTCGACGACCTCACGGGCTCGATAGATGCGGGCATAGGCCGTCTGACTACACGCTTCGTAGGCTGCCTTCGTGCGTGGCTCGAGGTGATGGATGAGGCTACCAGAGAAGGTCCCCGCGAGGATCCCCCGCTCAGCATCGAGGAAGATACCTGCGGCCTCCTCGACCAAGAGATTGATGACCTTGGAGCGCAGGTAAGCCGTCTGCTCGTTGGGGTCGGTGATATGCCGAAGGCCCTGCTGCACCTCCCACAGCTCCTCCTCGGAGAAGAAGGCCGAGAGCAGCCCCTGCGCCTCCTCACGACTCAGGATGTGGAGCTTCGCTGCATCCTCGATGTCCATGATCTGATAGCATATATCGTCTGCGGCCTCCACGAGGTAGACCAGCGGATGGCGAGCATAGCTCAGCGCTGAGGCGGTACGTCGCTCGAGCCCCAGCTCTGTGGCGACCTCCTTCATCGTCTCCTCTTCAGTGGCGAAGAAGCCGAACTTACTCTTCCCTCCTGCCAAGAGACTGCTATAGGGATACTTCACGATGCTTGCCACCGTGCTATACGTCAGGGCAAAGCCCCCAGGACGGCGGCCACGGAACTGATGCGTCAGGAGGCGGAAGGCATTCGCATTCCCCTCGAAGTAGAGGAAGTCCTCCCAGCGTCCACCCTCGGCACGTACCAGAGGCTCCCAGCGCTTCCCTGGGCCTTCACCGAAGTAAGCACTGATCGCACGCTCTCCGCTGTGTCCAAAGGGCGGATTCCCCATATCGTGCGCCAGACACGCAGCGCTGACGATGGCACTGATCCCCGAGCGGAAGGGCGTCTCACGGTCGGTGGGATAGCGCTCGGAGAGCACCTCCCCGACGATATTGCCCAGCGATCGCCCGAGGCAGCTCACCTCGAGGCTATGCGTCAGGCGGTTGTGCACGAAGATGTTCCCAGGTAGTGGGAAGACCTGCGTCTTATTCTGTAGGCGACGGAAGGCAGGCGAGAAGACTAAGCGGTCATAGTCCCGCTCGAAGTCGCTTCGTGCCCAGCCCCGCGACTGGGGGCGCTCTGCGCGGTCTGCACCCAGACGGCGGTCAGAGAGGAGTTGGGTCCAATGCATTGGCTTAGGATCGAGAGCGAGCAGGGAGACTCCCCGCTCGTAGTAAGGAGATGAATGATACCACAAAGGTAGTGCATCTAAGCGCTTTACCCCTCATCTCCCCCCGAGATCAGGATACACGCCCCGAAGGAGGTGATGTGAACCAATATAGGTCGGCGCGCTGACCTATATTGAGATTGTTGCCTTAGAGTCCTGTTCCCTATTTAGAGTGCTAAGGCATCGTGCGCCCAGCTCCCCGATACACCTCTCCGAAGTGACCGAGCAAGCCCTTCGCCTTATCACATATATTCCTCTTATCCTGTGAAGGGAAAAGTGTCCTTCTCGTGAAGGAAAAAGCGCCTTCACATAGTGGTTTTTCAGTATCTATGAACGTAGTCTTAAAGACTAGGTACGTAAATCCCAATGTCCACGTACGTAGATATTAGAGCCACGTACGTAGCCCAAACTTATTTGCCACTCGTCCACAACTTTTATCCCTACGCGGAGCAACAGTCTCCTAAGGAGCTGCATATCGTTCCTATCTGATATTCTTCCCCTTGTACTTGTAGTGGTGTGAACCTATATTGCTTGCTGCTCCGACCTATATAGGTCGACGCTGTGAGCTATATAGCTTCGCACGCTGACCTATATTGGTCAGCCCATCGACCAATATAGGTTGATACTACCCCTTCAGGGATGTGCTTCAGAATAGCCTATAGGAGAGGGCTGATGCCAAGCTCTTGCCCGATTCCAAAAGGAAACGCCCTGCCCGCACAGATGTGTGGGTAGGGCGCCGTCCTCTTCTTAGAAGAGATAGATCTGTGGAAGTGATTTACTTCTTCTTACAGCAAGACTTCGTGGAGTCTTGCTTCGTCATATCTTGGCGCTTACAGCAAGATTTTTTGCTGTCCTTCGAGTGCTTGCCTTCAGCTTTGCAGCAGGACTTTGTCGAGTCTTGTACTGCAGCGTGGTGTGCTTCGCATACCTTGGCTCCTTCGGGTGTCGAGCAGGCTGCACCTGCTTTGCAGTCACACTGCTTGCTCTTGCCTGAGCAGCATTTGGCTACAGCTTCCTTCTTTACTGAGTCCGTCTTGGCGGGGCTTTGGGCGGAGAGGCTGGTGCCGAGCGTGAAGATACACGCTGCAGCGAGGATGAACTTCTTCATTATTCTTGGTAATGAATTTAATGTAATGAGTGATTAGAGATTATCTAAGGGCAAAGGTAGTGAAATTGCTTAGCCGTGTTATCCTATTGGTAAATGGAGCTATTGATGCTATATATATTATGTGTAATGGTGCTATAGAAAGAAAGAGGGAGCGGGTGACCTTCTTCCCTCGGAGAAGAAGGTGACCCGCTCCCTGTGTATGGTATGCTTTTTAGCCAAATTGAAGCTAAAAGATGAGCGAGATGAGCTGGTAGACTACAGCCCCAGAGATATAACCAGCAAGAGCAAGCAGACTGAAGCGCTTGAAGTAGTAGCCGAAGCTGATTCCTTCGAGCCCCATCACTGTCACGCCTGTCGCCGAACCGATGATCAGCAGGCTACCACCTGTGACGGCACAGTAGGCGAGGAAGACCCAGAAGGAGCCATTGACGACGAAGGGTGTGATCGCCCCCGATGTCTCTAGCGGATACATACCGAGGACAGCGGCCACAAGGGCAACGTTGTCCAGCATGGAGGAGAGTACCCCGATGATAGCAGCGAGCAGACCCGTATTGGGGATGAGGGCTGTGACGCGAGTGGAGGCTGCGGCGAGTTGTCCGCCTTCGATCAGTGCTGCTACGGACATCAGGATGCCGAGGAAGTAGAAGATCGTAGTGAGGTCAGCACGATTGAGTAGGGTCGTGACACGGAGTTCAGTTGCATTCTCCAGGCGCTTCTTGAAGCGGAAGAACATCAGCTCAGTGTAGATCCACACGATGACCAGACCAAAGATAACCCCCATGAAGGCGGGTACATCGAAGAAGGTCTGCCAGATAGGTACGAGCATCAGCGAGACGATCCCCAGGACGAGGACGATGATACGCGCATGCTGAGGGAGGATATCATCCAGTGAGTCTTCGGGGACATCTGGTAGGGCACGCAGCTGAGCATTCTTCTTGAAGAGGAAGTAGTGCGCCAGGAGGGTGGGGACTACCATGTTCACGAAGGCGGGGATGACGAGGTGGAAGATCTGGTAGTATGGGGTGATGCGATTATTGTTCCACAGCAAGAGGGTCGTCACGTCACCGATAGGCGACCACGAGCCCCCTGCATTACAGGCGATGATGCTGATACAGGCATACTTCATTCGGTCCGTGGTGTCGGGGACAAGGCGACGCAGGATAGCGATGATGACGATCGCAGCAGCGAGGTTGTCCAGGAACGCCGAGAAGAAGAACGAGGCAATAGCTACACGCCACAGCAGCGCACGCTTATTCGTCGTAGCGACGATCTTAGCCACGGACTTGAAGCCCCCGTAGGTGTCGATCGTATTCACAAGGACCATCGAGCTGAGGACGAAGAAGAGCGTACTCGAGACGTCACCGAGGTGCTCTGTGAGCTTGAGGGAGAGGTAGTCGGATAGGCCTCTCTCTTCGGCTGGCGAGAGAGCGCAGGAGGAGAGGAACTTATGAAAGCCCTCTGTCACTGAGGCAATATCCGTGTCGATGAGGAGGATCGCCCAGAGGACGACGGAGGTAAGGAGTGCCGTCGCGGTCTTGTTGATCTTGATCTGCTCCTCCAGAGCAATACCGATGATCCCTAAGACAAAGATCACGGGCATGAGGTAATACCAACTCATAGAATAATAGGATTGTAAGTGAGTAAAGGGCGAGGAGGTATCAGAGGTAGACCTCCAGTGCCGTGCCCCCATAGAACGAGACGGGACTGAGTCCGTAGGTCCGCTGAGGGGTAGTCAGGTGATAGGACGAAGGGTAGTAGTCCAGCCCGAGGGGTAGGCGCAGGCCAAGCTCCTTCGTGAAGCGCCAGCGAGGCGCCAGTTCGATACCCATGCCCACCGAGCTCGCTGGCATATACAGCGCAGGCTCATTAGCTGGGAATGTAGTAGCCCGCCCTACGTGCTTGCGAAGTGCAGCCGAGGCGGATGCCGAGATGTGAAAGCCTCGCCATAGGCATAGATCACGCCCGAGGCCTAAGCGTAGGGATAGGTAGCGGTCTTGAGCACTGCGTCCCAGACCATCGCCTCCCTCCTGACCACGGAAGGTAGATAGACCCACATTCCCCTTTAGGTATAGAGGCCACTGTGGGGGAGTGTACTCGACGCCCAGCGCAGCATGTCGCCCCTGGAGGCTCCATGTACCTTCACCCTGCGCTGGGGTAGCGCTTAGCGTAATAGGGGCATAGAGACGGAGGTGAGGAGTAGGCTCCTCATCGTAGTACTTCAGTTGACGTCCCGTATTACCGAAGAGACGATCGCTTATCCAGTAGCCGATGTGCCCTGAGAGGATGCCAAGTCCAGCTCCCGTGACGACATCACCTATCCAGTGGCGGTTATTGAGGATTCGCCCCAGCCCAGTGATAGAGGCGAGTCCGTAGCTTACGGGAGGAAGCCATGGATAGCGCTCGCCATACTCCAAGCTCAGCAGCGTCGCTGAGGTAAAGGCCATAGCAGTATGCCCAGAGGGGAAGGAGTTTCGAGACGAGCCGTCAGGGCGTCTTACACGGGCGGTGTACTTAATAGCCGAGGTGACAGCGAGCATTGTAGCCGTAGCAGCGACATCAGCTGTGAGCACCTGCCAGGGTGATTTACTTGTGCCCTCTACACCCGCGAAGCGCAGGCCAAGTTGGGCTGCTAACGGGGCGAACTGGAGGTAGTCATCGTAGTGATGACGGAAGTGGGGGTAGTGCCCATAGCGTATCGTGCGTATCTGCTCGTTGTGAATATTCTGCATCACACCGATACCTACTAGTGGAGCTGCACTGAGCGCCCCCTGTAGAAGGAGTTGATTCGTTTTCTGTGCATTGCTCAGCGTGTCGGGACGATCGGTGGTTGTCGCCGTGTAGCTGAGCGTATCGGCTGCGCTCTGTGCTTCAGAGGGGAGAGCCGTGAGGAGGGATAGTAGAGCGAGTGGATAGGCTTTCTTATTCATAAGTCTATTCGAAGCGTCCAAGGGTAAGGGTCTGCCAGTACTCGGACTTGGCTTGGTGGAGGTCGTGGGTGACCATGAGCATCGTTGTCTCGGGGCGTACGACTTGCTCCAGTAGCGACTCGAAGCTCTCCTTATAAAACTTGTCAAGGAAGCTGAGTGGCTCATCGAGGATCAGAAGCTCGGGATTAGATGCCAGCGCACGACCAAGGAGGGCTCGCTGGAGTTGACCACCGCTGAGCTTACCGATGGGTTGCTGGAGGAGGTGCGTGAGCCCGATGGCTTCTGCGAGCTTCTCTACCTGCTCTCTACGCACGCTGCGCCCCGTGGTACCTTTTGGGAGGCCAGAGTCAATGACCTCGTAGACGTGGATGGGAAAGTGGCGATCGATCTGATTGATCTGCGGAAGGTAGCTGGCGACCAGCTGGTCGGTAGTATGGCCCTCATGGTCGTAGCGGAGGAGCCGCCCAGCTTGTAGCGGGATGAGCCCCAGCAGAGTACGCATGAGGGTCGTCTTACCGCTGCCATTCGGTCCCGTGATGGCCCATCGCTCACCACGACGTACGCTCCAGTTGAGGTGCTCAAGTACGACCTTGTCGGGATAGCCGAGGGTCGCATTATGTAGCTCTAAGAGTGGCTGCATAGGGGCGGTCATCTTGTAGGGATAGATGAGGTGGTATCGCTCAGTGCACGAGTGATGAGTAGAAGTTGCTCCTTCCAGTCCCCTCCCAGCGGGTTGATGACGACCATACGCGCGCCGAGCTCTTTCGCAATGCTCTCGATGAGCTTGGAGTCAAACTCCTGCTGAATGAAGACCACGCGTACGCCAAGCTTCTTAGCTTCTTCGATGAGTGCTTGTATATGCTGAGGCGTAGGCTCCTTGCCATCTTGCTCGATGACTAGCTGCTTGAGACCATACTCCTCTGCAAACTCAGAGAGGGACGGATGGTAGATGACGAAGGCACGCGAGGGTATATCGGAGAGTTGCTCTTTTATCGTCCGCTCTACGTGCTCCAGACGCTGGACGAAGCGCTGGTAACCCGCATCATACTGTGCTCGGTGCGTCGTATCAATACGGCAGAGAGAGTTGTATATGCTCTTGCCCATGGACTGAAGCCCGCGTACACTTGCCCAGTAGTGTGGGTCGTGAAGATGAGTGGAGTTACCGCTGTGGTGATGTGCATGCCCTACCAAGTCCTGATCGAGACGTACGAGCTGCAGGGCTGGCTGCATCGTATGGATACGCCCCACCCAACTACGCTCAAAGCCCAGATCACCCATGTAGAAGTAGGCTGTGCTGGAGGCGAGTGCTTGGATGGCCTGTGGTGTAGGCTCGTAATTCTCTGGATTATTCCCCTGGGGGAGTAGTGTCGTCACCGCAACCAAGCTATCAGCGATCTCCGT
>ERZ772799.1051-NODE-1051-length-10393-cov-18.519926_pt1 | contig 10393 bp, 9 predicted proteins | sample MGYA00511345_ERZ772799 | MGnify/ENA primary metagenome ERZ772799 (study PRJEB29015, sample SAMEA2738037) | human oral metagenome | biome: human oral; feature: human-associated habitat; material: saliva | place: China | collected 2238 ... | reverse complement strand
CATTTCTTCCCAAGTTTTCTTCCGTTTACGTCCCATTTTAGCTGGTCTCCCTCTTATTTTCTCAACAATGGTATACACGTTTTTCTTGTATTGTGCTATCCAATTTGAAAGTGATCCACTACTTGGAAGAGCATAATCCAGAGATACGCTTAGTTGTGATCGCCCCTCAAATAGGACTTTATCAATCATTTTTTGTTTTAATTCAGGAGAGTAATAACGGTTTTTCCCTTTTTTGACATTTTCTATTCCGTAGCGATCAATCAATCGGATTAAATAGTCAAGATTTGAAAGGTTTATTCCATATTTTTCTGAAAGTCGCTTTAAGCTGATTCCTTGTTTTCTTAGTTCATAGATTTCGAACTTTATCCTCATAAGTTAATTTCATTAAAAAACACCCCAAAAGTTAGATTTTTTCTATCTAACTTTTGGGGTGCAGTACAAATCCAATCTACTGTCTTTTTAGCGCTCTATAATTTTATGGTGGGGAAAATCACTGTAGGAATTGTGAAGCTTTTTATCTAGCTTTTAAACAGCCAGTCAAACTCAATGTTTATGATTCCATCCAAAGCCTAGGTATACAAGTATAAGCATTGCCACAATCCAAATGATAAGTGCAAAGAATTGAGGTGTCAAAAGACTAAAGGTAGCCATACTGTTAAAATACTGATTGTGTGCTCCTAATAGTGAAAAATCTGTTAATAATTTTGCAACTTTATTAACACTTGAAAACAGAGGTAAGGACATTATAAGCAGGTAGAAAATCAAGCTTACAGCAGACGCTTGTGTTTGATTTTTACAGAATAGTGCTATCGCTAAATTGACAAAAATAAAGCAAGTAATCGTTAAGAAAGTTACTAATGCGTATACCCCAATGTGAGGTATGGATATACCAAAAGCAATAGGCATAACACAGACCCCTAATATTGAAAACAGTAAAGGAAATAAAATCGTCGATAAAATGTACTCAGGTGTTGTGACCCCCGTTAAAATTAATGTTCTGAGGTTCTTTTTGTCTTTTTCCTCGCTTATAATCAATGTTGTAAAGGTTCCAGCAGTTAGACTATAAATCGTAATAACCGCCATACTCATTAAAAATATAGACCCACGAACATCTGGTACAAAGTTTAAAACGGAAAAGTCTACAATTGGTGTAAACACACATACAAATAAAATCATTTTATTATTAAGAAGGTAGCGATACCGTAACCACAACAAACTAAAAAATCGATTAAACATATTATAGTTTTTCTCCTGTTAATTGAATAAAGATGCTTTCAAGGTTCGTTTCAAGAGAATTGATCGTTTTTACATTCTTTCCTAAATATTTTGAAACTTCTCCCTTTGGAACAATAATTTCTTTCCCATCAAAATAGGTGACTTTTACCTTATCTGTCTGGCTATATTTATCGATAATGTCATGAGGGGAACCACTTTCTATTATTTTACCTTTATGAAGCAAAGCTATTGAATCACATAATTTGGTTGCCTCCTCCATGTTATGAGTTGTCAAAAAAATCGTTGTTCCCGCCTCTTTAATTTCTAATAATAAGTCATGAACTATTTGAGACAGGGTAGGATCCATTCCTGAAGTAGGTTCATCTAAAAAGATTAGCTGTGGGGAATGCAAAATTGCTCGGATTAATAACATTCGTTGCTTCATCCCTGTAGATAGTTTTTCTGCTTTTTTAAATCGATCGTCATATAGTTTCAACCGCTTAAGTAAACTGTCAAGATAAGAAATTTCTACATTATGAAATTTAGCAAAAAATATTAAATTATCATAGAGTGATAATCTATCATAAAAACCAACATTATCACTCATAATTCCCAATTCTAGAAATTTGTCGGAAGTTAATTGAGTACAATCTTCCCCCAAGATTTTTGCAGTGCCTTCATCTGGTGATAATTGCCCTGTTAAAATATTTATTGTTGTGGTTTTACCAGCGCCAGATGGACCTAAAAACCCAAAAATCTCTCCACTATTAATTGAAAGATTTATATCTTGGAGTGCAATTTTTCCTTTGAAATTCTTTCTAAGATTTGAAATTACAATACTTTTATTCATCTCTTTGTCTTTCCTCTATAACTATTTCTCTCCGGTAAACATTAAATGAACGGAATACAATCATAACTTCTTATATTATATCATTATTTCTAAAATATTATTTCTATCGACTTCAAAATCTTCAAAAAAGAGAAGAGAAATGGATAAAATTCGGAGAAAAACTCTTATAAAATTCCAAGAAAACCCTTACTTTTGAAAATATTCATTTTAATGCAATAAATTTTGACAGATGCTCTACTAGCCTTTATAATAGTATTATTACTAAAATTAGGGAGAGTATGTCCATGCCAAATAATGAAGAGAACAAAGGTATGTTTCGTAATTTTTTAGGTGGCTTTAAGCGTCTTATAAAAGGTGAAGAGGACGAATCATCCACTTCTGCGGTTCATAACAATGAAGGAAGTAACCCACAAGTCAATGTGAACCCAGAAGATAGAGAAAATTTCCTCATTGAGAAAGCTTTGGAGTCGATCCAATACTACGACCGCTTGGATGTTATGAATATCGGTGGAGAAGAAGTAGACGAATCTCCAGCTGTAGAAAGTGAAGCTAGTCTGGAGCAGGAAAAAATGGCAGCGAAAAGCCAGGCAGCCAGCACGACAGAATCTGCTGAGACAAGCATTTCTTCAGATTCTATGAAAAAGAGGGGCTTGAAGAGCACTGCTGATTCAATATCTCTATCATTAAGTATAGAAAGTAAAAAGGCTTCTCGTAGTTTAGAAGTAACCGAATCACAGACACAAAGTTTGGAAATTGGGCAATCTGACAGCAAAGAAACGGATACTTCTGCTAGCTTGTCAATTGCTCAAAGTCATGCCTTTGAGCAATCAATCCTTGAAGAAAATAGAGCGTCGCTTAGCTTATCAATTTTTGAGTCAGTATCTCAAAGCATGGCCGCTGAAGAGTCTCTCAGTGCGGACAACGAAGTATCACTGAGCCTGTCCGTAGCTGAGTCGGTTTCTCAAAGCATTGCCATTCAAGAATCGATCAGCGCGGAAATCGAAGCGTCGCTTAGTCTGTCGGTGGCGGAATCTATTTCTCAGAGCATTGCCATTCAAGAATCGATCAGTGCGGAAATTGAAGCATCTATCAGCTTATCTGTAGCCGAGTCTGTTTCTCAAAGCATTGCCATCCAAGAATCAATCAGCGCAGAAATCGAAGCATCTACTAGCTTGTCCGTAGCTGAGTCTGTGTCTCAAAGCATTGCCATCCAAGAATCAATCAGCGCGGAAACGGAAGCATCACTGAGCTTGGCTGTAGCAGAATCTATTTCGCAAAGTATTGCTATCCAAGAATCAATCAGTGCAGAAATCGAAGCGTCTAACAGCTTGTCCGTGGCCGAGTCTATTTCTCAAAGCATTGCCATCCAAGAATCAATCAGCGCAGAAATCGAAGCGTCTAACAGCTTGTCCGTGGCGGAGTCTATTTCGCAAAGCATTGCCATCCAAGAATCTATCAGCGCTGAAATTGAAGCATCTACCAGCTTGTCCGTGGCGGAGTCTATTTCGCAAAGCATTGCTATCCAAGAATCGATCAGCGCGGAAATTGAAGCGTCTATCAGCTTATCTGTAGCCGAGTCTGTGTCTCAAAGCATTGCTATCCAAGAATCAATCAGTGCGGAAATCGAAGCATCTACTAGTCTGTCGATAGCTGAGTCTGTGTCTCAAAGCATTGCAGTCCAAGAATCGATCAGTGCTGAAATCGAAGCATCTCTTAGTCTGTCAGCAGCTGAATCTGTTTCTCAAAGCATCGCCATCCAAGAATCTATCAGCGCGGAAATCGAAGCGTCTGCTAGTCTGTCTGTAGCTGAATCTGTTTCTCAAAGCATTGCCATTCAAGAATCTATCAGCACAGAATTGGAAGTATCTACTAGTCTGTCGATAGCTGAATCTGTATCTCAAAGCATTGCTATTGAAGAATCAATTAGTGCAGAGAGCGAAGCGTCTACAAGCTTGGCTATCGAGGAAGCCGAAGTCTTAGATAGAGCTATGGAACAGTCTATTATCACGGAAAACGAAGTGTCTTCTAGCTTATCTATCGTAGAGTCTGAAGCACTAAGTAAAGCGATCGAGTTATCAATTAGTGCAGAAAATGAAGCGTCTATCAGCCTGTCTGTGGCGGAATCTGCAGCCTTAAGTCGAGCAATTGAACAATCTATTAGCGCGGAGAACGAGGCATCACTAAGCCTATCTGTTACTGAAAATGAAATTCAAAGCATCGCTATTGAACAGTCTATCAGCCTAGAAAATGAAGTATCTACTAACCTGTCTATCGCGGAATCACAAGCAAAAAGCGTGGCCGTAGAGCAGTCTATCAGCTTGGAACAAGAACAGTCACGCAGCCTGTCTATCGCGGAATCACAATCACAACATGCGGCGGTAGAACAATCTCGCAATCTGGAACAGGAATATTCATACAGTTTGACAGCCGCGGAATCTAGAGCGAAAAGAGATACTATTGAGCAGTCTACCAGCTTGGAGCAAGAACAATCATTTAGTTTATCTACTGCAGAATCTAAAATCCTCAGCAGAGCCGTTGAACAATCAATCAGCGTCGAACAGGATCATTCATTCAGCATTTACCTTGCCCAATCTGAAGCCCAAAGTAAGATCATTGAGCAGTCTATCAGCCTAGAGCAAGAACAGTCACGTAGCCTGTCTGTTGCTGAATCACAATCACAAAGTATCGCTATTGAGCAATCAATGAGCGTGGAAAGAGAGCGTTCAATCAGTCTATCTATCGCTGAATCGCAATCACAAAGAATGATTATTGAACAATCAATCAGTGCAGAGAGAGCCCATTCGATCAGTCTGTCTGCTGCCGTATATCAATCGCAAAGCATGGCTTCTGAGTTTACTACTGTCACACAGAATCTATCAACCTTAGCCATGATTACTAAGAGACAGAAAAAATAAGCTCAGAACAAGCAGCGAATGAATACTGAAAGGAACTAATATGATTAGAAATATTCTATCAAGTAATTGTAAAAGTCTAGGAATCACTGACATTCTCCCCCAGTATGGTGAAGACTATCGTCTCTCTGTCATGGACGGAACAATTGACTATCGAACAATTCCCCTAGGAGCCTACGATTTGTTCAAACAAGGCTACAGTAAACAGGATTATCTGGCAGACATTGAAAAAATTAAAACAATGGGCTTCAATACCTACCAGCTGTCCTTTTCATGGACTCGTCTCTTCCCGACCGGAGAGGAGCGGAGACCCGATGCTAAGGTTCTTGCTTTCTATGAGTCAATTATCGATGCACTTCTCGAAAATGACATCGAACCAATTGTAAGCCTGTCTCATTTCGATTTCCCTCTCCATTTGTATGAAAAATACGGCGCATGGAAAAGCCGGCAAATGATTGCCATGTATGAAAAGTATTGCGAAGCCGTTTTGACCCACTTTAAAGAAAAAGTCACTTACTGGATTACCTTTAAAGAAATGAGCGCTCTCTCCTATTTGCCATTCTTGGGCGCTGGGCTACACTTTGACAGTACGGAAAACCAGGAGCAACAAATCTGGCTGGCTGCTCACCATCAGCTAATCGCATCCGCAAACGTGGTTAAGCTCGGTCAAACCATCAATCCAACTTTCCAATTTGGTAGTTTGATTACCATCAATAGTGACTCCCACCAAGAAAATCACTCAGCTACCGATGCCTTGGGCCATGAGCTGAACAGACGTAAAAACTACATTTTTACAGATGTGCAGACCAAGGGCCACTATCCAAACCACTTCCTTCGCTACATTGAGCGAAATCAGCTGGATCTGGGCATTACGGAAGAAGATGTCTTCGCCTTAAGAGAAGGAGTCGTGGACTTCATCGCCTTCTCACATTATGCGGCGGAAAATATCCAAGATTTGTTTACCAACAAATATGTCCGCAAAAATGTAGAAACTTGTCTTGCACAACCTGTTCTTCTTCGCATTGCCATGTCTGAGCTATATGAGCGCTACCACAAGCCTCTCTTAGTCATTGAGACTTGTTCTGAGGTCTCTGACCACCCGCAATTAGCTAAGAACATTCAAGACAACGTTCAAGAAATTATTAAATCCGTTGAGATTGACGGGATTGAGTTGCTTGGCTACACACCGTTTAGCTGGAGCGATGTAAACATCTAGGATCCAATTTCAAGTTCAAAACATAGAAAAAATCTCCCTAAGAAAGTGGACAGCCACTTGTGGGGAGATTTTTTGATGTTTTAGAATAGAAATCAAAGCTTTAATCTTTTTCTTTGCTATCTCTAAAAATCCGATAGCTGGTCTCAGCGACGGGCAGGCCGATGATGGTGTGCATATCACCTGTAATTGAGCGAATAAAGCGAGGATCCAGCTCCTGAAAACCGTAAGCACCTGCCTTATCCAGCGGACGCTTGTCATGTAGATAGGCCTCGATGACAGGCTCTAATTCTGGATAATAACCTACAAAGTCCACCTGCGCCACGGTGTAAAAGACTTCTAGAAAATCCTGCATACGTAGGCAGACCGAGGTCACTACATGGTGGATCTTGCCAAAGTAAGAGCGAAACATTTGGCTAGCTTCAGCTAAATCCTTTGGTTTATTGTAAATCTGACCATCCACTACGACGATGGTATCAGCTGAAATATAAAGGGTTTCAGCTTCCAAGTTCAAATCGGACTTAGCCTTGGAAATCTCACAACAAATCTTGGCTGCCTTGGTCAGAAAATCCTGATCATCGATGGTTACCATGCAATGCTCTTCGACAGCTCGCTCGTCCACTTCTACAGCCTGAATCTCTGCATTCAAAAAACTCAGCAATTCCTTGCGTCTGGGCGACGTAGATAGCAGGACAAAGCGACGAATCCTTCCTTTTTCACCTTCCCTTTGGTAGTCAAAAACCGTCTTCATGATTGTCCTCCCGTGTCCTTTAATTGAAAGAGTTCTTCCACCCGCAAATCAAAAACCTGAGCGATTTTTAAAGCCATCTCTAGCGAGGGATTGTAGCGATTATTTTCCAAGTGCAAGATCGTTTCGCGCCGCATTCCAATACGGTCAGCTAACTCCTGCTGGGTCATGCCAATGGATTCGCGGACGGTTTTGAGATTGGTGATAATATTGCTTTCCTTGGCCATTTTTAACCCCTCTTTTCAAATAAAAAGAAGACAAAACCAAAGAACAAGACCAAGACACCAATCATGATGAAAAATATTCCGGCATTGACTGTGATAGAACCTACATTAGCGCTAAGGCCTGCAAGTACCAGTAAAGTTGCTATACAGATGGCAAACATCAAAGTCGCTGCTTTTGCCAGATTGGCATAAAAGCGCTCGTCTGCTCTCTCCTTGACCTTTTTCAAGGCAAAAAATAACAGAAAGAGAAGCTGGATAGCGAGGAGCCCTCCCAAGGCAATGTACTTTATAATGGACGGATTGGTGCTCGGAGTCCACAACCAAATTCCGACGGTATAGATAGAGGTTGCCGTAAGCGTCAGTAGATTATAAAATTTCATGGTTAGATTATAGGCTTGCTTTTCTTGGACCTCTTTTATCTTCTTAGGCCATAGTTTCATGTGAAACCAAGACCAGATACTCACGAGCTGACCTAAACTTACTAAACCGACAATCATCCACTTGGCTGGCCAGTTGAGATTGCTGGGAGCAAGGAAAACAGTAAAATCAATAAAGAGAGCGGTGGCGACCAGCAAAATGAGGCCACCCATTTTTTGACTTTTTTTCATGATAGACTCCTTTCGTAGTGTTAGAAATATTTAACACCTTTATGTTATAAATATATCACATAAAAGAATAAAAGGCAAGCACTTATGTGCTACTTTGGAATTTTTTATTCCCACAAACAAAAACCCCAGAATTTCTCTGGGGAGCTGGCTTATTCTTTACCAATACAATATTCTTGGTGTTCTTGTAAGCTTTCATCGGTCTGAATGGTCACTTTGGCAATGCCATAAGCCAAGAGCTTTTGGCGCAAGCTAGCCTGCGTTTCAGCCAGCAAATTTGGGTTTTCCAGATAGATATGAAGCATGGCAAATTTTTCCAAGCCATCCGTCGTCCAGACATTGAGCTGGGTAATGGCTCTCACATTTTCCAGCGCTGCTAATTCCTGATAAAGCTGACCGAGGTCCACATCGCTGGGCACATGGTCTAGGAAAATCTGGATATTTTCCCAAAATTTTGGCAGAGCCTTACTGAGAATAAAGCCTGCGATGACAAGAGAAAGCAGCGGATCTAGGAAATACCAATCGGTGAAGCGCAAAATGAGGGATACGAGGATAACCGCTAGCCAGCCCAAAATATCCTCAAGAAAATGCAGGCTGAGAATGGATTCATTGTGGCTATGCCCATGGCTGACCACTCTGCTGGCTGCTGTATTGACGACAATGGCAGCAATCCCTAAAATCAACATGCCATCATAATTCACCCTCTCAGGAGCCAATAATTTAGGGACATTTTCCACGATGACCAAGGTCGAACCGACCAGCAAAATCACCGAAGTCAAGAGAGCACCCAGCAGGCTGTAACGCTTATAACCCAAGGTATATTCTCGGTCTTCTTTTTTTGTGGAAATCGTTTCAAAAAGAGTCGACAGGCCAATAGCCAGAGCATCTCCGGTATCATGAACCGCATCCGCTAAGACAGCGCTAGAATGAAAGAGAAGCCCAAAGATAAACTCAATAATAGCAAAAGAAAAGTTCAAGAGAAAAGCGATTGTCATATTTTTACTGGATTTCATCACAACCTCCTTTATATATTCGCTTAAACGGAATAGTATTTATGGTATAATCTAATCAATACCGAACACTCTGTTCAATTATATTATCTCCTATTATTAGAAAGGAAACAAGAGCCAGTTCATGCCCTTTGTCTCTTAGCAGACAAAAAGCTCTTTTTGTACGGAATTCCCATGGATAGACGAGTAAAAAAATCACGCGCAGCCATTTACCAAGCCTTTATCAGCCTGCTCAATCAGAAAAGCTACGAAAGCATCACAGTTCAGGAAATCATTGACCTGGCAGATGTAGGTCGCTCCACCTTCTATAGCCACTTTGAGACCAAAGAAACCCTGCTGGAGGAACTCTGCCAAGATCTCTTTCAGCATACCTTTATCGAGCGATCTGAAGGGCGCGATTTATTTGAAGCGACAGCCCATATTTTCCATCACTTTCGGAAAAATCAGGATCGGATAGCCACCCTCCTCTTGGTTAAAAATACTTATTTCATCAACCGCCTGAAAATTGAGCTTGAGCGCTATCTCTTTCCCATGATTGAACAGAAATTATTGCAGAAAAAAAGCCATCTGCCAGACAACTTTTTAAAAAATTATGTGACGTCAACTTTTGTGGAGACAGTCAGCTGGTGGCTGCAGCAACGAAATCAAGTTAGCGAAAACACGATTTCTCGTTATTTTCTGGACTTGATGGACTAAGCCGCAATTCGCCTATCATTTTCTGAAAAGATATGGTATAATCGTTCCTTGATGTACGAAAGGAGATTGACTATTTATGAAAAAAGAACACTCACCATTTTTAATTCCAGGTATAGTGATGATCGGGATAGCACTACGGGCTCCTTTTACTATTTTGCCTATCGTTCTGACAGATATTGCTGAGGGGCTACAGGTTCCAGTTAGCTCTCTGGGCCTCTTGACCAGTCTGCCTCTGATTATGTTTGCCCTCTGCTCGGTCTTTGCTCCGCGCTTGGCGCAAAAGATGAGCTTGGAAAAACTGTTTGCTCTTGTTTTACTCGTGCTAACTCTAGGCTCGCTGATTCGCGTATTTAATCTTCCCTTACTTTATACGGGAACTATTATTTTAGGAGCGGCTATTGCTGTCTTAAACGTCCTTCTTCCGAGCTTGATTCAGGCCAATCAGCCGCATCGTGTCGGTCTTTTGACAACCCTTTATATCACATCGATGGGACTGTCGATCACGATTCTGTCTGCTTTGGCTGTTCCCATCGTTCAAATGAGCTCTTGGCAAGGTCTCATTTGGGTATCGACCCTGATTTGCTTTGTGATTCTCTTGGTTTGGCTGCCCAATGTCAAATATAGCCATCGCTTGGCGGCTAAACAACAAGGAAAGCAAAAGCAAGGAGCTCTTCTAAAAAATCCAAGAGTCTGGGCCTTGATTTTATTTGGCGGCTTACAGTCACTACTCTTTTATACCAGCATGACTTGGTTGCCAACCTTGGGGCAGCAAGCTGGCCTTTCTACTGATACGACCGGACTACTAGCAGCGGTCTTTTCTCTGATTAGCCTGCCCTTTTCAATGACAATTCCTAGCTTGACAGCGCGCTTGAAAGCTCGTCAACGTCTGGTCATGATTAGCTTGGTTTCCGCAGCAGGCC
>ERZ772799.1049-NODE-1049-length-10411-cov-2.019602_pt1 | contig 10411 bp, 7 predicted proteins | sample MGYA00511345_ERZ772799 | MGnify/ENA primary metagenome ERZ772799 (study PRJEB29015, sample SAMEA2738037) | human oral metagenome | biome: human oral; feature: human-associated habitat; material: saliva | place: China | collected 2238 ... | reverse complement strand
CAGACAAATCCCCGTCCTTAATGAATGGCTGATCAACGAGGCACACTTCCTTATAATACTTATTGACGCGGCCTGTAACCATTTTTTCAACAACATTTTCCGGCTTACCTTCATTGCGGGCCTGTTCACGGAGAACTTCCTTTTCATGTTCCAATTCTTCTTTGGAAACCTGTGAACGTTCCAGATAAGACGGATTAGCAGCAGCTACCTGCATGGCAATATCTTTCCCCAGTTCAGCATCGCCGCCCTTAATCTCCACAAGAACACCGATTTTCCCGCCGCCATGAATATAGCTGTATACCTGGCCTTCAGTACTTTCATATCGGGTGAACCGACGAATGGAAATATTTTCTCCAATATTAGCAATAGCTTCTGTGACTACATCTTTAACAGTCTTATCTCCCATAGCGGAATCAAGCAGAACTGCTACATCCGCCGGATTTACGGAAGCAATCTGTGCCGCAATAGATTTTGCCAAAGCCTGGAAATTCTCATTGTGCCCGACAAAGTCAGTTTCACAATTCACTTCCGTGATAACACCAATTTTACCGTTTTCTGATATATAAGAAACAACGGCACCTTCTGCTGCAATACGGGATGCTTTCTTCGCCGCCTGGGAGAGTCCCTTTTCACGAAGAATATCTATCGCCTTTGCCATGTCCCCATCTGCTTCCACGAGGGCTTTTTTACAGTCCATCATGCCGGCTCCGGTACTGTTGCGCAATTCCTTTACCATACTTGCACTAATCATTCTATGACCTCCATTACATAACCAAGGTATTTATCTGTATTAAAGATTTTATTCTTCAGCAGCTTCTTCAGAAACCTCTTCAGCTTCTTCAGACGCAGCAGTTGTTTCAACTTCTTCCTGCTGTCCCTGGCGACCTTCCAGAATAGCGTCAGCCATCTTGCTCGCCAGCAGTCTTACAGCACGGATAGCATCGTCATTTGCAGGAATCGGGAAATCAACCACATCCGGATCACAATTGGTATCAACGGTAGCCACAACCGGAATGTGAAGCTTATGCGCTTCCGCTACTGCGATTTCTTCCTTTTTAGAGTCAATCACAAAAATAGCCCCCGGAATCTTCTTCATATCTTTAATCCCGCCAAGATTCTTCTGAAGTTTCTCCAGTTCGCGCTGCATCAGGATGACTTCTTTCTTCGGATACTGTTCGGTAGTTCCGTCTTCAAACATTTTTTCCAATTCCTTCAGGCGGGCTACGCGAGCCTGGATAGTACGGAAGTTGGTAAGCATGCCGCCGAGCCAACGTTCATTTACATAAAACATATTGCAACGCTGGGCTTCTTCTCTGACAGAATTTTGAGCCTGTTTCTTTGTTCCGACAAACAGGATCGGTGCTCCTGTTGCTGCCACTTCACGGATAAAAGCATAAGCTTCTTCTACTTTTTTCACTGTCTTCTGCAGGTCAATGATATAAATACCATTACGTTCGGTGAAGATGTACCTTGCCATCTTCGGATTCCAGCGACGGGTCTGATGCCCGAAATGAACGCCTGCTTCAAGCAACTGTTTCATGGATACAACTGACATAATAATAACCTCCTGTTAATAACCTCTGCCTGCTTCTTCTCTTACAGCCACCAAATCCGGCACAGATGTAAAATCCGCAGACATGTGTACTCATGCTTTTTTATTCTATCAAAAAGGTTTCTATACCGCAAGATAATTTTTCTGCAAGATGTCCGATTTGCTATTGCTATTCAGCTCATTCTCCTTTTTTCTTTGGCTTGAACACCTTGTACATGATATCATAAAAGAAATATAAAGAAAGGATTTCTTCTCCATGATATCTTCTGAATCAAAGAAGGGGAAAAAACTTCACATAGAGTTTCTCCGCTTCTTTTGCATATGGCTTGTTATGTTCACCCACACCTCTACAGCAGGCTTTTCCCTCTATCTGCTGAGACCTGAATCATTTTTCTTTCCTTTTTACATTGCTGTTCCCTTTTGGGTAAAAACGGCAGTTCCCATTTTCTTTATGATTTCAGGAGCGCTCCTTCTCAAAAAGGAAGAACCGATCTCTGTCATCTTTAAGAAACGAATATGGCGATTTGCACAAATCATTTTTATCTTCTCCCTTATTAATTATCTTTATTTTTACCACGGACTTAATTTATCATTCTTTGGACACCTCTCTAAATTTTTTACGTTGATGTATTCGTCAAATATGGCCACAGCGTACTATTTTCTTTATATTTATATTGGATTTCTCCTTATGCTCCCACTCTGGAGAATACTCGTCCGCCATATGACAAATCAGCTTTTCTTATACTTAATTGCCCTTAATTTATTTTTTGTCGGTTTCATTCCTGTTTTCTCCTTTTTAATTTTTATTTTACTTTTTTGAGTCAGGGTCTTGCTGTGTCACCCAGGCTGGAAGCGCAGTGGTGTGATCATAGCTCACTGCAGCCTCCAACTCCTGGGCTCAAGTGATCCTCCCACCTCAGTGAGCCAAGCTTCTATTTCATTTTAGGCTATTGGATTGAAAACGTCCTTCCTATTCATTGGCTGACAAAAAGAAATTTACTCTATCTCGGCATGGCGGCCATTGCAGGCACAATGATTACGTCCATCATGACTTGTTACCACGGTGTCGTGGCAGGAGGCCTCACAGAAGCCATTTCCGAACGTTTCTACGATTCTTTCCTCTTTCTGAATACCGCTTTCATTTTTTGTGCTTCCCGCTTATGGTTTATTACCCATAATATTTCAGAAAGGTGGCAAAAAATTCTCCTATTTCTTGGAAGCATGTCTTTTGGCGTCATGCTTTTTGAAGAGATTACCCGCAACATAACACGTTTTTTCTTCAATCGTATCCTTCTTACATACATTCCCCGATTCCCATTTTTTGATGCCGTCATTTGGATTTGTTCCGCCTTCATCTTAGGATTGCTTTTGACTTATCTCGTTAAGAAAATCCCTTACTTCGCCCATTTGATTTAAGAGCAATTAAAAATAACCTGCTGCAGAAAAGTGCAGTCAGGTTATTTTTAATTGAATCAGATTCTTTTTGAGATACATCCATTCCTCAGTTGGATAAATTCTCCGGTATTTTCCTCCCGCCCCGCTTCCTCTGCCAGTTTCATCGTCCGTTCATGACAGGTAAAAAGAAATATCTGTTGTTCTTTTCCCAACTCCATGAGGAAGCGAAGTGTTTCTTTCTGCCGTTCTTCATCAAAACGGACAAAAATATCATCCAGTACGATAGGAAGCGTTTCCATCTGTTCTCCAAAAGAAAGTGCCATCGCCAGACGGATTGCCAAGTATACTTGGTCCCCCGTACCGGAAGACCAGACCTTTGATTCCTTTTTACGGTAGAACTCATCTATAATACTCACATCTTTTCCGTCATCATTAACAATGAGAGAATACTTTCCCTTTGTCATCCGCCCAAGGAAACGATTTGCCATTTTTATAATCTTCGGCTGTTTTCCGGAATCATACCGTTTCTGTGTCTTTCCCATAAGTGACCGTATAAAGAGAGCTGTCAGCCAATCTTCCATAGTTTGACCGATTTCCGTTTCTAATTCTTTCTTCTTCTGGAGTGTTTTGGTAATCGTATCGTCCCCTGCAAGACGGAATATTTCATTTTCGGCAGCCCCCTGCTGTCTTTGCAAATCGCCCAGTTCCTGCTCTTCTTTTGCTATCTTTTCCGCGAGTTTTTGATGTTCTGCCATCCATTCATCATACCGTCCGCTCTCCAAGGTGGCCCACAAACGATTAAACTCTTCCTCACCGCCGGCATAAAGACGGATATCATGCCGCACGTTTTCCCAGTCTTTTAAAAGCCTGTCATGGTTTTCATGTGCATTTACCTTTTCTGCAAAATCTTCCGCATTTACTGCATTCACAAGGCGGAATAAAGCATTCATTTCCCGCTCGCACGACGCCCAGTCCGATTTGAGCTTATTCATTTCCCGCTCATATTCATCATGCTGGCGGTTCTTTTCTGAAATGGACCGCCACTCCAAATTGCGCTTCTTATTTTCTTCATAAATATAAGCGATGCTTTCCGGTGTAATGGGACATGACATTCCTGCAGCCCGAATGATGGACCCTGCACGTTTTGCAAAGCCCGCCAGTTTTTCCTGTACCCCGTCAATACGAACATCAATAATCTTTCCCCGGCCTTCTTCTGCATAAATCTTATTCCACTGTTCTTGTAATTCTGATACCTTTTCAGGAAGCACCTTAGGCAGTTTATTTGCTTCAAGCCACTTATACCATTCATCCAGGACGGCCGCCTGCGCTTCTTTTAGCAGCTTCCCCTCTTCTGCCCAGTCTTTATGTGCAGACTGCTGTTTTTTCACTGTTTCCCGCTTCCATGCAAAAGCCTGCTGTTTTGCCTGCATTCCATAAAAATCACTTCTTTTCGCCTGGAGCATATTATGGAATGCCGGCAGATCTTTTTTATCTTCCGGCACATGGTCAGGAAAACGGCTTGCTACTTCATGCCATTCTTTCTTTATCTCATCAATCTGCGCTTCAAGTTCTCTGATTTGATTTTCTTTTCTGCGGAAAACATGATTGTTAATAGCAAAACACGACGCCGCCAGTACCGACGCACCCACAGCACCATAAAGCACCGTATACCCCATAAGAGACATATAAAACATAATAACAAAAACTACAGCTGCGATAAGAGCAGTTGCTCCCAGCCAAAACCAGAAAGTATAACGGGTATCTTTCTGCGCAGAAAGCGCATCCGTTTTTTCCGTTAAAGCAGCTTCTTCGTTAAGCAGTGCTTCAATCTTTGATGCATCTGCCTCATATTTCCGCCAGGCTTCTTCACTGGAAAGAAGTGTTCCGCCTTGGATCATTTCTTCCAGCATTTCCACTTCAGGCTCACGCTGCTGCCAGAAATGAAGCTCGTTGTTCCTTACACCTGCACTTTGTGCCAGATCCCGCCCCTGCTTCCAATCCACATCAGCACAAGCATCTTTTAAGCTGAGCGCTCTGTCCCACAACGGCAGGGCATATCCCAGATTGACAAAAGATCGTGCCCAATCTGCCTTGGTTCTTTTTAATTCTTCTTCTTCAGCTGCAATCTGTTTCCACTGCCCCAAATCTACATAAAGACCTTCCAGTTCCTGTTCCATTCCCGTCCACGGAATAATTTCCTCTTTCGCCCTGGGCCGGTATTCGTCAATCTTTGGCTGAAGTACCTCCTGCTGTTCACGGATAAGTTTCATCCGGCTGACCAAATGCCCCCACTGTTCTTTTCCATTGGAAGGAAATAATTTAACCTGTTCACTGAGCTGCAGCTGACGTTTAATTTCCCTTGCCCGTTTATAATACTCCCACGCGCCGAGACGTTTTTCCAGCTGCTTATCCATTTCCTGATCTGCAGCCAGAGAAATTTTCATCTTGTCTATTTCTTTTTTCAACAGAGCCTGCTTCTTCTGGAGTATAGAAAAATCTTTTTCCTGTCCGGACAGGTGTTCCAACGCCTCCTGTACCTCAGCAAGAGTCATCAGCAGCTGATTAATCCTCCGTTTCCCCTGGGAAGAAGAGACAAGAAGTTTTTCCATTTCTTCGTCCGCCTGCTTCATGGCACCGGAAACGAGATCTCCTCCCTGAAGCATAAAAAAGCGGCTTCGGACAGAATCATCTGCCAAGAAAGACGTTCCTTGCAAATCCTCCAATCCGACAGCAAAAATCTTTTCATAAATCCCGCGATTCAATCCATGCCACCAGAGAGAAGATAATTCATCATTAAATTCTTCACCTTTATCATTAACGGCCCATTTGTTTTTTCCATCACGATAAATGCGATATGCAGATCCATCCGCACGGAGAAATCCCATATTTCCTTTTTTCCCCTGCCATTTGCCCCGCTCATAGCCGAACATCATATCACGGATAAACCGGAGAAGCGTCGTCTTCCCGCTTTCATTTTCACCCATGATTACATTCAGGCACCCGGCCGCAGGTTTCCAAGATTCATTCTGATAAATGCCATACTGTTCCAGTTCTAAATCAGTAATCTTCATCCTTCATCCTCCGCCAGCATTTCGGCGCCTTTTATCTCCGCTTTTTCAAAGGCACGGATAATCATGTCATCCGACACCATATTCATCAATCTGCTAAACTTGGCCATTTCCGGACGGTCTGCTATCTCCTTCTTCAGAACTGCCAGTCTTTTTTCGCTGGAAAGCCCGTTAATTTCATCAAAGGTCCGGAGGTAACTTCCCATGACATCGGGAATCTTCCTCCGTTCTTCCAAATTCAGAAAAGGTTTTGTTTCGTCTTGAATCTCAGCAAAATAACAAAAAATGTGATGAAATTTTTCTTTATCATTAAGCAGCTGAAGAATATACGCCTGCCCCTCAGGCGTAGAAACCGCTTTTTGCAATACCCCTTGCCCACGCAAAATAAGGCGGACGATGTTAGGCTTTCCCGTTTTTTCACGAAGTGTGGCCCGCTGTTTTACAACTTCCCTGACCAATTCCTCAGGATTTTGGAAAGAACTGATATCCACTTCCATATCCATCCAACGGATTGCATCAGTAACAATAAACTTCAAAGTTACCGTTCCATAAGCACCTACATCTACGAGATAACAACCTTTTTCGCCGGATTCTGAACGATCCAGGCCTTGCGTATTCCCCGGATAAACCATGTATGGCCGCATAGATGGTGTTTTTCTCGCGTGCACGTGCCCAAGAGCCCAGTAGTCCATCTTTGTAGTTCTTAAATCATCCACCGTACAGGGAGCATAAGGACTTCCTGCCACGCCCAGTTCCGTATGGAGCATGCCGATAGAAAAGATATCTTCGTCTTTCTTCCTGAATCGAAGTGCCAGATTTTCTCTCATATGACGGTTTTTATAACTGATACCATAAACCATAGCTGCCGTCTCGCCACCCACCAATAACGGTACTGATTCCACTTTGTCAGAAGAAAACACATAAACGGAAGGCGGCAGCGGCACATCTGCCCGCCATGCCTCGTCAGGATCATGATTTCCATGAATAATAAATACCTGCACCCCCGCCTGCGCCGCACGATACAGCTCTCTGGCAAAAGCCATCTGTGCTGCCAGACTGTGATGATCACTGTTATAAACGTCACCTGAAATCAGAATGGCATCAGCACGATACGTCAACGCCGCAGTGACTACATTTTCAAAAGCCTTAAAAGTCGCTTTATGTATAGCTTCTGTCCAAGGACCCGTATCTCCCGAATATAATCCGCCGAACGGTTCGCCTAAATGAAGATCCGCACAATGGATAAAAGAAAAATGTTTCCCCATAGATCCTCCTAATTACGATATATTTTATATTTTATCACAATTTTCATAATCCTCACCTTTTCAGTCTGTTTTAGAAATATTGATAGATTGTTGTCTGAAACCGGATTTTATCACCAAGTAAAAAATGCGGCCGCAGAGATGTCCCTCCGCTGCCACACTCCCTATAAATTACATTTCGTTATAAATTTCCGCCACCGCATCATATTCTTCATCTGTCGGAGGTACATATTCCGCCTCGCCATTTTTATCCGTGTCAACTCGTGCCAGGATAATTTCCGGCTCCTCTACATTCTCCCCGTCTTCCGGAATAGAAACCAAAACAGCAAATTCTTTCCCTGCAAAAGGAATAACCACGTCCTGGACGTAATCTCTTTCTATACCACCGGGGTCTGACACAGAAATAATGATCGGTTCTTTCTGCTCTGCCATCATATTATCCTCTGTTCTTAAAAGACAAATGCTGCAGGTATCCTTCCAAGATAACCACTGCCGCCATTTTATCAATTACTTTTTTTCGTTTTTTTCGGCTGACATCCGCTTCAATCAGCTGCCTCTGCGCCATAACGGTCGTCAGTCTTTCATCCCAGAAATGATAAGGAATATCCGGAAATGCTGCAGCAAGAGCTTCTGCAAATTTTTCCGTCTGCTCAGCACGCATCCCCTTTGTCCCATTCATATTCAAAGGCATTCCGATAACAAACTCTTCCACATTGTATTCATCCGCCAGATGGCGCAGCCGGACAAAATCCTTTTCCCGCGTCGTATGGCGGATTGTCTCCACACCTTGTGCGGTCCACCCGAATAAATCACTGACTGCCACGCCAATTGTCTGTGAGCCTACATCCAAGCTCATAATACGCATATCAAAGCCCCTTATGGGTTACATAGAAACGAACCAGTTCTTCCACCAACTCATCCCGTTCTATGGATGAAACAAGCTTACGTGCATCATGCTTGCTCGTGATATATGTAGGTTCTCCGGATACAAGATAGCCTACCAACTGGACTGTCGGATTATGTCCGGCTTCTTTCAATGCAGTATACACCGCATTTAAAACCATAGCCGCTTGGGTATTCCCTCCTTCTTCCACCTCACGTTTTACTAAAATTGTTTCGCCTGAGACCGGCATCGCAATCGCCTCCTTTATTAAAGCTGTGACTCAATGATTCGAACACCTTCATCGATGGCATTCTGCAATTCAGAAATATTTTTACCTCCGGCTTGGGCAACAGCAGGTTTTCCTCCGCCGCCTCCACCACATATTTTTGCCGCGGCGGATACCACTTTTCCCATATGAATCCCTGTTTTCACGGCCTCTTCAGAGGCCATTCCCACAAGATTTACTTTTTCTCCGGCTGCTGCGCCGAGAATAAACGCACCTCTCGGAAATTTTCCTTTTACAATATCAGCCGCTTTTCGAAGTTCATCCATATTTGCCGCCGGTACGATGGCCCCGAAGAAAGAAATACCGTTCTTTTCTCTTACATTCTTCAGCAGATTCCCTAAGGCATCCTTTGTCTGCTGATTTTTAAACCTCTCAATTTCCCGTTCCGCCTCTTTCAGGGCTGCAAGATTCTTTTCAATCTTTCCCGGAATTTCTTCCACTTTCACCTTTAAAAGTGCAGCAGATTCCCTGAGCAGCTTACGATCTGCCAGCATAGATTCATAAGCGGCCTTACCGGTTATCGCTTCAATTCTACGGATGCCTGATCCGATACCGCTTTCGCTTATGATGCGGAAGCAGCCGATTTCCCCTGTATTAAATACATGAGAACCGCCGCATAGTTCCGTGCTGAAATCAGGCACACGGACAACACGTACAATATCACCGTATTTTTCACCGAAAAGAGCTATGGCTCCCATTTCTTTTGCTTTAGCAATCGGCATTTCATCAATATCCAATGTGGTAGATTTCCAAATCTGTTCGTTCACAATCCGTTCCACCTCGGCTATCTGCTTATCGGTAACTGCTTCCGGCCAGGTAAAATCGAAACGTAACTTTTCCGGAAGCACAAGCGAGCCGGCCTGATTAACCTGGCTGCCCAGAACCCTGCGGAGAGCCGCCTGCAGCAGGTGGGTGCCTGTATGGTTGCGGGCAATATCTTCCCTCCGCTCCCGATCTACCACAGTTTTTACCGTTTCGCCGGTTGAAATAACGCCTTCCGTTACCGTTCCGATGCAATATACAATACCGTCAGGTAATTTCTTCGTATCTTCTATGGAAATAATGCCGCTATTTCCTTCCAATACACCGCTATCTCCAATCTGTCCGCCGCCTTCCGCATGAAAAGGATTATTTTTCAAAATAACCGTAATATTTTCACCATCAGCAGCTGACTGTACGGCCTGTCCGTCCTTTCCCAAAAGGAGAATTTCCGTATCTCCGTCCGTATCTTCCGTAGTCATGGACTCAGACTTAAGTTTCGTCGTATCGGGAGTCGCAATACGGGCAGAAACCTTTGTACGAGCCGCTCTTGCGCGTTCCTTCTGCTCCGCCATAGCTGCGGCAAAGCCGTCTTTATCGATTTCAATTCCTTGTTCTTTGGCAATTTCTTCCGTCAGCTCCCAAGGAAATCCATATGTATCATACAGTTTGAAGACTCGATCGCCTGTAAGAATACGCCGTTGCTTTTTCAGCGTTTCTTCAAGCATTTCAGCAAGGAGATCCATCCCCGCATTGAGAGTTGCGTGAAAACGGTTTTCTTCCACACCAGCCACTTTCTTTATAAATGCCTGCTTTTCCATCAATTCCGGATATGCGGGTTTCATCATTTTTACGACCACATCAATCATGCGGCCCAGGAAAGCATCGTCTATGCCAATAAGCTTGCCATACCTTACAGCACGGCGAAGTACACGTCTTAGTACATAACCGCGGCCTTCGTTAGAAGGAAGAATTCCATCGGCAATCATATTTGTAATAGCACGGGTGTGATCGGAAATAACTTTCAGTGCTACATCGCTCTCTGCACTGCGTCCATACGGAACGCCCGCAAGACCGGCCGCTTCCTGAATAATCGGAAAGAATAAATCCGTTTCAAAATTATTTTTCTTATGTTGTAAAACAGCTGCCAATCGTTCAAGACCGGCACCGGTATCAATATTCTTCTTAGCCAAAGTTAAATAAGAA
>ERZ772799.1046-NODE-1046-length-10430-cov-2.545060_pt1 | contig 10430 bp, 9 predicted proteins | sample MGYA00511345_ERZ772799 | MGnify/ENA primary metagenome ERZ772799 (study PRJEB29015, sample SAMEA2738037) | human oral metagenome | biome: human oral; feature: human-associated habitat; material: saliva | place: China | collected 2238 ... | reverse complement strand
CCTAGGCGGTCCGCCTCGAGCGGGCCCTGGGCCGCAGCTGCCACGTCGTCCGCCGAGGTGCCAGAGAGGAAGCGGGCGACTTCGCCGGCGTTGCCGAGGGCGAGGCGCATGAAACGCTCGATGCGCGCGTGGTCCTCCCGGTTGGCGCGAGCCACGAGTCCGTCGGCGAGCTGCGCGCCCTCGTCCAGGAAGCTCGCGACACGCCTGCGACGCAGCTCGTCGACGCTCGCCTTGCGCCCACGTCCGCGCTCGAGCTGCTCCGGCGTGGGGCGGCAGGAGGGGGCGGGGTGGTCCTCCGGCGCCCGCACGTCCACGTCATGCCAGGTCAAGACCTCCGCGCTGCCTACGGGCGAGGTCCACTGCCAGCTGCCGGCCTCGCGTCCGGGCGTAGGATCCGCCCCGGCCTGGCCCGCCCCAACGGGCTCGTCGCCGGCGCCCCTCTCGCCCAGGATGAAGTCGAGCTCGTGGAGCTCCGCCGTGTCGATGGTACGCCACGCCATGCGCCCGCCGCTCGTCACGCGCACGCGCAGGCCCCCCAGCCCCACGCTCACGCCAGCCTCGCCCGAGGCGTCGGTGACCAGGCAGGTCGCCGGGGCCCACTGGGCGGAGTTCAGGATTTCGAGGCAGACGGTCGCCCCCTCGACCGGATTGCCGCCCTCGTCCGCGACGTGCACCGCGAGTCGCACCGTCCTCGTGTAGGAGGGGGTCACGCCAATCAGGTGGGTGCAGCCGTTGCGCCCGGCGTCCTCGCCGCCCAGCTGGTCGAGGGCATAGTCGGAATAGACCGTCGTGCCCATCATGAGGGCCCGTCCCGCCGCGTTGGTGAACCACCCGCGGTCGAGCGCCTCCTCGGGCTCGCAGGCGCCCAGGTAGTGCCAACCGCCGTCGGCGTAGGCCTCGACCCATGCATGGTTGTCGTCACAGTGCGCCCACCAGGGGGTGTAGATCTGGCGCGCGGGGATGCCCACGCTGCGCAGGGCGCTCACCAGGAAGGTCGACTCCTCCCCGCAGCGGCCGTCCCCGCTTGCCAGCATGGCGAGCGGCCCCAGGGTACGGCCGTCCGACGCCTGGTAGGTGGCCATCTGGGCACACCAGTAGTTGATCTCGAGCACGGCCTCACGCTCGTTGAGCCCCGTGACGCGCTCGTGCAGCTCACTCCAGAGCGGGGGGCGGCAGTCGGTGAGGGGCTCGTTGTTGACGCGGGGACAGAGCACGAAGTGCACGAAGAGGGGCTCGGGCAGCTCGCGGGTCCAGCCCAGGCCGCGCCGCAGCATGAGGGAGTGACGCACGTAGGAGACGAGGACTCCCGGCTCGACGTCGAGGACGTCGGAGAGGGGCAGCGTGCCGAAGAGGTAGCGCAGGAGGCAGGCTTCGTCCTCGTCGGCGCTGGCGTCCACGGTCGCGGTGGCACGTGCGCGGGTGACGTCGTCGAGCAGGGCGAGACGCCCCTCGAAGCAGTCGCGCGCGTAGTCCTGGAGTTCCTTGCCGAGCATGAGGCTCCTCTCGCCTGGGTGTGTCGGTGGCTTGTGGTTCGGCTTGTGGTTGCGAGGCCTTGGGTGGACGCGGCCCACGCGCCTTCGTCCCTTGCGTGGGCGGACATCCCGCGCCCTACTTGTCCAAAACGAGCTCCAGCACGGTGTCCAGCGGGTCGGGAAGCTCCGTCGCCGCACCGAGGTCCGCAAACGCGACGTCGGCGTAGTCGCTGTGGGTCCAGCTGGACGAGAGGGGCACCTCGCTGCCGTCCGCGAGTATCCTCACACTGCGGATGCTCGCCTTGGGCACGCCCAAAAGCGGCACGGGGCCCACGTGGGGCTCGTGCAGGTGCAGGTAGTAGTGGTTGCCCCTGCGCGTCACGCGTCCCTGGTCGAAGCGAGCAAGGTCGACGCCACCTCCTTCGGCGCTGCCGCAGCCATAGACGCTCGCGCCGTTCTCTCCCATCCAGCGGCCCAGCTCGCGCAGACGCTCCATCGACGCGCGGGGGATGCGTCCGCGCGCGTCGGGACCCACGTTGAGTATGAGGTTGCCGCCCTTCGACACACACTCCACGAGCGAGCGCACCAGCGTGCGCGGTGACTTCCAGTTGTCGTCGCGGGCGGTGTAGCCCCAGCTGTCGTTCATGGTCAGGCAGGACTCCCAGGCCAGGGGGCGACCCTCGGCGTCCGTGAGCCGCCAGGGCGGGATGATGCGCTCCGGCGTCACGAAGTCGCCGTGGTAGGGGGTGGGCGCGCATTCGGCAAGGGAGCCCATGCCCTCGCCGCTCACCTCGAGGCGGTTGTTCACGATCACGTCGGGCTGGAGCTCGCGTACCATGCGCATGAGCTCGGTGGCGCCCCAGCGCTCGCCGCGCATGTCGTCGTACGAGAAGTCGAACCACAGCAGGTCGAGCCTGCCGTAGTTGCTGCAGAGCTCCCTCACCTGGGCGTGCATGAAGCGCAGGTAGCGCCCCCAGTCGCGACCCTCGTTGCCGCATTCGGGATGGTTGCGCAGCGGTGCCTGGCGGTCGCCGTACTGCGGGAAGTCCGGGTGGTGCCAGTCTATGAGCGAGAAGTACAGCCCCACCCTCAGGCCCTCGGCGCGCACGGCCTCGACGAACTCGGCCACGACGTCGCGGCCGAGCGGTGCGTGCACGGAGCTGTAGTCGGTCTGTGCCGTGTCGAAGAGGCAGAAGCCGTCGTGGTGTTTTGCGGTCATGACCACGTAGCGCATGCCCGCCTCGCGCGCGGCGCGGGCCCAGGCGCGCGCGTCGAGCTCGCGAGGGTCAAACTCGTCGAAGTAGGGCCGGTAGGAGGCGTCGTCCATCTCCTCCGTGCTGCGCACCCACTCGCCGCGCGCGGGGATGGCGTAGAGGCCCCAGTGTATGAACATGCCGAAGCGGTCGTGGAGCCACCATGCCATGCGCCTGTCGTAGCGCTCCCTGTCGAACTCGTACAACCGTGCTCCCCTCGTCGCGCGCATCATCACGCTTGGCGAAAACCTCTCCCCTCCGGCGGGTTGCCGTTGGGCGAACTGTTGCCAAGCGAAGCCGGTTCCGAGTATGAATCTATATGAATCATGAGGGGGCAGTGCCGCATGGGTCCGTCGCCCAGAAGGCGAAAGTTCCCGGAGAGCGCGCAGAGGTTCGTCCCCCCTCGGTCATCTTGCACGGCCCCGCCTCGCGACCGCGGACGGGGACAGGTCAGGAGGGGCCCGTCCCGTCGGGGTGGGCCGGGCGCGTCGTCCACAAGGAGGAAGTCGCATGCTTCAGAATCACGAGGTTTCCGCTTCGGAGAAGGGAATGAGCCGTCGTTCGTTCCTGGGCTATGGCGCCATCGGCGCCGGCCTGCTGGGCGCTTCCCTTGCCGGCTGCGGCAAGAAGGGGAGCGATGCCACCACGCCCGTCGAGTCCGGCTCCGATACTGCCGCCGCGGAGGTCGACGCTGACGGCTTCGTCGTCAAGGCCACCAAGACCGACGGCAAGTCCGCGGACAACGACCTCGTGATCGCCATCGAGGGCACCATCCAGAACCTGCACCCCATGAACTGGTCGGACGGCAACTCCGGCAACGTCTGCTACTACATGTACGAGACCATGGTCGCCCACGACGAGGACTACAACTTCGTCCCCATGCTGGCCGAGAGCTGGGACGTCTCGGATGACGCCCTCACCTACACCTTCCACCTGCGCAGCGGCGTCACCTTCAGTGACGGCACCCCCTTCGACTCCTCGGTCGTCGTCACCAACTACAACGAGGCGGTCAAGAAGGAGAACGGCTGGCGTCGTCGCCGTACCTTCGTGCAGACCCTGGACGACGGGAGCGAGAACTACCGCGTGGCCAAGGTCGAGGCGCCCGACGCCAACACCGTGGTCTTCACCCTGTCCGCGCCTTACTCGCCGTTCATGAACAGCATCTCGCAGTTCTACCTCATCAACCCCAGCGCCGCCGTGGACCCCAACTACAATACCTGGCACAGTCTGCCGGCACCGGTGCCTTCACGCTCAAGGAGTGGGTCAACGGCGACCACACCACCATGGTGCCCAACCCCAGCTATTGGGGAGAGAAGCCCACGGTCGACTCCGTGACCTTCCGCGAGGTGCCCGAGGCGGGCGCGCGCATCGCCATGCTCCAGACCGGCGAGGCCGACTTCGTGTATCCCACCCCGTCCGACCAGATTGCCACCATCAAGGGCGCGGGCGACATCAACCTCAAGGCGCAGAAGTCAACCACCATGCGCTACGTCACGCTCAACACCAACGTGAAGGAGCTCTCTGACGTGCGCGTGCGCCAGGCCATGAACTACGCCTTCGACCAGAAGGCGTACGCCGAGGTCCTCTATTCCGGCTTCGCGAACCCCGCGACCTCCGTCCTGCCCGAGAAGCTCCACTCCTACGAGGCGCAGACGCCCTACGACGTGGACCTCGACAAGGCCAAGTCCCTCCTCAAGGAGGCCGGCTACCCCGACGGCTTCAAGCTCACCCTCTGGGGCGACAACTCCACGCAGGAGACCAAGGGCATGACCTTCGTCATGCAGCAGATGGCCCAGATTGGCATCACCGTGGACGTCCAGCCCATGGAGCCCGCCACCGTGGCCGACAAGACGGCCCTCCCCGCCGACGAGACCGAGCTCCAGATGTGGTACGTCAACTGGTCCCAGAACGACGCCGACGGCTTCCTGCGCTCGCTGCTCTCCAGCGGCATGGTGCCCCCCACGGGCTACAACACCGCCTTCTGGAAGGACGACGAGTTCGACGCCAACCTGGAGAAGGGCAACGCCGCACCGACCCAGGACGAGCAGGACAAGTACTATCGCGAGTGCCAGAAGATTGCCTGGGAGAACTGCCCCTGGCTCTTCCTTGCCACGGACGACTCGCTCTTCTCGTACAAGGAGTACCTCAAGGGCGTCCGCATGATCCCCATGGGCATCGACGCCACCCACGCGACGCTCGAGCGTTAGCGCGGGCGCGGGGCCGGGCGCGTCCCGGCTCACACGTCAGGAAACGGATTGGGCTTGCCGGCCCCCGAAGGCCGGCAAGCCCTTTTGGAGCAAATGAGGAGGCGGAAGATGGGGCGCTACTTCCTGAAGCGCATGCTTTCGATGATCCCCCTGTTCTTCGTCATCTCGATCGTCGTGTTCCTGTTCATCCACCTGATCCCGGGTGACGCGGCACGCATGATCGCCGGCAAGAACGCGACGGGCGGGGACATAGAGCTCATCCGCCAGCAGCTCGGCCTGGACAAGCCCCTGCTCCGGCAGTACCTGGACTACATGGGTGGCCTCTTCACCGGAAACCTGGGGATGTCGTACAAGAACAGCCAGACCGTCTGGTCGCTGCTCGTCCCGCGCTTCCCCATAACCATCTACCTCACCATCTGCTCGATCACCTGGTCGGCGCTCATCGGCATCTTCCTGGGCGTCGTGTCTGCCATCAATCGTGGCAAGGCCCTGGACCTCGTGGGCATGGTCGTGGCCATCTCGGGCCTCTCCATCCCCAGCTTCTGGCTGGGCCTCGAGCTCATGCAGCTCTTCTCCGTCGCCCTGGGGTGGCTTCCCACAGGCGGCGTGGACGACTGGCGCGGCTACATCATGCCGTCGCTGGCAATGGGCGCCGGCATTATGGCCATCCTGGCGCGCGTCACCCGCTCCTCGATGATCGAGAACCTGGGCAAGGACTACATCCGCACCGCCCGCGCCAAGGGCCTGCCCGAGTCCAAGGTCATCATGCGCCATGCCTTCAAGAACTCCTCCATCGACGTGGTCACGGTGGCCGCCCTGCAGATCGGCGCCCTCATCGCGGGCTCCGTGGTCATCGAGACCGTCTTCTCGATTCCGGGGATGGGACGCCTCCTGGTCGACTCGATCAACTACCGCGACTACCAGGTGGTGCAGGCGCTCATCATGTTCTTCTCGCTCGAGTACATGGTCATCAACCTCTTGGCGGACGTGCTGTACGGGGTCATCAACCCCCGCGTCCGCTTCGACTAGGAGGACGTGCGACATGGCAGAAAAGACCAAGCTGAAGGGGGCCCCGGGCGAAGGGGACGCGACCGCCGCGACCGCAGGGGCGGGCGCTTCGGAGTTCGCCCGCGGTGAGGAGCTCCCCCGCGCGCAGAGTCCGGCCAGGCAGTTCCTCAAGAAGTTCCTGCGTCGCAAGACCGCCGTGGCGGGGTTCGTCTTCATCGTGCTCATGTTGGTCATAGCCGTCATCGGCCCCTCCGTGGTGCCCTACGACCCCAACCAGTACGACTACTCGGCCCTGCTCTCGGGCCCCACGGCCGCCCACGTCTGGGGCACGGACGAGTTCGGGCGCGACGTGTTCAGCCGCCTCGTCGCAGGCACGCAGCTCTCGCTTGGGACCGCCCTCACGGCATCGGTGATCGGCACCGCCGCCGGCGTGGTCTTCGGCCTCATCGCGGGCTTCTGCGGCGGGCTCGTGGACGCCTTCATCATGCGCGTCTGCGACGTGATGTTCGCCTTCCCCGGCATCCTGCTGGCCATCGCCGTCGTCGCGATAATCGGCCCCGGCCTCACCAACGTGATGATCGGCGTGGCCGTGTTCACCGTCCCGTCGTTCGCGCGCATCATCCGTGGCGCCGTGCTCGAGGTGAGGAGCGAGCTCTACGTCGAGGCGGCGCGTTCGGTGGGCTGCTCGTCCAGGCGCATCATGTTCGTCCACATCCTGCCCGGCACCATGCAGGCGCTCATCGTCAACTTCACAATGAACGTGGGCGGCGCGATCCTCTCGGCCTCGAGTCTGTCGTTCCTTGGCTTCGGCGCCAGCGTGACCCAGCCCGAGTGGGGCGCCATGCTCTCGCAGAGCCGCAACTACCTGGCCACGGCGCCTCACCTGGTGCTGTTCCCGGGCCTTCTGATCTTCCTCACCGTGCTCGCGTTCAACCTCTTCGGCGATGGCCTGCGCGACACCCTCGATCCCAAGCTCAACTAGGAGGCGCAGATGCAAGACGCCCTGCTTGAGGTCAGGGACCTCAAGGTCGAGTTCAAGCGCGACCGAAAGTCATGGATCACCGCCGTGAGCGGCGTGTCGTTCTCCATCCACGCCGGAGAGATCGTGGGCCTGGTGGGGGAGTCCGGCTGCGGCAAGTCGGTCACCTCGCTGGCCATGATGCGCCTCCTGAGCAAGGACACCAGCCGCACCTCGGGTTCGGTGGTCATGGACGGCCGCAGCATCCTCGAGCTGAGCGACCGGGAGATGCGAGACGCACGCGGCAACGACTTCTCGATGATCTTTCAGGAGCCCATGAGCTCGCTCAACCCCATCATGCGCGTGGGAGACCAGCTCGCCGAGGCCCTGCGGCTGCACAACGACCTGAGCCGCGAGGAGGTCCACGCGCGTTCGGTCGAGGCGTTGCGCCTGGTGGGCATCCCCGAGCCCGAGGTGACGCTGCGCAACTACCCGCACGAGCTCTCGGGCGGCATGTGCCAGCGCGTCATGATAGCCATGGCCATGTCCTGCGAGCCCAAGCTGCTCATCGCCGACGAGCCCACTACGGCGCTCGACGTGACCATCCAGGCCCAGATCCTGGCGCTGATGGAGCGCATCCGCGCCGAGCGCAACACCGGCATCCTCTTGATCACCCACGACCTGGGCGTCGTGGCCGAGACCTGCAGCCGCGTCATCGTGATGTACGCCGGTGGCATCGTCGAGGAGGCGCCGGTCGAGGAGCTCTTCGAGCATCCGCGCCACCCCTACACCAAGGGGCTCATAGCCTCCGTGCCCCGGCTTGGGCGGCGCGTGCACCGCCTGCCGTCCATCCCCGGCAGCGTTCCAGACCTCGCGGCCATGCCTGCGGGCTGTCGCTTCGCCCCGCGCTGCCCCATGGCGCGCCCGGCCTGTGAGGCCAAGGTGCCCGCGCTCGTGCAGGTGGGGGAGGGCCATCGCTGCGCCTGCCCATACGCCGCGGCCGGTGCCAGCGTGGAGTACGCGGCCGGAATCGGCGGTCTGGCTGACGGCGCCGGCGCGGCCGATGCCACCGCCGCTGCGTCGGGGGCCACCGGTGATGTGTCGGCACAAGACGCGAAGGGGGTTCCCACGCATGAGTGAGCCGCTGCTTTCCGTGCAGGACGTCTCGAAGCGCTTCCCGGTGGGCAAGAGCCTCCTCGGCCGCCCAACCGGCTACGTCCATGCCGTGAACGACGTCTCGTTCGACGTCATGCCGGGCGAGACCTTCTCGCTCGTGGGCGAATCCGGTTGCGGCAAGTCCACCACGAGCCGCCTGATAGACCACCTGATCACGCCCGACGAGGGGCGGATATTCTTCGACGGCGACGAGGTGACGGCGCTGAGCGAGCGCCAGATGCGCCCCCTGCGCGCCAAGATGCAGATGGTCTTCCAGGACCCCTACGGCTCGCTCAACCCCCGCATGAAGGTGCAGGACATCATCGGCGAGCCGCTCCTGGTGCACACCAGGATGTCCGCGGGCGAGCGGCTCAAGAGGGTGCACGAGCTCCTTGGCACGGTGGGCCTCTCGCCTGCCCATGGCGAGCGCTACCCGCATGAGTTCAGCGGTGGCCAGCGCCAGCGCATCGGCATCGCCCGCGCCCTCTCGGTGCAGCCCAAGCTGATCATCGCCGACGAGCCCGTCTCGGCGCTCGACGTGTCCATCCAGGCCCAGGTGCTCAACCTCCTGCGCGACCTGCAGGAGCGCTACGATCTCACCTACCTCTTCATCTCGCATGACCTGTCGGTGGTCGAGATGATCTCGGACCGCATTGCCGTCATGTACCTGGGGACCATCATGGAGATGGCGCCCAACGAGGAGCTGTACGCGAGGCCGTGCCACCCCTACACGCAGGCGCTGCTCTCGGCCGTGCCGGTGCCCGACCCCAAGTCCAAGCGCCGCCACGTGCTCATCGAGGGAGACCTGCCCAGCCCCATGAACCCGCCAACGGGCTGCCCCTTCCACACCCGCTGCCCGCACTGCACGGAGCGCTGCGTCAAGGAGTTCCCCAAGATGCGCGAAGTCTCGCCGGGCCACAAGCTGCGCTGCCATTACGACGGGCTCCAGCTTCCGGCGTAGGGTACGGGGCCATGCCGAGCTGCCATGAAGGATGCTTCGCCCTTCTCGGGTGTGTCGTGTTTATTTGACAAATGTGCTTGCTTTCCTACAATCGAGTCAAATATATACGACATTTCCTCCAGCTGAGGTAGGGAGGCTCGCATGCTCGTCCTGGGAATGATCCTTCTTGTGGTTTCGATGGTCGCGGTCATGCTGTGCGTCGCCAACGAGAAGGGCGAGAGGGGCTATGACGAGCGCCAGACCGCGGTGATGGGGAAGGCATACAAGGTCGGCTTCATCCTCAACTCCGTGCTCCTCCTCCTTGCGGCGTTTGCGGTGGAGCTCTGGGGGGATGCCCGTCTCGACCCCGGCTTCCTCATGGTGCTGGTGCTGTGCGTGGACTGCTGCGCGTTTGCCACCTATGCCATCTGGCACGACGCCTACTTTGGGATGCGTAGGAACTACCTGCCGGGGGTCGTGCTCCTGCTCGTCCTGGGGACAGTCGCCCTGGCGATCGAGCTGCCGGACTTCATGGCAAAGCTTGCCGGCGGGGGCAAGCCCGACGTCGGCGATGGCTCGCTCTTGATCAACGCGAGCTGGGCGTTTGAGTCGCTGGTCGCGTTGGCTCGCGTCTGGTGCCTGCGGAAAGAGGGGCATCGGGAGGGCGTGGAGGGATGAGCAACCTTTCCATGAGGCAGGCGCGCGCCGAGGCGGGGCTGTCGCAGCAGGAGCTCGCGGATGCCGTGGGCCTCGGTGACGTCACCGGCCGGGGTCGAGGTGGCATGGGCGTTGACGTGCCCGATCCTCCCGGCATCAAGACCCGCCCGCTCCAGTGCCAGGCGCAGAGCACGTTCCTGCTGCGTGCCCGACGGCTCGGGGCGCGCCACATCGAAGGCGTCGGCGGTGACGGCCGAGCCGGCAAGCACGGCTAGAGCCTGCGCCCCGCGGGCCGCGGCGTGCTCGGCGCGCTCCAGGACCAGGATCCCGGCGCCCTCGCCCAGGACGAAGCCATCACGGTCCGGGGCGAAGGGGCGTGAGGCTGTCGCTGGGTCCTCGTTGCGTGTTGACAGCGCCCGCATGGCCCCGAAGGCAGCCACCGTCATCGGGTGAAGGGCGGCGTCGGTGCCGCCAGCTACGACGACGTCGGCCCGGCCCAGGGCGATAAGGTCCGCACCGTAGGCGATGGCCTCCGCTCCCGAGGCGCAGGCGGACACCGGGGCGTGGATCCCGGCCTGCGCCCCCAGATCGATCCCAACGGCAGCCGCCGGGGCATTGGGCATGAGTGCGGGAACCGCCGTCGGCAGAACGCGCCGGGGGCCCCTGTCCCTCAGGGTGTCCCACGCCTCCATGACCGACAGGACCGGCCCCATGCCGGGGGACACGGACACCGCCAGGCGTTGCGAGCCGATCTGCGGGGATCCGGCCTGCTCCCATGCC
>ERZ772799.1041-NODE-1041-length-10463-cov-2.995004_pt1 | contig 10463 bp, 6 predicted proteins | sample MGYA00511345_ERZ772799 | MGnify/ENA primary metagenome ERZ772799 (study PRJEB29015, sample SAMEA2738037) | human oral metagenome | biome: human oral; feature: human-associated habitat; material: saliva | place: China | collected 2238 ... | reverse complement strand
CTGGGCTGGTGTTTCGCTGCTCTGGTGTGGCGTTGTGGGGGGTGGATGCGGTGGCAGCGTGGGCGCGCAAGAACGCGGGTATCAACCTTGTGCGAGGGTGGGCGAACCAGCGCGTGAAACAGCCGGGGGCGGGCAGTGACGGTTTCGTGTCGGCCACGGACTTGGGGAAACTCTTTAATGTGGGTGGTTCCACCGTCGGTAAGTGGCTGGACGCTCTAGGCGTGCGTGAGAACGGTTTACCGACGAAGAAGGCGGTGAAAGGCGGGTTGGCGCGCGTCGCTGAAATGAACAGTGTCGGTGATTCGGGTAAGAAGGTGGCGCGTCGTTTCGGCTTGTGGGCGTTGGTGCCGGTGCAGGAGATGCTTATGCGGGCAGGGCATCCGCTTGATTTTGATTGGAAGGCGGCGCAGAAGGGTAAGGGCCGTAATGGTGACGTGGAGACAACGAGTGTGAAGAATGTGCTGGACGCTCATGTGGCGGCTGTGCGCGCCGCTGTGAAGGCTGGTGACGGCGCGGGTCTGGCGCAAGCCGTGGACGCGGTTCCTGAGCGTTTTCGTCGCCCGGTGGAGGTGCGCATGGGCGTGCCGGGGTTCATCACGGAGGGGCGGTGGCGTGCCGCGTGCGCGTCGATGCGCGGACGGTGAGTATCCTCGGTGTCGCGTTGTCGTCTATCGTGTGATAGGCTACGTGTTATCGGACGTTAATGAGTTGGAGAAACGGGGGCGCGTGTGGAGCGAGAGATTCGCGCGCGATACGCGGAACTAACGGGCATCTACGATGACAGGTACGTTTTCCCGTTCTCTCATTTCTGTGTTTTTCGAGAAGATGGCGCGGTCGTTGAGGTTGGAGATGTGACCTACATGTCTGTTCGCGTCGGCGCGTTGGGTGACAACGTGCGCTGGGTCGGCAGTGATGGCACCACGTGGTCTGATGATAGTTTTACCGAGCGTGTTTTCGCTTCGGGCGAGCGCGTGTCGGTGTTGAAGGATCTGTAGACGATTACGCTGAGTGTAAGAGCGTGGCGCTAGAGTTGTGACCGTGGCGTGGTCTTTCTCTAGCGCCGTTCTCTATTTGCAGGGCCGCTTGTGGGCGCAGCTAATACTGTGCCGCTGGTTACGATGCCTGCGCGCCTCGGCGTTCGGTGAGGAGCTGGGAGACGGCGAGCGCGGTTTGTGCGCGCCCGTACTCGGGGTGCTCATCCTGCACCTGCTCCCATAGCTGCTTGGTGAGGGCGAGGGCTGCTTTGCCGTCGTCGCTCGCCCACTGTTCGCGTTCGGACGCTTTGAGTCGGCGCTCGATGGTGCGCGCGGCTTTCGCTTCCGCTTTGCGGCGCATGACGTTAGGTGCCTTGTCTACGGGCGCGGCCCACGCCCACACGCTGACGACGTAGGAAGCGTGGTGCATGGTCGCGAGGCTTCGCCGGTTGAGGCGTGGGAGTACTTGCCTGAGCTGGCTGGTGGTCCACCCGGCCTGTAGGCGCTCTGCTGCCATTGCCTGCACGTGCGGGCTTGTGGCCGCCGCCGCGTAGTGGTAAGGGAGGCACTTACGCGCCGTCTCGTAAGCGGTGTCGTTGGTGTCGAGGTTGACGAACATGGCGCGTCTCCTACTGCTTGCGTGTTGGCGTTTTTCTTGCTGGTTATAGTGTAGCACGCGTGGGTGCGCCACGCTTGCTGTTTTTGTTGTGGCGTGGCGGGTCGCGGTGTGGTATGGTTGTGTATTCTGGCGCGTGCGCGTCGGTTGGGCCGGACGGCTGTAAGGTGACGTACCGTGATGTTTTCGGCGGCGGAGAGGGGTTTTACCTGGTCCAGGTGCAGCCGGTGAGCGGTGACGCTGAATCTCAGTAGCTGCGCGTCCCCGCGCTGCCTCGCGCGGCCGGGCGCGTCTATTTCTCGTCGCGGGGCTATTGAGTGTGGGAACGTCGGGCGGCTGGGTTTATAGTTTGTCGCCTGCGCGGTGCGGGTTGTACCCGGCTCCCGCCCCGCGTTTTTGTGCGCGGCTGCGGTGTGCGCGTTCTTAGGTTCGTGGCGCGGGCGTTGACGCTGTTTCTTGTGTGAAAGGGGAATGCGGTTACTGTGGCTGTTGATTCTCGCGTGTCGGAGTGTGAGCGCGTCGCTGGCGCTCAGGGGTGAACCGAAGGTGAGCGGTAAGGCGGCGGTGCTGGACGAATACGCTGGCGACGGCGCTGTTCGCCGCGTGCTGCGCTTTCTCGCCGACGAGAACAAGGTGACGGGCTTGTCCACGAAGAAGCTGGCGCGCACCGTCCCTCCCGTCCCACACAATATGGGGCTTGCTGACCTTGCGGAGTACCTGTGTGAGCACAATAATGGCGGTGACCGTGAGGTGGGGATGGTCCTGTTCTTCCTATCGCTCATCGGCGACGAGCGCGGCCGCGACGTGGCGGCGCAGGTGCTCGCGAAGAAGTGGCCGCTGACGGTGGGCGCTTCGCTGCTGAACCGCGTATACGGGCCGGGGTTCGTTCCCGAGTTTAACGCGCAGTTAGCGTTCCCGTGGGAGAAGAAGATCAGCGCGTACGGTGACGACGCCGTGTTTATTGTCACGCAAAAGCTTGACGGCGTGCGGGCACTCATCGAAGTGGACCGTGGCCGCGTCGTCGCAGTGCGCTCCCGTAAGGGGAAGCCAATACGCGGCCTGGTCGAAGTCGAGGTGGCGGCTGCCGCTGTTGTCCCCAGCGAGTGGGGGCGCGTGATGTTGGACGGTGAGCTGATCGCTGACGGGTGCGAGCAGGTGACAACGGGCGAAGGATTCCGTGCAACCAGTAGCATTGTTCGCTCGGGAGGCGACAAGAGTGGCGTGTCCTTCCACGTGTTCGATGTGGTCCCGGCGACCGTGTTCGACGACGGGACAGGCAACAAGACGTACCGCGAGCGGCGACGCATGGTGGACGCGCTACCAGACGAAGGCCGCGTTCGTAAAGTCCCCGTGCTGGGGGAAGCGACTATAAGCGATATAGGCGGATGGAGCGAGTACGCGCACAGTCGAGGATGGGAGGGTGTGATGCTGAACAACCCGGACAGCGTGTACGAGCGCAAACGGACAAGCGCCCTCCTAAAAGTCAAACGCATGAAAACAGCTGATCTTCCCATCGTCGGGTTCGAGGAAGCCATTGACGGCGAAAACAAGGGTGGGCTGCGATCCCTCACGTTGGCGCTAGGGGATGGCGGTGACACGGTGAACGTGTCGTCGGGACTGACGGATGAGGAGAAGCGCGAGATTTGGGGCAGCCGCGACGCCTACGTGGGACGGATGGTTGAGGTCCGTTTCTTTGAGGAAACCAGTAACCGCGTGGGCGGCCGGTCGCTGCGCTTCCCGGTGTTCGTCGGGTTCCGCGACGATAAGACGGCCGACGACGCGAACGTCGAGTGAAACGCCAGGAGCGTTTCTGAGCGCGCGAGAAAAAACGGCCACGTTCTCGTACTGGCGAGACGTGTTTGCTCGCGAAACGCACATCTAACACGTGTTAGTTATCGTGTTTGCCGTCCGGTTCGCGCTCTTGGCGCGCGTAGCAGTTCGCTCCGGGGCGTTGCGTGCGGCTCGCTGTCATGCTGGCTACTGTTCCTGGCGGCGGTGTGAGCCGAGCGTGGGGCGTTGCTGCTTTGGTGGCGATGGGCGCTGATGGGCTGCTATGTGAGGTGTTGAGCGTTATCATGCGGGCGCGAATGTTCGCGAGTTTTGCGCAGCGCCACGCTGACAGGGGCGGCGTATCGTGATGCTGTTGGCTGGTGCTTCTCGCCGTAGCCGCGTGCGCCGCATCGTTCTGTTGGCTCACACGTTCGGGTATGCCGTGCTGCTGGGTGTTGTCGCGTGGGCTGGGTGTCGTGTTGAGGTTTTTCTTTCGCAGCCAGCGCGGTTGAGCGCCGCCGCGCGTCGCCCTCTTTATGTGTGTTATCTGTCATGTGCGCGTGTTCGTCGCGCAGGTTGTGCCTCTCTCGCGCTATGATTGTTCTTGTTGGAAAAGATGTAACGATGTCGGGCGTCGCCTGTGAGTGTTCGCGCGTGAAGGAATGAGGTAGAACATGATCGCTGTTGCCGCTAAGGTCGCCAGGTGTTTCACGGTGGCCGCGTATGGTCTCGCGTGTTTCTGGTTCGTGTTCGGGACGGCTCAGGTGAGCGCCGCTGGCGGTTTCTTCGCTGCTGTCGTGGCTGTGGTGATGCTGTTGCGCGTGATGGGGCGGTGGAATAACCTTGTTGCTGCGGCCGAGTACGAGCTTCCTCTCGGTAGTGGCGTTGAGCGATTCATGTCTGTTGTCGTGTGCGCGCTGATTGATGGTGCGATTGCTTACGGTCTTTATAATCTCTCGCAGTGGGTTGGTGAAGCGTCGCCGTGGTGGTACGCCGCCAGGTTCTTCATGGCGCACGTCATGTTCAGCGCGGGTGCGACGTTGTTTGCGGCCACGTGTGATCTTGACCCTACTGAGGGCGGGAAGATGCGCAAGGCTCTGCGATAGAGCGCGCCTTGTGAGCGGCCGAGGGGGATAGTGAGCGGGCGGCCGGGCTACCCCGCCAATGTGGTGGCGTTTCAGCGAAAACGTAAGGGAAGGGAATGTAATTAAAATGGTAGTTCGCAAGGTGGCGCAGCGTATCCCGTTTACTCCGTCCAAGACGCAGGCCGCACTGTTGGAGCAATGCTTTGGTGCCAGGCGTTTCGCGTACAACCAGCAGGTTGAGGCGTTCAACTCGTATGATAAGGAAACTAACCCTCGCCCCGCATATCCGAACGTGACTGATATGAAGAACGAGAACGAGTGGCTGCGGGATAGTCCCATTCCGTCGAACGCGTTGAGTAACGCCATTCAGGACTTCCGTAAGGTGCAATCCTCGTACTTCCGCAAAGCCCAGTACGGGAAGAACCGTCCGCGTTTCGCATCGAAGGGTGACAATGTTCAATCGTTTCGTAATGCCGCTCCGATGCGCCGCATGGAGGGCAACAGGTATCCGCTGTCCAAGAAACTCGGGTCGGTTCGCATACGTAGGAGAGACCGCATCCGCTATCCGCTCGAATCGCTGTCTAGCTGGACGGTGAAGCGCGAGAACGGCGTGTACTATCTGGTGCTCCTGTTCAATGTGGATGTTCAACCCAAACCGACGGTGGATGGTCGGGTTGGTATCGACGTGGGCGTCAAAGACTTCCTCACCCTGTCTACGGGTGAGAAGATTAACTATCCTGATCGGCTGCGCCAATTGGAGGAGAAGGTTAGGTGGGAGCAGCGTAAGCTGTCCCGTCGGGTGAAGGGTTCGAGTAACTACCGTAAGCAGAAGGCCGCCTTGGCTAAGGCGTATGCGAAGCTACACCACTTCCGTGAGGACTTTCAACACCAGGTGTCTCATAGGCTGATCGAAGATAGCCAATTCATCGGCATGGAGACTTTGGCGGTGGGGAAGATGACGCGGCGGGCGAAGAAGAAGCTGGACGAGAACGGAAAGTACACTCGAAACGGCCAGTCGGTCAAGCGCGCAATGAATCGCTCCATTCTCCGAAATGGGTGGAGTAGTTTCGCGGAAAAGCTCGCTTATAAGGCGCAGTGGTATGGTCGCACGTTCGTCCAGGTTGACATGTTCTACCCGAGTTCGCGTCTCTGTCACAACTGTGGACATAAGTGCGATAGTCTGCTATTGTCGGAGCGTGAATGGATGTGCGAGAGTTGTGGTGTGTCTCATGATCGGGATGTGAACGCTGCAATGAATATTTTGGATGAGGCGCTGAGACTCAACCAAGCCGGAGAATAACTAAAAGCTGAACCGACCGACAATCGGGGATAGCCTGCTTAATATGGGAAGCCGCTGGGCTCTGGCCTAGTGTCGGGGTTTAAGCAAGCCTAGTTCGCAGGAATCTCGTAGTGTAAGCTACGGTGGTGTCAAGGAGTGTCAGTTGATGACGATAAAGAAGAGCGCTGGCGGTAAGCGTGGTGGTTTCCGCGAGGAGAAGCTGCAAGTCCTGTCCGACCGCGAGCACTTGTTGAAGCGTTTGTCGTTGACGTTCGGCGTCCAGGAGGACGACGGGGAGACGATGAGTCGTCAGAAGCAGAAGGCCGTCATGGAGACGGTCGAGAACGCTTTTGACCAGGTGCTTAAAGGGTACGCGTCGCGTGTGCGCGTCGAGTTCAACAAGGACAGGTCGTTCACCGTTCAGGATAACGGTATTGGTTTGCCGGTGTCGGAGCAGACGGACGAGCACGGCGTGGTGGGTTCGGGCGTGTATTATGCGATTGGTCGCACGAAAACATCCAGCAACTACGGTGATAACCACTCGGCGGTGGGCACGAACGGCGTGGGTTTCTCGTCTGTCGTGTTGATTGCTGCGCGCGTGGACGCGGTGACGTGGAAGAGCGGCCGTGAGTTCCGCCTCTCGTTCAAGGATGGCCAGCCGGGGTATTTCGACGCGGATAACGGTCCTGGTGACGCGTTTACGCCGGTTGACCCGCGCGTGCTGCATGAGAGCGCGGACACGCGCCCCAAGGTGGAGCGTGCCGGGTGGGAGGAAGGCACCAGGTTCACCGTGTGGCTGGACGACACAGTGTTCCAGTCGGATAACCCGTATTCGGATGTGGACGCGGCGCAGAGGGTGAAGCGCACGTGCGCGCTCACCCCCGGCATGGAGGCAACCGTCACCAGCTACCAGGAGCTTGCGCGTGGCGCGGGCGAGGCCGCGAACCTTGGCGGCACCATCGACAGTGGGACTGGCGCGTGGACTGCCACCTACAAGTTTGAGGGCGACGAGGGCGTGCAAACCCTGTTGGAGGATGCCGCACCCCGCAAGCTCGCGACAGACCCGTTCCACGTGAGCGCGTCCAGTACCGTGTGGCTGAAAACGTCAATGCCGTCGGATGGGCGGCAGGGTGCCGCTAGTGTGTCTGCGGGTGAGCGTGAGGTGCCCATGTCGGCGGACCTGTGGTTTACGTGGTGTGACGCGCCATCGGAGCATGTGGAGACGTTCAGTAACACGGTGTTCACTCGCTTGGGTGGTAAGCATTATGTGGCGTTCCAGAAGGCGTTGACGGCGGCGGTCAACAAGCGCCTGCGGTCCATGAAAAAGGGTTTGAGTGTCAAAGACCCGGACGTGACGTATGAGGATGTGGCGCACGGCCTCGTCGCCGTCGTGAGCGTGCGGATGCCGGGCGCGACGTATTCTAACCAGGCGAAAGACCAGTTGGACGGTTCGCGCGCCGTGTCGAACGCGCTGGCGAAAATGATGAGCGGCCCGTTGGAAGAGTGGGCGATGGGGCGCGACAAGAATGTTCCGGCGGTGTGTGAGCGCGTGTTGAAAGCCGCTCGCGCCCGGTTGAGCGCGCAGAAGAAGGTGGACGCGTCGCTCGCGTCCGCGAAGATCGCGAAAGCGGCTCTCCCCGCGAAGCTCGTAGAAGCTGAGGGTGCGGGTACGGGTGCGACGACGTTCCTGATGGTGTGTGAGGGTGATTCGGCTGTGTCTGGCTTGAAGCGCGCCCGCACACTGGACTGCGCCCTGCTCGGTGTGCGCGGTAAGGGTATTAACGCGTTGAAAGCGTCCACGGAGAAGGTGCTCGCTAATGGTGAGGTGAAAGACCTGATTAACGCGGTGGGTGCGGGTTTTGGCGCGTCGTTCGACTTGGGCGCGATGCGTTACCCTGGGGGTATTGTGATTGCGACGGACGCTGACCCTGACGGCTCCCACATTGCGACGCTCCTGTACGTGATCGTGGACAAACTATTCCCCGGTCTCATTGACGCTGGCCTGCTGTTTCAGGTGAAAACCCCGTTGGCTGTCGTATCGGTGAAGAACGGCGACGGGCAGGGCGGCGTGGTGGAGTTGCCTGCGTTCACGCTCGGTGAGGCTCACGACATGATGCGGCAATTGGCTGACGCTGGGCTCTCGTATTCGACGGACTACATGAAGGGGTTGGGTGAGTCCACGAGTGAGCGACTGCACCAGTACGCGTTCAGCTCGGAGAAGTGTTGGCAGCGGGTGGAGCGCCGCGACGTGGAGGAAACGGAGCGCGTGTTGGACGTGATTTTTGGCGGCGACACGGAGAAGCGTAAAGAGTGGATAATGGGCTTGGATGAGGATGTTGAGGCGGCGGACTGACACGAACGGCAAGTAACTAGCATCATACGGTAGTAAGAGGGAAGAAAGAGCAGCAAGAGCATGGCGGCAGGTAAAACAAGTAAGCTCACAAAAGCGCAGCAAAAACTCATCGAACAGCTACAGGAGAGCGTCGGCCAGAGGACAGGTGTCGTCGCCGCCGACAGCGCGAAGTGGCTAGAGGACAACTACGGCGAGTACGCGATTTCCACGGTCGCCTCGCGCGCTATCCCCAGCGTGTACAGTGGCTTCAAGCCGGTCCACGCGCGCATCCTATGGACGGCCCTCACGAGCGGCCTCACGCCGTCCGCGAAGCATAAGAAAACCGCGTCGTTCGCGGGTCTGGTGCTCGCCTACCACCCGCACGGCGACGCGAGCGTCCAGGATGCCGTATACACGGTGGCGCAGCCGTTCCGCATGAGGGTTCCCCTCATTGACGTGAAGGGCAGTGTGGGCTTGCATTTTGGTGACAAGCCTGCGGCTGCGAGGTACACGGAGTCCCGCCTGTCCGACGCGGGTTTGGCGTGCGTCGTGGAAGCGAAGAGTGGGGCGTGCGAGTTCAAGCCGAACTATGATGAGACGACGACGGAGCCGGTGGACCTGCCCGTCAAGTTCAACAATGCTGTGGTGAATGGCACGCCGAACAGTATGGCTGTTGGTTTCGCCGTGAACACGCCAAGCCACAACCCAGACGAAGTGCTGGCCGCGAACCTGTTGCTCCTGCGCCGCCCGGACGCGACCGTGGACGAAGTGCTCTCTGTCATGCCCGGCCCCGACTTTCCGACCGGCGCGCACGTGTACGACAAGGACCAGACGGGGGCGCGCGACTACTACACGACCGGCAAAGGCCGCTTCGTCATGCGCGCCACCGTGAGCGTGGAGCCGCTACCCAGAGGCGCGTCCAAGATCGTCGTCACTGAACTGCCCTACGGCGTGAGTGTCGGCGACGTTCTCGCACAGATCAACGAGAAGAGCGAAGAGCAGCCGCCGAAAACAAAGAAGGGCAAGCCAGTTCCGGCGGTGGAGGCGTTCGAGAAGGGCATTACCAGCGCGTCCAACAAGAGCAACAAGGACCAGCGCCTAGAGATTGTCGTACACCGACAGTGGCAGGCTAGTCGCGTGTTGGACGCGTTGTGGAAGTACACGAGTATGGAGGCCGCGTTCAACGTCAACAACACGTTCCTCGTGGACGGCCGTCCCCGCCAGTTGGGTACCATCGAGTGTATGAGGCTGTTCCTGGATTACCGGCGCGCGTGTGTTGCCAGGCGTAGCCGCGCGCGTGTGGATGCGATTGACGCTCGCCTCTCCCAGCTCGCAGCCCTGTTGACGGTGATTGGTGACGTGGATAGGGCCATCAGCCTTATTAGGGAAGCGAAAACGCCCGGTGACGCGCAAAAAGCGCTCACGCGAGAGTTCAACATCAGTGACTTTCAAGCCTCGTACATTCTGTCCATGCAGTTGCGTCGTCTCACGAAAGCTGACGGCGACCAAATTAGGGCAGAAGATAAGGCGCTGCGCGAGGAAAAGAGGCAGCTAGAGCTGGTGCTCTCTGACGCGGATGCGATGAATGACCTCATTGAAAGTGAGCTGGTGGACACGCACAAGCTCATTTCTAGTCCGCGCCTCACGGTCCTGCATGACGCGGACCCGGCTGAGGATGCCGCGCCGGGCGCGGACGGTGGGGCTGTTGCTGGCGTCGGCAGCGACCTCGCGTCCGGCGACCTACACGTGAGCTTTCTCAGTGGAGGCGCCGTCGTGTGTTCCACAAGCCCGTGGAAGTACCAGCCCAGGACGCGCGCATACAAGCACGGTGTCATCACGTCGCAGTTCACGGCTCCCACCGACGCGCGCACAGATGGCGGTGGGGAACTGTTGCTCGTGTGCGCGGGCGGGGAGGGCGTGAAGGTGCCCGTGTCATTCTTCCACGACGGGGTGCCCGCGACCGCGAAAACGCTGGGTGTCACCCTCCCCGGCGCTCTCGTTGGCGTGAGTGTGGTTGACGGCGGCGGCGATAATGCCTACGGCCTGATTGTTGCGTCCGAGATGGGTGTGGTGAAGCGCGTGAAGACGGACTATCCGCTGCGCGCGGACACTGTTCCCGTGTGCGCCCTCGCCGACGGCGACCGCCTGGTATCCGCTATCCACGTGGCCGAGCCGGAGAGCGCGGGTGTGGACATGGTGTTTATCACGCGGGCCGGGAAGGTTCTGCGAGCTGACGCGGGGAAGGTGCGCGCCGCCGGATGCCGCGCGGGCGGCGTTGCAGGTGTCTCTGTGGCTGATGGCGACAGTGTGATCGCTTTCACCGCAATCCCGTCATCTCAGGTGGGTGACGCTGTGGTGGTGTCCTTGTCGGATGCTGGTGGCGGTCTCATCCGTGAGGGCGCGTGGA
>ERZ772799.1038-NODE-1038-length-10487-cov-3.941814_pt1 | contig 10487 bp, 8 predicted proteins | sample MGYA00511345_ERZ772799 | MGnify/ENA primary metagenome ERZ772799 (study PRJEB29015, sample SAMEA2738037) | human oral metagenome | biome: human oral; feature: human-associated habitat; material: saliva | place: China | collected 2238 ... | reverse complement strand
CTATTCAGCTAAGCTACCAGGCCTTTTTGCAAAACAAAAGTACGAAATTCTTTCTGTTTGAGATTGCTTTTTCTCAAAACAGCTTAGCGCTTGCGGCGGAAAAAGAAGCTCAGATGCTTCATAATCGACTTCCTGCTCCCGTAGTAATGCTTCATGATCAAAAATCTCTCTTTGAGAGAAGCCTTATGATTTTTGTAAGTTATCCCCCCCCTATCATCCAAAGAGTGCACCAGAATCATTTCTGTATTGACGATATTGCGAGCAGCTTGAAGAATACGAATACACCAATCGAAATCAGCTGAAAATCGGTATTTCATGTTGTACGGCGGTGCTATCAATCGCTTTGCAATAAAAGCCTGATGGCATACCAACATACCATCCGCAAAACTTCTCCATTGGAGTTCGAAAGGAGGACGAAGCCGTCGTAAACCCTTCTCCTTACCGGTGGCATCAATCAGCATGGTATCGCCGTAAAGGACATCCGGTAATCCCATTGGAGAGCTTTTAATGCCGTTGGCTATCGCCTCGACAAGATCATCGGATGGCAGAAGGTCGCCGGCATTCAGAAACCAAACATAGTCGCCCAAAGCCATACGCAGGCCCTTATTCATAGCATCGTATAGCCCTTTGTCCGGTTCGCTGATCAGTCTGATATCAGAAGACAACGAACGTACCACTTCGGCTGTATTGTCGGGAGAAGCTCCATCGACAACAATGTACTCTATATTAGGGTATGTTTGGGAAAGTACGCTGTGGGCTGTTTTGGCGATAATATCCCTTGCACAATAGCAAACTGTAATGATCGAAAAAACAGGTTTGTTCTCTTCCATAATATCCAAAAAGCTTAAGCGTCGATACCGGCACAAAGAGGCTATGGTAACAATCGACTGCAAAAATATCCTTTACCGGCTAAAACTCAGATAAAATGTGTTTTTCATTGCAAGGATATGCGCCACTGACCTGTCGAAAAGAGCGTGACAACTACTCGAAATTGAACGTAAGCATAATCATTCGGGTGCGTGCCCGACTGATAGACTGGGTATAGATCAACTTATAATCATCCAAAAGATCAGGACGCTCGTGTGTGATAACATCGGGAAAACCAAAGCTAAAGCGCAGTTCGGGGCACAATTTGAAAAAAGGCAGGTAAAAATCGCATCCGAGACCGATCTGCACCCCGTAATCGTTCGCTTTGGTATAAATCTCCAACCCCTTCTTTCGCCCCAGCTCCATAGTCCAGTAAGGCCCGCCGATGAGGTATGGACGCATATTGTTCAGGCGCCGAGAACCATATTTCAATAATAGCGGAAATTCCAAATAATTGGATCGAACGGAGAAAGAGGCCACGGGTTTCTCCCCATCGGAAAAGACAAACTGCTTGTCTCCGAAGTGCAAAGTCGGAAGCAAACGTAAATTCAGATTGGGCAGAAGGAACATATCACCGATCACGCCAACGGAAAATCCGGGCGAATATTTAGAAATCTGAGCATAAATCGGAGTCGACGTACTCCCTTCGGGTACAAACCCGTTGTTGGAGATAACCAAATCCTGGGCATGCATCCCTACATGGAATCCAAGATGATAGCGTTTGTAGTCGGCGTAGGGGCGATTCTGTACTTTTTCCGTTTGCGCCGACAGCGTACGTCCGGCCCAGGCACAAATCAGGCAAAAGAGAGCGACTCTCAACGAAAAACGTGAATTATATAAGAATTGCATCTGAGAGAATAATCTTCAATTCTTTATTTGGTGTGTAAGATCAACGCCTTATGCAGCAAAGATATTGTATTTTTGCGCGAATCGGTATTAGAACATCTCGTTCGTAGATTTGCATAACCTACCTCACAACAATAATTATGGAAGTAATACATTTAGGTGCTGAGCATTCTCTTCTCAATAGATTCGTCATGGAGATGCGCGATGTCACTATTCAGAACGATCGACTGCGCTTTCGTCGTAATATAGAACGTGTGGGAGAAGTAATGGCCTATGAGATCAGCAAGAAGATGACCCAACAGGTGCGTACCGTCACTACGCCCTTGGGTGAGGCCGAGTGCTCCGTACCCCAAGACAAAGTAGTGCTCGCTACGATCCTTCGAGCAGGACTGCCTTTCCATCATGGCTTCCTCAACTATTTCGACTATTGTGAAAATGCCTTTGTATCCGCCTACAGGAAGTATAAGGACCGCCTGAATTTCGACATCCACATCGAATACATCGCATCGCCGGACATCACAGACAAAGTCCTCATCATATCCGATCCCATGTTGGCCACAGGTAGCTCCATGGAACTGGCATACAAAGCGCTGCTGACCAAAGGCAATCCGAAACATATCCATATAGCCAGCATAATAGCCAGCCAGCAAGCCGTGGACTATATACGCGGTGTCATGCCGGACAATACTACAATATGGATTGCAGCCATCGACCCCACCATCGACGAGCATTCCTATATCGTGCCGGGATTAGGCGACGCAGGCGATTTGGCCTATGGCGAAAAGCTTTGAACCACGGCTTGTAGAACTGCTTGCTCCGGCCAAAGATCTTGCCACGGGTCAGGCGGCAATCCTCCACGGTGCCGATGCCGTGTATATCGGTGCTCCGTCTTTCGGTGCGCGAGCTTCGGCAGGAGTATCGATAGAGGATATAGGCAGGCTGGCATGCTTTGCACGACTCTATCGTGCCAAAGTATATGTAGCACTCAATACGATCCTGTATGACGATGAGCTTCCCGAAGCAGAACGCATCGCATGGGAGCTTTTTCGGGCAGGAGCAGATGCCCTGATCGTACAGGACATGTCCCTATGTCGTCTGAACCTCCCACCTATAGCCCTCCATGCCAGTACACAATGCGACATCCGCACTGTGGAGAAAGTCCGGATGTTCGAGTCTCTGGGCTATGAGCAGGTGGTATTGGCCAGAGAGCTGTCCCTTCCTGAAATCCGCAAGATAGCCGACTCCACATCGGTGGTATTGGAAGCCTTTGTACATGGTGCACTCTGTGTGAGTCTGAGTGGGCAGTGCTACCTCTCCGAGGCACTGACCCGACGCAGTGCCAACCGAGGAGCTTGTGCCCAGCTCTGCAGACTGCCTTATTCGATGATCGATGCCGATGGAAAGGTAATCCGAAGCAATCAGCATCTTCTTTCCTTGAAAGACTTGAATCGCTCTGCCGAATTGGAGTCGATGCTTGAGGCCGGCATCTCTTCATTCAAGATCGAAGGCCGACTCAAAGGTATCTCCTATGTCAAAAATGTAACGGCACACTATCGCCGTCTTTTGGACGAACTCATCAGCCGCTACCCCGAACGTTATTACAGAGCTTCATCGGGACGCTGCACTTTCGCTTTCCATCCCGCCCCTGAAAAGAGCTTCAACCGTGGCTTCACTAATCTCCTTCTAAGTGGTAAGCGCGACACAAATACCCTCATCACACCCGAATCGAACAAAAGCAAAGGTGACTATATCGGCTGCGTGACAGCTGTAAACCGCGACAAGGTCAGCATCCGGCTGCGATCCGATAATACGGGAGCCAAGCCCTCCCTGGCCAATGGCGATGGCCTTTACCTCCTGCACCCCGACGGCAACATGAGCGGCACGCGCATCAATGTGGTTTTACCCGACGGCAGCATACAAGTGGACAATCCTGCCGGCATCGTATCGGGAACAAACGTATTCCGCAATTACGACATCCGTTTCGAGAAAGCTCTCTCGCAAGACAACTCGGCCGTTCGCCTCATTCCCGTATCTCTTACCTTGACGGATGTTCCGGACGGCTTCTCTCTCTCGATAGAGGCCGACTGCTACCCATCTGCAAAGGCTACGATAACAGCTGCTCACGAGCCTGCCACACGGTTCGATGAAGAACAGATCCGCAAGAATCTGACCAAATTAGGTGGTACACCGCTTGAAGCCGTATCAGTCGATATCCGGCTCAGTCACGACTATTTCATCCCGCTTTCTCTCATTGGCCGGTTAAGGAGAGATGCAGTCCAATCCTTCATCGAGAAAGCCTCCTCTATGCCTGAACGTGAGGAAAAACCGGTCGTACAACGTCGCATTTCTCCTGCGGCGAGCAGCTTGCAGGAGGGAGAGCAGAGCCTTTCTTTCTTAGCCAATGTGGCGAACAAGGAAGCAGAAACCTTCTATCGGCAAATGGGATATACATCCATCGCCCCCGCCTTCGAACACTCACATCCCCAAGGCGTTCCGCTTATGTTTTCGAAGCACTGTCTCCGCTATCATTTGGGCTATTGCCCCACACTCCAACACAAGGAATCGCCGTACAGAGAACCGTACTACCTGATTCATGGCGAAACTCGTCTGCGACTCCGATTCGACTGCCAACACTGTCAAATGCTGGTCTATCACGACTCCGAAGGAATCAAGCAGACCTGATACGAGGGGAAACAGAGTAAGGTGTGTAAATCAGGGCTGTTGCATTAGAAATCGGATGATGGTATTCCATGTTCATAGCCCATTTGTATATAGACGTCAGTTCGACGTAAGAAAAGACCAATGGTCATATCGCAAAAATGCCGTACAATGGTCTCTAATAAGCCCCTGGGCGATGTTGTACTTCTTCTCGATGGCATACTTGCTCCGGGGCTGCCGAGGTATTCTTCCACAATGTAAAGACGCTCGGAATCGGTCAAATGTTTCGACATGATTACTGCTTTTTTTGACCTCTCCGATTCCGTACACGTCAGTTTGTAAAAATGGCGGTTTAGCGTTTGGAAAAACGTGGCTCGGGAATTTTTTCGTTTTGGTTCGGGAAGTAAAAATTTTACGCGCCACAACGGAAAAATTCTCGCTCGTGAATCTCAGAAAACTCGAACCGCATTCCGGCCAATTCCGGAACCAAATTCGTGAGGAATCTGCTTACAACGTCAGTTCGACGTAAGAAAAAGCCAATGGATTTGTTTTCTAATTAGTCGTCCCTTAAAGAGGTTTTTTAAGGGACGACTATATAGAGATAGAGACCTTCTCTTTTTTCAAAGGTCTCCTTAAGTGTAATGATCCGCCGGACAATTGCACTTGGAACCGGAATGTGCAAGTATCTCTCATTCATTTGTATTGCGGTACGAATACATTACCTTTGCGCGCAAAATCAAACCCCCATCAACCAGAAGGATGAAAAACTTAGTCATCGTAGAGTCTCCGGCAAAAGCCAAAACGATAGGACGTTTCCTCGGTTCGGATTATACAGTACTCTCGAGTTACGGACACATCCGCGACCTCAAGCCCAATAAATTCAGTGTAGATATACAAAACAACTACGAGCCGGAATACGAGATCCCTGCCGATAAACGTCCGGTAGTCAAGGAACTGAAATCCCAAGCCGACCGATCGGATTTCATCTGGCTGGCTTCCGATGAGGATCGCGAAGGAGAGGCCATCGCATGGCATTTGTACGAAGCATTAGGGCTGAAAAACAAACAGACCAAGCGAATCGTATTTCACGAAATCACCGAGACAGCCATCAGAGCTGCTATTGAAAATCCACGAGATATAGACATCAATCTGGTCGATGCCCAACAGGCGAGGCGCGTCCTCGACCGTATCGTCGGCTTCGAACTTTCTCCCGTTTTATGGAGACGTATTCGTCCTTCTCTTTCGGCAGGGCGTGTACAGTCCGTTGCATTGCGTCTTATCGTCGAGAGAGAGCGTGAGATAAATGCTTTCGTGCCGGAAGCATCTTTCCGCTGTACGATAGAGTTCGTCCTTCCCGACGGTAGAATGCTGACGGCGGAATTGCAGAAACGATTCAAAACGAAGGAGGAAGCCCGATATTTCTTGGAGCAATGTATGGATGCCCACTTTCATATAACGGACGTTACGAAGCGTCCGGGCAAACGTTCTCCGGCCACTCCTTTTACTACCTCGACGCTCCAGCAGGAAGCAGCCCGAAAACTCGGCTACGGTGTGGCACAGACCATGCGTATCGCTCAGAAGTTGTACGAAGAAGGGCTTATCACCTATATGCGTACAGACTCTGTGAATCTGTCGGATATGGCCCTCGGTGCACTCAAAAAGGAAATAACCGAACATTGGGGTGAGCAATACTACCGGTTCCGCAGGTACAAGACCAAAACCAAAGGGGCACAAGAAGCCCACGAAGCCATCCGTCCTACTTATATACATAGGGCAGAGATAGATGGCACCCCGCAAGAGCAAAAGCTATATCAACTGATCCGCCGCAGAACCATTGCTTCCCAGATGGCGGATGCCATCCTCGAAAAAACGACGATAACAATCGGAACCGACAAGTTTGCAGAGACCCTCAGCTCGCAAGGAGAGGTGATCGTATTCGACGGGTTCCTCGGAGTCTATCGTGAAGATTCGGACGAAGAACATGGCTCTGCAAATACCGAGGAGCAGCTATTGCCCTCTGTCAAAGCCGGCGATACGCTCTCTCTGCATCATGCAAAAGCAACGGAGAGCTTCACGCAGCGTCCGGCACGCTATACGGAGGCCAGCCTCGTTCGTAAAATGGAGGAGTTGGGCATCGGCAGGCCATCCACCTATGCCCCCACTATCCAAACCATACAGAATCGCGAATACGTAGTACGCGGCGACAAACCGGGCAAAACACGCGAATACATCCTGCTGGAATACCACAAGGGGAAAGCCATAACGGAGACGATCAAAACGGAACTGAACGGACAGGACCGGAATAAGCTCCTCCCCACTGATATGGGGCTTGTGGTGAACGACTTTCTCGTGGCTTCGTTCCCTCAGGTGATCGATTACAACTTCACGGCCAAAGTGGAAAAAGAATTTGACCAAATAGCCGAAGGAAAACTGCAATGGCAGAAGCAGATCGGTCGGTTCTACAACAAATTCCACCCGTTGGTGGCAGAAGCATGCGAGTTCGATCCCGACCAGAAGATCGGTGAAAGAATGCTGGGTACGGATCCTGTGACCGGAGAATCTGTGGTAGCAAAAATGGGACGCTACGGAGCGATGGTGCAGAAAGGTCGCACGGATAAGGAAAACGGTATCAAGGCGCAGTTTGCCTCGCTCCAGCCGGGACAGTCCATCGAATCCATCACGCTGGAGGAAGCTTTGGAACTATTCCTCCTGCCCAAGAAATTGGGACAATATGAGGATGCGGATGTAATGGTAGCCGTAGGACGCTTCGGCCCTTATATCAAGCATGCAGGCAAGTTTGTAGGGTTGCCAAAAGATACCGAACCCCTTTCCGTTTCGCTTGACGATGCCATCAAGTATATCGCCGACAAACGCGAGAAGGAGGAAAAAAGCCTGATCAAAGGATTTGCAGAAGATCCGGAGATGGAGATCCGCACAGGGCGTTTCGGCGTTTATATCAAATACAAAGGGAAAAACTACAAAGTCCCTAAAACGGTGGAAGACCCGGAGAAACTCACCCTCGAAGAATGTCTGAAATACGTGGAAGAGGGAGAGACGAAACCGGCCAAGGGAAAGAAAAAAGCTCCGGCCAAAAAGACATCGGCAAAGAAGACTGCCAAGAAATAATAAATGGCGCGCTTCTTCATCTATCTGGCATACAACGGTACTCGCTACAGCGGCTGGCAAACGCAGCCTAATGCCCCCAGTGTGCAGCAGACCGTAGAGGAAGCCATATCTACCATCGTGCGCCAACCTGTCGGGGTCGTCGGAGCAGGACGAACCGATGCAGGAGTTCATGCCCACGAGATGGTAGCACATGCCGATCTTCCCTGCGATACGCCGGCGGAAGCTGCCACCCTGACAGAAAGGCTCAATAAACTCCTCCCACGCGACATCGTCATATACCGAATGGCTCCTGTCAAAGCCGATGCCCACGCGCGCTTCGATGCCATCTCCCGGACTTACCATTACTATCTGACCGAGCAGAAAGATCCTTTTATGGAAGGCTTGATGCTGAAGACCTATCGTAAGCTCGACTTCGAACGTATGAATGAAGCGGCAGCTCTTCTTCCGCGATATATCGACTTCACGAGCTTCAGCAAACTGCATACTGACGTCAAAACGAACAACTGCCGTATAACGGAAGCCCGATGGATGCCACTTGCACAGACCGGCCAATGGGTCTTTTCCATCACGGCGGACAGATTCCTGCGCAATATGGTACGTGCCATAGTCGGCACGCTCTTCCATGTGGGGACGGGCAAGCTATCCATCACAGACTTTCGGGACATCATCGAATCGCAGGATCGCAGCCGTGCCGGCTCTTCAGCTCCGGCTCATGCCCTCTATCTGGAGAGGGTAGTTTACCCGTCGGATCTGTTTCTCTGACAGCATCCTTTCCCCGACCGATCATTTGTTTTTCTGTACGCCTCAAAAAGGTGAAGAATAAATGAAAGAAATAGGACAGATTATATGAGATAAATCTTCTACCTTTGCTCGCAACGTAAATATATTCTTAATAAGAAATGACAAGTAAATACTTTCATACCGGACATGAGCGTTTTATGTCGATGATGTCCTTGCTGCGTATCCCTGCTTGTTTCGACCGCACTTCCCAAAATACCCCCCCCCATATTTGTTAAAAACGGTATAATTCGTTTTGTTTTCGATAACCGACTTAAGGCTATATCGGCCTCTGCCCCTTGTCGAAATTTTTTCTTTTCCATCCTTTTTCGATCGCATTTTACGGCCTTTCGGAGCATATTCCGGAGGGGGTCGAGCTACGCCCTACAGCGACTCGGGCTACGCCGTAGAGCGTACCGAGCTGCGCTCTACGGCTCTTCGAGCTACGCTGTAGGGCTCGGCGCGCCGGGCTCTAGGGCTCAGCTCGGCCACCTCTACGGCTCCCGGAGCGGAACTCTACGGCTCGGCTCGCTACGCTGTAGAGCGTACCTCGCCGAGCCCTACAGCGTAGCTCGAAGAGCCGTACGGGATAGCTCGTCATCCTCTACGGCATACCGCCATGCTCCCTATGGTATAGCCCGTTATCTTCTTCGGACTGAGATATTCGGACAAAAGCCAATCCAATTTTTACTAACATAAAAAATAGAATTACTATGAAGTATTCAGTATCCAAACGAGTAGTTCGCTTAGGCAAAGATGCCGGCAAAGAACTCTACTATGCCAATCCCGTCTCCGTAAAGACTGCCACAATGAAAGATCTCTGCGACTTGATGGCCAAGAACACGACGGTCGGTCGTGCCGATATTTATGCCGTCTTGGAACAGCTGTCGGATTCGATCCGCTACCTCGTCGGTCTTGGGATGAATGTCGATCTCGCCGGGTTGGCCACTTTCCGTGGCACGTTCAAAAGCCAAGGCGTGGAGAACAAGGAGGACTTCAATCCTCGCATGCACATCAGCAAACCGGCCATCGGCTGCATCCTCAAGCGTTCGTTCAAAGAACTGAACGGCGTAACCTATGAGCAGGTGGAAGTGGCAAACAAAACCAATAGCAATACCCCAACGCCTTCGCAGCCCTCAAATACGGGTGATAATAGCGGCGGCGGCGAACAAGGCTCCACCGGTGGCGGACTATAACCTATGGTAATAAATTTTCTAAATAGGCATAATGGATGAATAATCTGACAAATAATATGAAACAGCTTCTCTCTCTTATTCTTTTCTCTATCCTTGGTTTTTATCCAAGTTCATTAGAGTCACAAACACGCTATGTAAGAGAAAATTCCATCACAACGATACAAGCAAGATTAGACACAGTATGTTATTTCCCTGATAGAGGAGACCTATTTCCCATGACCGAGAACTCAGCTATTTTGGAATTTCAGTATCCGAAAAGTGCCAATTCGCATGTTCTTATTCAGCTTAAAAGGATTTTTTTGCGAAATCCATGGGCCGTGATCGAAGAGAGTATTCCTAACTCGATCCTTCAATTATCTCCCGAGCAAATCGTCAAATATAGATTACAGGAATCGAACGTTCTTAAAGATGCTCCTTCCGGTGATTATTGCGATTTGTTGGACTTAAGTGTATTGACTGTACAGCATGACGGAGCGGATATGCTGACGGTAAGGCACCACATTAATATCAATCAAGCTCTTTACGATGCAGCTACATGGAATCATCGAACAGAAACCGAGAGTTGCGTGAGTATTGATAAAAAGACAGGTAAGATTCTGGATATATGGGATGTTTTCGATGTCAGGCAAAAGGAGAATATAATTGGCTGTATCAAAAGACATATTTCTTCTTCACAAGAAGCACAAGAAGCGATACAGTACTTATGCTTTCATAGAGCAGGAGGGCCTGTTTTGTCCCCATCAGATCCGTTTTATCAAAATCCCGAACTCGATCTATGTTTGAAATATCTTTTAAACGAACCTTTTAATCACAGCTTTAGTGTTGGTTATGGATATGAGGGTGTGATACTGACTCTTTCGGCCAGACTTTATACTCCCGATAGTGATTCTTCATACAAGATTGTGATTCCGTGGTATGCTTTTGAGATCCATACCGATCGTACGTCGAGGGACTTGTGCTCTTTTCTGACAGAGAAAGGGAAAAAATATATTGCTCCTCTCTTCAAGTTTTGTGCTG
>ERZ772799.1037-NODE-1037-length-10503-cov-9.577048_pt1 | contig 10503 bp, 9 predicted proteins | sample MGYA00511345_ERZ772799 | MGnify/ENA primary metagenome ERZ772799 (study PRJEB29015, sample SAMEA2738037) | human oral metagenome | biome: human oral; feature: human-associated habitat; material: saliva | place: China | collected 2238 ... | reverse complement strand
ATTTAGATATTGAAGACTACATAATGAAAACTCTGAGAAGCACTGATATCCTGCTATTTCCCATAGTTTTTAATTTTTTAAACAAAACAAAAAAAGACACCCAAGAAATATCTCTTGAATGTCTGTAAACCTTGATATAATAGTATTGATTAACGTTTTGGGAATTGTGATGCTTTACGAGCTTTTTTCAAGCCTGGTTTGGAAAGTATGAGTTTCAGTTGGATTAAAAGTATTGCAATATCAAGCACTTGCAGAATTTATTCTGCTTTTTTATTTTAAAAATGAATGAGTTTAATTGAAATAGGGGAATTAGTTTAAATATTTTCTTTGCAATTAAAATTTACTAATAGTTTTCTTTCAATTATAGTATATAATAGAAGAAAATGGAGGTTCACAATGATAAAAGACGCTATCCTATCTGAAGATAGAAAATACCGTTACATACTTTCTCGTACTTGGGATGAGACAAAACCAACTGTTCTATTTATTGGATTAAATCCGTCTACGGCTGACGAAAAAACTGATGATCCTACAATTCGAAAGTGTATCAATTATGCTAAATGTTGGGGTTATGGAAAAATCCTAATGGCAAATCTTTTTGCTTTCAGAAGCACTGATCCAAACAAGCTTAACCACGAAGCGGATCCAGTTGGACCAGAAAATGATTCTTATATCCTAAAATCTGCATCTGAAGTAGATTTAATTATTGCATGCTGGGGAAATCCAGGAAGACTTTTTAGTCGTGATAAAGAAGTTATTTCATTGATACCTAACTTACATTGCTTAAAGAGAAATAAAAATGGAACCCCTAGTCATCCACTCTACTTATCCAAAGACATAAAACCTTCCTCATACAAAGGATAGACCTTTAACTTTCCGAAAAATAAGTATTTTTCGGAAAAAAATAAAGACCAGCTTTACCTGTCTTACACTTGTAACATTACTTTGGTATAATAGAAATGGAGGTAAGCAAAATGAAAAGATTTATCACATTACTTTTAGTGTCCCTATCTGCAATTTTATTAATTGCCTGTTCTAATCAACCAAGTAACTCCTTAGATGGGGAATATTACTGGATAAACGAAAGTCGAAATGAAGTTGCCTTTACGATATCAGGCAATAAAGGAACTATCAATAAAGGCGAGGCTGATTCTTTTACAATTGATAAAGATGGTTCAACAATCGAACTGACTGGTTCCAATATCATCAATAGAAAAGTGAGTTACATCTTCAAGGATGGCGTGTTCACTGTTGATATTTCAGGATCAAAACAAGACTACTATAAAAAAGATAGCAAAGCATATAAAGAAGCTTTGAAAAAATACGGTGATAAGTAAAATTTTCAAACTACTCGTTATTCTTTATACAATAGAAACGCTTTGATTAAAGCGTTTTTTTGTCCCATTGGACAGAGGGAAATTGGGCATAATTTATTTTTTAGTGCTTTTCAGGCTATATTTTGATCATTTGAGGAAATCAACATTGTTTTTGAATATTCATCTGATAAGATAAGAGTATGAAAAACTTAAAAGCAGATAACATTCAAAAATCCTTATGGCACATCAAACGGCATTGCGATAGTATAGAGAAAAATACTGATATTCTTAGAAGAAAAAACGAACTCCTCCATCTGAAGGAAAGTGTCTAGATACTAAAGAGAGTTTTTAACGATGAAAAACCCTATCCGAATTTGGATAGGGAGGAAGTGTTTTGAAACCTCGTTGTAATGAATTTTAGTTCAGATTCCACTTTTTGTAAAACATAGTCTGACATGGTTTGATTTCAAGTAATTTTAGATTAGCTTTTTATCAATAATCAACTAAGTCCGACTTCTTTTTTATTTCAAAAATTTAGAATGAGAACGAATTAACGAGGGAACTTTTAAATTCTTGAACGAATCTATGTTTCAGTAAAATCTTGTTATAAAGCACTTAAACTTATCATGCAATCCATAATCATTTATAAATATCACTAACCTCTGGATATATCTGTTGAAATGAAAAATTATATATTTTAGCATTATTCCATTCGCCCCAATACACAACAAACCAATTATTATCTAAATTCACAAATTCGGTGACTTCATCATCCTTATAAATAGACTTTGTTTATCTTTTCTCTAGATAGTCAACGCGTTCTTTGACAGCTACGTTTTTTTCAACGCATTTATCAAGCGAATTTTGGGAAAAATGTTTAATAGAATTTCCCTCAGATCTTAATAAGTTTTAATCTCAATAATCTTGAATGATTGATTTTTAAACAAAAATATGAGTCATACTAACAAGCAGGAACTCTTCCTATAAAGCAAAATTTTATAAGATCTTTAAATATTTCCTGTTCTTCAGAGCTAGATAAATAAAGATCTAAATTATACTTTTTATATTGGTATACAGCTTCTTCAAAATCTCTATAAACTCCATGTGATGACAATTGAACAATGGTATGATTAAGAACAGTTTCTAAGAGACTATAGCAATTAGAATGTTCTCTTAACTTAAGCGGTAAATCATTCTGACAAAAACCTTCCTCGTATTCGATAATATCTGCTTCTGAAGGGTATGGTATATCTTTAATCGTTTTACGATTATCATATAACCAACATCTAGCTTCATCAAAACCCCTGGCTTTAACGATGGATAAGAGAAACTTATTTATCAATTGAATATTATCAAACTTCTTTATTTCGATTAATTTTTTCAAAGTTCGATATCTAATTTCAGGAGGTAACACTGAAAAAAACGATAGAACGTTCTTGTCCGATTTTAAACTTAAACTATATTTTAAAAAATATTGTACAAATAAATAAGAGAACAGATCCCAGATAGAGTCCTCCGCATTTTTAAACTCGTCTATATTAGCTGTTGATATATCTGCAGTATGGGTGTATTTGTTGCCAAGTTCTCTTAGACTATTTATTGTTTGCTTAAAATCTTCGATAAGTCGATTATCTACTTTATTACACTGTTCCGTTACTTTAAATTTTGGATTCTTTTTGTCAGTGGTTATATCACCTAGATTCATATATTCTCCTGCCCCCAAGTTCAAAAACTTGCGAGCTAAGAGCTCTGTCAATTTTCTGAGTAAAATTATTCTACTCCCCACACTTATATTGGAGTAATATATATCTGCAATCAAATCAGATAATATCAATTCATAATCGTGATTTTTAAAAGGTTCAATAGCCATTATCTATTCTTTCTAAAAATAGCATACGGACTGAGCCCATATGCTATAAGCTTTACTGTTAATTTTTCAATCTTGCTTCATTAGTTAATTTAGCAAGTGTGATTTCTTTATGTGAATTAACAGTAGTTGTTACAAGCTCAATAAGAGCTAAAATAACTTCTGTCCAGTTGACATTCATTATTTCATCCTCCTTCTAGGCACTCCATATGCCAAAAACCAAGAGCTTGTACCATTTTATATTATTAAAGTACTCTAAATTTGTCAAATATTTCTAGAGTGTTTTTCTGAAAAAATGTATTTCCCACTAAGAAAAATTGTTAGTCAATCAGTATTTAAGACACCTCAATTCTATAATCTTCATTTTGTGCTGCATCTTTTATCGTTTCCGCAAACAAATCTATTGCTTTAGTAATCTTGTTGTGGAGCTCACTGTATTCTGTTAACGTAACTACTCCATCTAATCGATTAAAATTTTCACCATGTGCTATATAATTTCGGTTTTGAAGCAACTTGCTATCTATCCAAGTACTATATGCATTAAATGGCGCTAGTGATATACCAATGGTTGCAAGTATTTCTTCTAGAATTTCAAAATTTAAATTACTATTCGCTGATATAATACTATTTACCGGAATGTTCGATGGTTCATTTTGTTTTGAAAATATTGTACTAATTAACTCTGTTCTTTTTGTAGACTTCTTGGTCCCTCCTGAAACTTCAATCAAATCCTTAACACCTAACATCAAAAAATTTCTTTTTAATTCTTTATAATTAAGTTTTTGACATGACACATAATTCAAGTAGTATTCTGCGATTGTTTTTACTGATCCTTCCCAATGAGAATACAGTAATACGATACCATACTTTATAAATCTTTGTTGAGTATTGTCAGGTTGATCAGACTGCGCTTGGAGATCAAAATATATTTCTGTAAGTTCCACTTTTCTCCAGCTTAATTCTCTATCGATTTTAGAAACTAGTTTGTCTAGTGTATTTATTTTACTCATTTTTGAAATAATTCTTCCCAAATGAAGTAAGATTTACAATTCTAGGAATCGCTCGTGCTCCTGGTTTCGTATTTTCTATATACACATCTTGTCCATAGATATTATTAATCTTACTTTTTAATTCTTCATCGCTAAATTCCATAAAACGTTCGTAATTAAGTAAAGCTCCAGATAAAATTACTTGAAAACTACTTACTAGAAATGGTCCTCTGTATTTCCCATCCTCAAATCTCTTAAATGAATCTTCACCTAAAACTGTGTACAGTTTATCTATTACATTTATAAATTTACTTTCGAAATTGTCAGCTTGAATTTGACCTTGTGCAAATTTTATTGTTTCTTTATCAAGCAATTCCGAGAGATCAGCATATTGCGATAATTCTTCAAGATTAGAAGCATATGAAATCAATGCTCTGAGTACCAATTCCATTTTATACTGTTCATTTTCTTTTTGTTCAGTAATTGTGACAATTTCCGAAAATTTAGGACTCTCAGATATCTTTCGAATTAATTGGTAGAATTCTCTAGAAGTCATTATCATTAAACAATTTCTAACTTCCTGACCCGACAATTGTGTACCACCAGTATTTAAACGTTGAAATAATTCATATTTTGTAGTAGGATCGCTTTCTTTTTTAACAATAGTAACATCGATTCTGGATCTTTTAAAAGCAATCTTTTGATCTGGTGGAAGATCATCCCAACATACTCCTTCCAGTGACGGCAGATAACCCGTTTTCCCCAGTACAAGTTGTGGCTCCAATATATCTTCGTCAGTTCTAAACTCACCAACAAATTCAAAAATAGTAGATAGCCTTTGTACACCATCAATAACATCCCATACACCCTCATCATTTTGACTTACAAATATAGAAGGGATTGGAATATTGAGCATAATTGACTCAATTAATTTTGTCTTTTGAAAATTAGTCCATCGAAATACTCTTTGGAATTCTGGATGAATATCTAACTCGTCATCTCTATACAGATTTATTAATTCACCAATTGACATTTGGTAGGAGTCTCTATAAATTTGACTTGATTTTTCATTAATTTCTTGTTTGAGACTACTTAATTGTTCTTCAGTTACTGCAGTTTCTTTTTTCATATTATAACCTCATTTATTTATCGTATCTACTTGTATTTTTTTTAATCCAAGCAGAATATGTCAATTCAAAATCAATATCTGTTTTTCCACTCTTAAACAGTTGCTCATCTACCCACCGTACAATATCATAAATCGATTCATTATTTCTGAATTTGTTGTCTAATTCTTCAAAAAGACTGACTGTATTTGAAATACCCTCTATTAATGGAATACGAACATTTTTTAAATCTCCAGGAAGAATTTCTAACGCTCCTCCACCAAATACTCTCCCTTCTAACTCTATCGAAAGCAATGTTGGAGAAGAATAAAATAAAAGTATGAGTTCTTCGATATTATACCTAGAATTTTTTTCTAATTTCAACCTATGAAAGGTATCCGTACTAACTGAGCTAGATAAATTTTGAATTATTTTAGGATATTTTCCAATTCTTCTTAGAATAAAAGCATCAGGCTTCCATATTGAAGGGATTTCATACCACTTATTTCTTATCTTTAATTTATATCCCTCGTTTTGACCATCCTTTTCACCTTTTCTTACATATCTTTTAGCTCCAGCATTAAGTTTTTTTCCATTGAAATCGAGCAGCCAAATATCTTTATTTAATTCATTGTTCAATTCTATATCCGAGTTAGAATAAACTATTCCGTATGTATCTATACTTCTACCAAGCAACGGTCGAGCATATTCCTCTAAACCAAATTCACTTACTATATCTTTATTTACAACAAAGTATTTATTATTTCCTGTTGTAATGCCAACCTCTATCTTTGCTAATTCAGTTAAAGATAGAGTTTTATTTTTTAAAATAGTATCATAGTATCTGCGATGATCATTTTCTAGATTCAAACTAGACCACTTTTCACTATCAAAATCAGTATATTCATCTAACTCATAATCTAAAATACTCTTTTCAAGATCAGCTTTATCATTTATATGAATAGTTCGAAGATTAATGCCTTCGGCAAGGGAGTTTTTTTTCACTCCCATCACTAACATAACATCTTGCTGAATTCCGTCAAATATAATCTTGTCAAATGTAATAATATTCAATTCAGAAAAAATATCTCGAAAAAATTTTCTAAGTTGCCTAGCATATGAGACTTGAAGAAGATCCGTTGGAAGAACAAACGCAAACTTTCCCCCTGCTCTTAACATTTCCAAAGTCGCCACAGAGAAAGCAACCCAAGAATTAATCAGCTTATTTGGCTTTAAGCCGTTATTCACCAGAATATCACTTTGAAATTCTCTTTGATATTCTGATAAAAATTGATAGCGGATATATGGAGGATTTCCTAAAATCACGTCAAAACTTTGATCGAATCGTTGTTCCTCATAAAATTTGTAAAAATCATTAACAAAAACTTTAACCTCACAATTTAGATTAGTTGGGATTTTTTTTGATTCTTCTTCATCTATTTCGATAGCAGTAATTTTAGTTTCTTTATTAACTTCCTTTAGCCTTCTTAAAAATTGACCATCACCCGCAGAAGGTTCTAAAACACTTTGTGGTTTATCTGATTCTATAGTCCAACGTAACATAAAATCAACAATCTCATTAGGTGTATAGTAAGCCCCCATCAGCTTTTGTTTCGTTTGATTTTCCTTTATATTCACCTTATATTACCTCATTTTGATTTCAAGTAGCTCATCAAATGTTGAATTAATTTGATCAATTAAGATTTCTTTTTTTGATTTCAAAATTTCCTTCAACCTACTAGCACTCTGCTGATTAATCTCCTCATTGAGGTTACTTATGTCATGTACTAAAGTGTTTATATAATTATATTTTTCAATTTCAGTTTCTGAATTAAAATTTATTGGCAATAAGGGAATATCTTTATATAATGCTGTTCCATGACTATAAAATTCACCTTCAAAAGAGCTACCAATCGTTTGAAAAATCGAATCTGTGAATCGGTGACTTAACCAAGCCTGTATATATTCCAGACTATATTGAGAATTCTCTTTCAAAAATAAACCAATATAGCCAGCTGTTCCCCCAGAAGCATAAATAAAACTTTTAGTATCAATATTGAAATTAGGTTGATTAGACATTACACCTACAATTATTTTAGGTTCCGTTACCTCTTTCAGAAATTGAGATCTACCAAATTGGTACCATGTAATTTCAGTACTAGCTCCTCTAACGTCTCTACTACCTCCCATCACTTTAGGTAATAACTCAGTTTTATGATCAAGAAAATATTCATATACTCCACAATATTCAGACTTCATCTTAGATTCTGAAATTATCTTTCCTCCCGAATAAGGAAAAATAATATAACTATCCGATTCTAGTGTACTGTATGATCTGCCGGCCTTATTTCCATTGGGTTTATAGAAATCCTTCAGAAGCTGTTTCTCCAACTTATACTGTTTACCGTTCTTATTATACCAAATTGAATCTTCATAACTTTTAGTTTTTTCTTTAGGAATAATATAAACAGTGTTCCTACTAGTCTGAACTCCATTTTTTGGAGTAATAACAGTTTCTATACTAGGAAAATTTATTTTGGCAAATTCATATTGAGTCTTCAGCTGAATATCGTCTGTCAAAAACCAATGACTACCCGTTAGGTCATCTAGAGAATATTGCACCCCTTTTTTATCTTGATACACTTCATCCGAACCAGAAATTTCAACATATTCAAAGTCTTCAGATCTAGACAAATGTACTACTGATACATAGTTTGTTGCTGTAGGAAAAATCTGAGTATACTTAAAGTCAAAGATTTTTTTTAGAAACATTTTTGATTTTAGAATGTCTCTAATTCCTTTTCCAGCTTCTATATTAATAAATTTGTTAGGAACTAAAAGGATTATATCTCCATCATCTTTGACAACATTTAAAGATTTTTCCATAAACAGTAAATACTTGTCATACTGTTTTATTGTCGATCTATAAATCTCTTCATATACCGCAATTTCTTTCGAATTTGTAGATTGTTTTATATCTTCTTTACTTAGATAAGGTGGATTACCAATAATTACATCATATTTTTCGCCTAACAGTCCATCTAACATTGGGTTGATTTCAAATAATTCTTCCGATGAGAGGTTAGGTAAATCAAAATCAGACATATTCACAAGAGAATTTCCGCACCTAATATTATTTTCAAGTGTAGGTAATATAGGTTTTACTTTCTCAACCCTCTCTTTTCCTTCGTAAGATAGTATTCGAAGCATTAATGAGAACTTTGTTAACTGGACTGCTTGACTATTGATATCAAATCCTACTAGTACCTCTTGGATAATCCTTTTCTTTACATCAAAAGGTACTAGCAAAGGATTAGGAAGTATATTTTTTTCATTCGCATACCACTGAGCTAAATATGCTTCTATATAATTATAAGCTTCAATTAAAAATATACCCGACCCCACTGCTAAATCTGCAATTCTTAATTTTAGAATTTCATCAGGATTTTTTCCATCTAACTTTCCAGATAAAACTCGCTTAACCATAGACACCACTACATTGTCTGGAGTAGAAATCACTGCTTTTATAGAGGCTGACTTTGTTTTTTTTAGTCTTATTTCTCCAGCTTCAATAACTAATTCGTCCTGTAGAAAACACTCATACACTTTGCTTAGAATAGATAAATCAATAACTGAAAAATCATAAGACACATTGGGGAAATACAAATTTTCTACGATTTCAGTAAGTAAATTTGAACTTATTTTGGAAATTATATTTGCGTCAGTAAAAAGACCCGAATTATATTTCTTATCCAGTTTTTTAAAATATTTTATATAGTCTTGTTGTTTCAGTATTTCATTTTTGAGCATTTCAGTAGATTCATAATGATTGTCTTCTGCAAATCTTAAGAAAATTATTTGATTCAAAAATTCTTGGACTTGTTCATTCATTAATGCCATATTACTGAAATCACCATCTAAGTAATATAGTTCTTGTCCAATAACTTTCCTCCAACTATTCAATTGGTTAAGAAAAATTGTATCTAGAGATGTTTTAGTTGAATCAAGAGGTACAATATCAGAGGTCCATTGATCAAATTTTCCTTTCACTACTGACTCTCTTGAAAGCAACTCATAAATCTCATCAAACTTCTCTATATATTCTGTATAATGATAATATTTAAAACGATATGTACTAGAAGTATCAGTTTTTTGGGGCATATCATAGGTTAAGTAAATTACAAGATATTCAAAGTTAGTTAGAACGGATATCTTATGATTACTATTCCAACCATACCGTCTAGCTTGAATAGCTGGGTCTGTTTCATTAAAAATATCTACACTAACTTTCTTAGCTTCAATATAGAATCTACTTACCCCGTTCATCCTAATAGTATAATCAGGTCTGTCTTTTTTATTTTCTTTTGAATATTCTTCAGCAACAACTTCTCTATCATTAAAAGAGAATCCCATTGGATTCGTAATATCCCAACCAAGTAGCTTCAAAAGAATATCGATATACTGCTGCCTTGTCATTGCTTCGTTATATCTTTGATCTTTTTTATAGGTTTCAAAATCAGCGTCAAATCGCTCTACCAATTTTTTTAATTCTTGAATTTCTATCGTATTTTCCTTCATAATGACCATTATATCAATTTTTCATCCTTTTCTGTTAGAAATTTCTATTTTATTTCATGCTTTTTGTAATTAAAACTTCTAAAGTTCAATTGACAACAAATCTCAAAGTAAAAATAATGATCTCGCCCATCCTTAGAATTTTCTTTATTAAGTTTGAAGTAGTTCTTCTGATTCATTGCCATAGTCCTTAAGATATCATCGATCAGAAAAGTAAGTGGTACATCCATTGCTGAGTATTTTTGGAAATCTTCTTCGAATCGGATATAGTCTTCTGAGAAATAATCCATCTGCAACTTATTCTCATAGAGTTCTTTTCTACTCATAGGTAACCTCTTCTAATAACTGGATGCTCAAGAAGTCTTCCACTTGAATCAATCGGTATCCTTCATAAATCTTGAGAGATACTTCTTTTGCTGAAATTTCTCTAACTTCGCCAATCAGATTTACTTTTTGAGTTTTTTGTTTGACTATAAAGCGACCCTTTAAATTCCCAACATAAAGCTGAGAAAGTAACAATAATTTTTCTGTTCTATTCAAGTCACTAGTTAGATCGACACGATATTTCTCTTCTCCTAGTGATGTGGTATGTTCGGATAAAAAGAAGCCCATCCACTTTTGCATACCTGAGTCTTGATATTCTCGGGCAG
>ERZ772799.1032-NODE-1032-length-10526-cov-4.019769_pt1 | contig 10526 bp, 9 predicted proteins | sample MGYA00511345_ERZ772799 | MGnify/ENA primary metagenome ERZ772799 (study PRJEB29015, sample SAMEA2738037) | human oral metagenome | biome: human oral; feature: human-associated habitat; material: saliva | place: China | collected 2238 ... | reverse complement strand
ACCTCTTCCTTGACCCGCAGGACACCGCCGAATTCGCGCGCGCCTACGACAGCGCTCTCTGCCTGGACATTTCACACACCATGCTCGCATGCAACTTCCTCAAAATTCCGCTTTCGGAAGCGGTAGCACAGCTGGCACCGCACTCCATCCACCTGCACCTCGTCGATGGTATCGGCGTAGACGGCGAAGGCGTGCAGGTAGGCGAAGGCGATGTCGATTGGGCTGCGCTGGGCAAGCAGCTGCGCGAGCTGGCGCCGAAAGCATCGTTCATCCCCGAAATCTGGCAGGGGCATATCAACAACGGCGAAGGCTTCTTCACTGCTCTAGACCGCCTCGAAAAGTGGTTGTAGGTAAACGCATGAGTTCTCATTGTGAACTTAAAGTTCTCTGGGTTGTTCCGGTCCCCGATTTCGGGGGAGTGGCGCGGCACACTCTCGATATGGCGCGTGCCGGTATTCCAGGTTATGAGCTGGTGGTGCTTGCCCCTGCGGGGGTGCTCACCGAGCGGCTTAAAGAACTGGGCGTGCGCGTTATAGAAGCTGAGTTCGGTCCACATGCCGGGTTTAAACGCTCATTCACCTCGCTATTACGCGCGGTTGAGGACGAAAACCCCGCGATTGTGCACAGTCACCTTGCCTACGCGGATGTTCTTGCCGTAGCTGTGGTGAACTCGCTCAAAATACGGCGAGCGCTAAACCGTTCGCGGCTCACCCCCAAACTATTCACGACAGAACACGGCATCGCTGGTGACGATTCCGTGTATCACGGCACCTCATGGCGTTCTAAACTCATGGAGCAGGTACACCGGGTACGCTTGTGGGGCACAGATACAGCAATCGCAGTCTCAGCCTCCACTGCGGAGCAAATGCACCGCAAATGGGGTGCCCGAACCGTCGAACTCGTATACAATGGTGTGGATATTGATGCGGTTCACGCGCAGGTTGACGCCTACCGTGTACCCGCTGAACCGGATGCGCCACGCATCCTATCCCTCTCACGGCTCTCACCCGAGAAAGGGATCGACGTGCTCATTGACGCCTTCGCCAGGCTGCATGAACACTACCCGAAGGCCCGCCTAGAAATCGCTGGTGACGGCGAGCTATCCGCAGCTTTGAGGGAACAGGCACAACGCCTCAATCTGGGGGACTCAGTCACGTTCAGCGGTTTTATAGACCCTCATCAAGCGATGGGGCGCAGCGATATGGTGGTGCAGCTCTCCGTATGGGAGAACTGCTCTTACACGCTGCTGGACGCCAAATCTGCTGGGCTAAAAGTTGTGGCAACCGCTGTGGGAGGCAACCCTGAGGTCGTCTCTGCTAGGGAACTGGTAGAGCCCTCATCCCCAAACCTGACCGAGCAGGTGTTTAACCGGATACACGCCCTGCTCTTGGAAGGTCCCAGCGAACAGTTTACCTGGCCCAATAACGCAACAATGGCACAACAGACAGCCGCCCTATACACGAACAAGCTACCGCGAGGAGGTACCCGGTGAGCGTCACAAGCTCTAAAGCCGCTAACGGCCAACCCGCATCTGCCGCCGAGCGGATCCAGAACCATCTGGGCCAGGGGACCGAATACCTGCGGCAGGGGGCGGGGAAGATACGCCTTCCCGAGTTTATTATGTTTTTCCTCATGATCTTCGGAGAAGCTGTGCCGGGTGTAGGGCTTCCCTATAACCAGGTCGTCATTATTGTGATTGTGCTATACGCCCTCATTAAACAACCGGTGTATGAGCTGGGAAAATTTCAGAATCTGGCGTTTGCTACCTTTGCGGCGCTGGGGTATTTGGCGTTTGTGTCCCTCACGCACGAGCCTAGTTCTGGTGCTTTTGACTGGCAGCGCCGTCTGCTGCGTTTACTATTAGCGACTATTTTGATCTGGATTATTGCTTCCGGCCGTATCCACATACGTTCGGCGATTGTTGGATACATCACTGCCCTATTAGTAAACGTTCCTCTCTATTATGCGGGGCTCACCCCTGATAACTACAAGGGATATTTGACCGGTCATTTGCTTGATAAGAATGTCTCCGGTCTTGCGTACTGTGTTTTTGGTCTTCTTGCCCTCGCTCTTGCGCGCCGCCGGGTCGAGATCATCCTTACGATTATTGTATTCGCTGCTATTCTGTGGCTGACAGGCTCTCGCACGTCAATGGCTGCATTCACAATGGGCATTATTTGGATTGTACTGGCTAAACGCCTTCCCGTATGGGGGCGTCTTGTCCTTGGCGTGCTCATCTACTTTGCTCTTGGAGTTCTCACTGAGGATTATTCACAGTCATCACAGTTTGGGAACCGCACTGGCAGTGACTGGTTCCGAGCTCAAATCGATGCGGCCTCCCAAATAAAAGTAGAAAATACCGGTATTTTCGGTCGTGGTTTGGGTGAGGCCTACGTTTATCTTCAGCATGATAATAAAGTCTGGCTGTTCCACAACTCTTACTGGTCTGCACTGGTAGAAGGCGGCTGGCCCTGGATGCTGCTCGTGGTTGGCATCACTGTTTTTTGTCTGGTGCGTCCTTTCAGTAATGCTTCACGGTGGAGCCGTGATGAGGCCTATATTCAGGGTGCAGGCGTCGCTTTGCTGATTTGTGCCCAACGCCTGGGTGAGGTGTTCTACACCTGGATGTGGGCCGTCTGCGTGGGATACGCGATCCGGGCCATCATTATTTCACGGGCGGCGGGTACCATTCATGAGCAGCCAGGGGATAAAGACGGGATTGACGGGCGTATTCCTCTCACAAAGAAAACAACGTTTCTTACCCCACCAGCAGCGGGCACACCAGGGGTTACTCGGTAAATTCAAACAGAAGGGTTCAAGGTCATGGCGCAGGAATTGTATATTGCAACCAATAATGGTGATATGGGCGGCGGCGAGGTCATGCTGCTCAATATTGCACGTGCCGCCCGTTCCCTTGGCTACCGAGTCACTGTTATTGGCCCAGCGCACCCGCCGCAGCTGGTTGAGGCTGCCGCCGACGAGGGGTTTGCCCGTGTGGTACTTCCCGCCCGTACCCGCTCCCAGTACATGATGCAGCTTCGCGCCTGGCACTCCGCCCACAAGAAAGTACTGCTGTGGTGCAATGGGTTGGTGCCCGCTGCCGCTACCGGCGGGCGTAAGAACCGGATTGTGCACCTGCACCAGATTCCAGAGGGACTTAACGCAAAACTAGTTCCCTTTGCGCGTCGTAAGGCGAATACAACCCTGGTGCCCAGCAACTTTATGGCCCGGCAGATAAACGGTGCACAGGTTATGAGCAACTGGGTCTCTGAGGTACCTACAGCCCTTAAACATGACAATACTGATGTCATACGTGTCGGATTTATTGGACGGCTGAGCCCCATTAAAGGTATAGTTCCGCTGTGTAAAGCTATTGCTACCCTCACCCAGGGAGGCGGCGCGTACCGCCTGGTGGTAGCAGGGGAACCCGTTTTCACCTCTGAGGTGGAACAGGAACAGGTTGAACGTTCCCTTAGCCGTATTGCAGAGCACACCGAGCGTCTGGGGTGGGCCACCCCTGAGGCGTTGTTTAACAACGTCGATATGCTGGTAGTTCCCTCAACATGGGAAGAGCCTTTTGGTCTCGTAGCGGCCGAAGCAATGAGCGCCCGCGTCCCTCTTATTGTCTCCGATTCGGGGGCACTACCCGAGATCGTGGGTGAAAACTATCCGTATATCGTCCCCAAGGGTGACGAGGCCGAGCTGGCGCGTACGATCAGCATCGTCGCGGAACAGCTGAGCTCAGACTCTGAGAAGCTCACCAACACTGTATCTGACGCTTTCTGGCGTTGGCAGGAGCTGTACTCTCCTGAGGCCGGTAAAGAACGTGTGCGTGAAATCCTGGAACAGCATATTTCACCCGCATAATATCCCTCTACGGCGGCGCGAGCCGACCGGAACACAACAGAATCACACCATAAAAGCATATCGTTATGACTCACCTTACACATCACGAAGCTCACTCGCATAACGCCGACCACTACTACAAAGCGGCCGTCATTATCCCTTCCAGAGGCGGTGCACACCTGCTGCACTACCCACTGGAGGCTTTATGTGCCCAAACAGAAAAAGACTTTCAGGTAATCGTTGTGCTCGATGGCGATATCGACAATAGCGAGGCTGTCCTGAAAAAATATGCTGCCGAGGGCGGGCTGAACCTAAGCACCATTATTTTCCCCGAAAACCGGGGGAGGGTAGCAGCCCTGAACGCCGGGCACCGGGCCGCTAATGCCAAGGTACTCATCCGCTGTGATGATGACCTGCAGCCGGACGAACATTACGTAGCGAGCCACCTTCGCCTGCACCAAGAGTACGACGGGGTTATCGGCACCCTTAACAACGTATTTCCTCAGACCCCCTATTCGCTGGTCTATGGCAACTACCGAGATAAAAAGTTCAAGCAGGGAGCGCTCAGTGTACCCCCACATGAGCGCTGGCATTACTGGAACGGTAACTCGTCCGTATCAGCCGAGTTCTTCCACAAAGTAGGGGGATTCGACCCCGCCTACCGCCTCTACGGCTGGGAAGACGTCGATATGGGGAAAATGATCGCCGACGCTGCGGGAAAAATCCTTATCTCTTCCGAGGTAGAGGCGAAACACCACGCAGAAGCAACCACCACCTCCGTACGCGCTCTACGTGCCCTGCACTCTGGGGCGGCGCGCTCCATTTTCGTGCGAAAACACGGCGAACAGGCACACACCGCCCCAAACCCGGGCGGGGTGTGGGGCGCAGCGGTCAAAACACTCGCATTATTCACCACCGAACGAACCATCAAAACAGTGGGGGACGCCAGCGACAGAATCCTGCTCAAACTCCCGGTAAAGCTCGCCGAGAAAATTGTGGCGCTACAGGTTGAAGCAGCCTCCTACGCGGGTGTGAAATACCCGAGCCGCGCCCAGAAAGTATTCTAGGAACCACATCATGTTCGCACACGCACATCATCTGCTCAGCGGAGCACAGAAAACCGCTAAAAAATGCCTGCCGTTCTGGCGGGTGCAAGCTACCGAAGAAATCGCTATCGCGCACGACTACCTCACTCAAAGAGGAGGGGCCGAGCGGGTGGTACTTGCCATGCACAAGGCCTTCCCCGAGGCGACAATATACACCACTCTTTACGACCCCGAAGGTACTTTCCCCGAGTTTAAAGATGCAAAAATTGTCACCAGCGGCATTAACCGCATTGGGCTGTTCCGCCATAAACACCGTTTCGCGCTGCCGCTGCTGCCGTTCGCTTCGTCTCTGTTGAAGGTGCCCGCCCGGAAGGCGATTATCTCAACCACCGGCTGGGCACACGGGTTCAGGTACGCCGGGCAGAGCTTCGTCTACTGCCACTCCCCGGCGCGGTGGCTGTACCTGAGCGACCAGTACTTGGGGAAGAAAAAAGACGGTGTTGCGGGGATCGCCCTGCGCACGCTCAGTCCCGCACTGAAGCTGTGGGATCAGCGGGCCGCCGCAAAATCCGAGAACTATGTGGGCAACTCCACCATCATTAGGGAACGTATTAAGAACGTTTACGGTAAAGAGGATGTACCGATTTTTTTCCCACCGCATTCGGTAGATATGGATTCCCCGGCCGAGCCGATTCCTGGTTTGGAGAAGTTCATGGCCGACGGCGACTATTTCCTGATCGTCTCACGCCTGCTGCCGTATAAGAACATAGAACACGCGGTGGAGGCCTTCACCCGCATGGGAAAGAAACTACTGATTATCGGCCGGGGGCCTGAGAAAGATAGCATTTTAAAACATGCCGGGCCGACGGTGCGTATCGCCTCAGATCTGCCGGATGCGCAGCTGTGTTACGCCTACCGCAACTGTGTGGCGCTGCTGGCGATTTCACACGAGGACTTCGGGATTACCCCCCTGGAGGCAGGTGCAAGCGGTAAACCTGTGATTGCGTTCCGTGCCGGCGGTTTCCTTGACACCGTCGTGGAAGGGCGTACCGGCGTGTTTATTGATAAACCAACCCCTGAGCTGATCGAGTCTGCCGTGTCCTCATTTGACCCGGCACAGTGGGATCCTCAGCAGATTCGCGCCCATGTTGAAAAGTTCTCTGAAGAGAGGTTTATCGCCCAGCTGCACGAGTATGTGGCCCAGCTGGGATAACGCTAACGCTGCACGATTTGGCTGTATTCACCGCAATATTACAGGAAAGGCAGGTGGGGGAAGTTTCCCGGAACATGCCGCCTGTTTACAGTTCTTCCAGGTACTCGCGGGAGACTAAATCGGTCACAAAATCCTGCACCTGCTCGGCGATAGCCGCAGGGTCCTGCTCCGCAAGCTCCGCGATCTCCTCAATAGCCTCTGGGAGAGTCAGCGGAACCTCAAACACGCCCCAAATAATGGATGCTGACCCCTCTAAGACCGCGATGCTGCTGGTGCGCAAATCAGCAAGGTAGCTGGCGGTGGGGCTGTACTTGGCGAATTCGTCAGTGTGCACATAGGCGATATGTTCGGGGATGCGGTAACGCAGCTGAGCCATTATTTGCCGCCTTTCGGAAATTTAATGCCGAAACGGCTGAAGAACTGCCGCCATATTTCGCTCCGGCTGGGTTTATGGCCCAGCGTCATTGCCAGGTGGTCTTCGTTTACCAGCGCAATATTCCTAATAACCCGTGCCTTCTCGGCAATACCGCGTGCTGAGCGCACCCGCGCAAACCACAGCAGGTAGGGGGGAACTTTCGTTGAGACAGCTTTCCACAGCAGGTAGTCGCGGTGCCCCCTGTAGGCCGCTAGATGCCCCATTGCCGCCGCGTAAGCAATGCCGGAGTGCAGTTCTAAGGCTCTATCGTGTACCCGTTCCCATTCGCTGTAGCTCATGATTTCGTTAAGGTATTTGAGGTCGCTGCTGTATTTCGCGGCGGCTCGTGCACGGTGCAGCACCACAATAACTCGCGCATCCAGCACAGACGGTACGGTGCAGGGCCGGTGCGCTATATCGCGTGTGGTTCGGGCCAGCCACAGCTGCTCAAAAACCCGTTCATGGTTCTCACCCAGGCCGGGGAAGAACCGGTGTATGTCGGTTAGCCCCCACGCATCGTGGTGAAGGGTCATGGCGTGCTCAAATACTGAGCCGGTTTCAAAGTGCGCTTGGATACTCCACCCCTGAGCTATAAGCGCCTGTACGAACCGGTCCACGTGGGAGGGGCGTACCAGCAAATCCACGTCGGTGCTGTGCCGCTCGGGACGGTACACCTCCGGGCCGAATGCGTACCCTTTGACGTGCAGAATATCTATGCCGTTGGCGTTGGCGACGCGCTGAAAGTAGGCGTGCGCCAGCATAATGCGTGCTTTGAGCGGCGCTGAGGCGGCCTGCCGTTCAGTTTTTTCCACGGGGTGTCTTCCAGTTAGTTTTTGAAGCGTGTGCTGTAGCTACAGTATAGGGCGGGGACAAGGCGCAATGTCTTATCCCCGCCCCGGTTTACTGCTGCGGGCGGTAAACCTATTTCTTGGCTTTCTTCCGAGACTTCACTTTTTTCTTCGTGCCGTCTTTTGAGTAGCCGTAGTAGGTTGCGTACCCCACGTAGCTGTTGGCGTAGCCGAAGCCGTAGTAGGAGTTACCCAGGCCCTTACGGGGTGCACGGTTCAGCACCAGACCGAAGAGGTTAGCATTCACCTTGTTCAGGTTATTGGTTGCCTCGGTCATCTGCTCGCGGTGGCTCTTACCGATCGAACCAACCATAATCACGCCGTCTACCGCGTAGGAGAGCAGTGAGGCATCGGTGACGGGCAGCAGCGGCGGGGCATCCAGAACCACTACGAACTCTTCGGATAGTTCCCTGACCAGCTGGCGCATCTTATCGGAGCCCAGCAGCTCTGAGGGGTTCGGGGGGATACGCCCGGCGGTGAGCACGAACAGGTTGGATTCCTCCAGCTGGTACACGGCCTCAGCAATATCGACCTGACCGGCCAGCACCTGGGTGAGACCGACCTTCGCATCAACATTGAGTTTCTTCGCCAGGGTGGGGCGGCGCAGGTCGGCATCGATGAGGATGACAGCCTGACCAGACTCCGCCATGGAGCGCGCCAGCGACAGCGACACGGTGGACTTACCTTCGCTGGGAACCGCGGAGGTGACCAGGAACGAACGCGGCGGCTCGTCAATATTGACGAAACGCAGGTTGGTGCGCAGCTGACGGATCGACTCTTGAGCGATATGGTCGCTGGAGGAGCCGGTAACAATATTCTCCTCAGTGAGGTCATCGCTGGTGGGCAGCACACCAAGGATGCTGCTGCCGGTGGCTTTCACAGCGTCATCACGGGTACGGATGCGCTGGTCCACGGAGCGGCGCAGGAAGATCACAACGTACACAAGAACAAGCCCGGCGACTGCACCGATGAGGGTGTTACGGGTGTAGTTGGGGGATACCAGCGGGGGGTTAATACTTGCGTTATCGAGAGGGATCACGCGGATATTATTCGCGGCGTTACCGCTAACAGCGGTGTTCGCGCTAGCACTAGCACCTGCAGTGTTGCCGTTCTCAGCATTAGGGGTGGCGTTATTCCCCCCATTGCTGCTGGCGGCGTTGCCGCTACCGCCGTTATTGCCTTCAATATTTTTAATGTATTCGGCGGTGGCGTGTAGCGCCGAGTTCGCCAGAACCTGTGCCTGCTCCGGTGTGGAGGCGTGGGCGCTGACTTTAATCAGTGAGCTGTTTTCGTCAGTGGACGCGGTAACGCTGCCGCGGATACCGCTGACGGTCATCCCCATATTGGGGTTTTTCTCTTGAATGATTTTCGCCACAGCCTCGGAGGAGACGATAGCGGAGTAGGAGCGGGCGCGGTCTTTCGCAGCCGATGAGCCCGAGAGCACGTCAATGGTGCCACCGCTGCCAATGGTGACGTACCCGGATGCGCTGGCCGCATACACCTTGGGCTGGGTGAGGGAATAGCCAACACCTAAGAGGGCACCAATAATGATGCCGAGGATAAGCAACACGAGGTTTGCCCTCGTGGTGCGCACAAAGTCCAGTATGGTCATGGTCTGTGATTACTCCAGAATGCGTATGTGATGTATTTGAGCTGAGTGTAGTCGACCCGTGCCCGGGCATAGTTGAGCGAAGACGCCACCTTACCGTAGCAGGTTGAGAAGGTATTTGCCGTAACCGCTCTTAACGAGGGGGCCTGCGATCTCGCTGAGTTCCTGATCGCTGAGCCAGCCTGCGCGCCACGCAATTTCTTCGGGGCATCCAATGGAAAGACCCTGACGTTTTTGCACGGTGCGGATGAAGTTCGTGGCATCCGCGAGTGAATCGAAGGTGCCGGTGTCGAGCCACGCAGTGCCGCGCGGAAGAACCTCCACTTTCAGTTTACCCTGTTTTAGGTATACACGGTTAAGGTCGGTGATTTCCAGTTCACCACGCGGTGAAGGTTCAAGTTCTTGTGCATAGTTAACCACATTCCGGTCGTAGAAATACAGGCCGGGGATCACGTAGTCGCTCTTGGGGTTTTCGGGCTTTTCCTCAATGGAGAGGGCGTTGTTGTTCTCATCGAATTCGACCACACCGTAGGCGCGCGGGTCAGCCACCTGGTAGGCGAAGACAGTCGCGCCGTCCTTCTGTTCGTATTTGGCCAACTGGGTGCCGAGCCCGTGCCCGTAGAAAATATTGTCGCCAAGCACGAGGGCAACGGGGCTATTACCGATAAAATCTGCACCAAGGATAAACGCTTGAGCCAGCCCGTCAGGGGAGGGCTGCACCTTGTATTCGAAGCGAACCCCGAATCTTGAGCCGTCCCCCAGCAGCCTTTGGAACTGTTCCTGGTCGGCAGGGGTGGTGATAATGAGGATATCCCGGATGCCCGCCAGCATGAGTGTTGAGAGCGGGTAATAGATCATCGGCTTGTCATAGACCGGGGTGAGCTGTTTGCTAATGCCCTGAGTGATGGGGTGAAGGCGGCTGCCGGTGCCGCCAGCTAGAATGATTCCTTTCATAGTTTCTATATTGTGTCACGATTCTCGCCGTTTGTATGCATAAAAATACGGGTGTCGGGCGCTAAAATCTAACGTATGGCTCACATTCTTGTTACCGGCGGCGCCGGTTTTATTGGCTCAAACTTTGTTCATCACCTGTTGGAGCGCACTCAGCACACTGTCACAGTTCTCGACAAAATGACGTACGCCGCGAACGCGGCTTCCCTTGCGGGGCTTGATGAATCCCGCTTTAAACTAGTGGTTGGCGATATTGCAGACCGTGAACTCACCGACGAACTCGTAGCGCAGGCGGATGCAGTCATCCATTACGCCGCAGAATCCCATAACGATAACTCCCTGGCGAACCCAGAACCTTTTATTCACACCAATCTGGTCGGCACGTTTACCCTGCTGGAGGCGGTGCGCAGGCACGGAACTCGCTATCACCACATCTCAACCGATGAAGTCTTCGGTGATTTGGCGCTGGAGGACCCCGCAAAGTTCACCGAAGCTACGCCCTATAACCCGTCATCCCCGTACTCTTCCACCAAGGCGGGGTCGGATCTGCTGGTGCGCGCCTGGGTGCGTTCTTTCGGGATTGAGGCGACCATCTCGA
>ERZ772799.1028-NODE-1028-length-10547-cov-2.366184_pt1 | contig 10547 bp, 7 predicted proteins | sample MGYA00511345_ERZ772799 | MGnify/ENA primary metagenome ERZ772799 (study PRJEB29015, sample SAMEA2738037) | human oral metagenome | biome: human oral; feature: human-associated habitat; material: saliva | place: China | collected 2238 ... | reverse complement strand
CGAGCGCGCGTTGTCGCGTGCTGGATGGCCGCCGGTCGCTGCCGAACGCCCGAGTCCCTCTCCCCTACTTGCCCTTCCTCGCGCGCGTGCGATGCGGCGCGGCGTTGACGCTCACGGGGCAGTACTCGTAGCGCGGCTCCTGCACCTTCTGGACGATCCTCTGGATCGAGCGCAGCACGCGGTCGTGCTCGAGCGAGCTCACGACCTCCTTGCGCACGTACGCGCAGCCACAGCCCCCGCCGCAGCTGAACTCGCCGTAGCCCTCGTCGTCGATGGCGACGTCCTTCTCTTCGGAGCCCGCCACGCAGCAGAAGGTCGAGCCGGCGTGCCGCGCGCCCACGCGCATGCGCTTGGACCCGCCCTCGGCGTCGGTGAGCACCACGGCCACGCCGCTCATGGGGTGGGCGTCGTCTCCCTCTCGGGTCCAGCCTATGAGGTTGGCGTCGTCCAGGTAGTCGTTCTGGGGGCCGAAGGCGAAGCGCTGGCGCAGCTCCATGAGCAGTGGGAGCTCCGCCACGACGGGGATGTTGCCGTCGTTGGGTATGCCGAAGAGGTCCCCGAAGAAGACGCAGGGATACCCCGCCTCGCGCAGGAGGATCAGCATGTAGGCACTGGGCTTGAACCAGTCCTGGACCGTGCTCTGCAGCGCCTGGTTGGGCTGGGTGTCGTGGTTGTCCACGAAGGTGACAGCACGGATGGGCTCGCGCTGCACCAGCGTGTCGTCGAAGACGTGAGCCAGATCCCTCTCGCCCATGCTGTTGGAGGCGTCAAAGAGCCGGTAGTGCAGCGGCACGTCGAAGAGGCTCATGGGAACCTCACCCAGGTAGGACTCGAGGTCTTCCACCTCGGGCGACCAGTACTCCCCCACCGTGAAGAGCTCCTTGCCCGTGGCCTCGCGCAGGCGCGTGAGCCAGCGGTGGAAGAACGCGCGCGAGATGTGCTTCAGCGCGTCCAGGCGGAAGCCGTCGACGCCGGTGGTCTTGAGGTACCACTCGCCCCAGCGGCCGAGCTCCTCCTCTACTGCAGGCTCGCTCACGTCGACGTCGGAGCCCATGAGGTAGTCGTAGTTGCCGTTCTCGGACTTGTCCACATCCTCGTCCCAGTGCTTGCCGTTAAAGAGGTAGACGCCGGGCTCGTGGGTCGACTCGTCCCAGTCGGTGCCGTGGAAGCAGTGCCAGTCCCAGTGGAAGTCGGAGTACTCGTCGCCGCGACCGGGAAAGCGGTAGCGGGTCCAGGCGCTGATCTGGCGCGGCTCGCCCGCCTGCTCGTTGCGGTTGGCGGGGTTGATGGGGGTGGCCAGGACGTCCTCGCATTCCTCCCCGCCGAAGCGCTGGTTGAGCACGACGTCAGCGAGGACCTGAATGCCCGCCTTCTGGAGGGCGCGGATGGCTGAGAGGTACTCCCTGCGCGTGCCGTACTTGGTGCGGACGCTGCCGCACTGGTCGAACTCGCCCAGGTCCCAGGGGTCGTAGACGGCGTAGCCCACGCCCTCGGCCCCCTCGGAGCTCTTGTAGGCGGGCGGCATCCAGACGGAGCTGACGCCCATGTGCGCGAGGGTGGGCGCGAGCTCGGCCAGGCGCTTCCAGTGGGCGCCGTCGGAGGGCAGGTACCAGGAGAACCCCTGGAGCATCATGCCGTTTTCCATGTGAACCTCCGGAGTGTGGGGGTGGGTGGTTGGGTACGGGGCGGGGTCGCACGCGTGGGTGCGTGCGGCGGCGCCCTGGGTACGGGCAGCGGCGGTGCTGGGCGCGGGCGTGTCGCGGCAGACGCGGGTGCGTACGACGTGCGGCTACGTTGCGGCGCCTCTCTCGCCATGAAAATGCTAGCGCTCGCGGGGTGCAGAAGCAAAGCGAGGCGCTGCTGGCGGCCACGCGCACGCGGCTGCGCACGTGGCCGGGCATCACGCACACCCATGCGGACAGCTGCCGGCACCATGCACGCGAAAGCGCACAAGCAAGAGCATCACACACGTCATTGCGCACACGGTTGGCATCGTGCACGCTCTTGCGCACGTCGGCCCCTCTCGCTATCTGGGCAAACACCGATGTCGCTGTGCGCTATCGCGTGCTGGCTGAGAAACATGTGCGCAACAGCGTGCCGGACGAAAGCGACGCGCAACGCAGCGCAAGCGGCGGCAACACACGTGCTCAGCCGAGCGGGTGGCGACCACGCCCGCACGACAAAAAATAGGGGCACCCCCATTGCTGGAAGCCCCCCCGCAAAACGGTCGAACCGTTTTTCATACTGCAATTAGTCTGGTGGGCAGGAGCGAATTAGTCAAGTCCGCCCACAGATTGCCGCAAATTTCGAACCGTGCTACCGCTTGGCCAGTGGACTTCCCTGCCCGAACTAATACCAACCCCTCACCATCGCCTCGATAAAAGCGAAACCAGTCCGCACGACATCGTTTTCTCGGTAATACGATTCGTGCTTCTTCGTCCGCGCAATGATGTGCCGCAGTTCCTCTCCGCGGCGGACAAGCATGGTGCTGGGCACCAGAGAACTATGGACAAATAGGGTGGTAGAGATTCCCTGGAACCTCTCGTTGCTCAGCTTGATGCGTCTCGTCCCCTTTGAGACGCCAATCCTAGACAGTGCATTGGAGACGGAGTGTTGCGGCGCATGCGCAGGCACTCCCCTCCTCATGTCATCGATGATGCAATTGTTATGGGCGCATGCATTGCGAAGCACGCGCACGCTCTGCAGCAGATACGAGTCGTTCTGCATGGCCTTATTGCCAGACCTCTCGGCGACAAACCTGTAGAAGTGAACGAGACGTCCGAAGGGAATCACCTCGAGAAATGCCCAGGCCGGAAAGTCAAAGGAGGGGTATGTTCCCAGCAGATTACGAACGTAAGGACTCGACTTTCCGCGGTCAATCTCTGCGCGAACGTAGTTGTGTCTTCCGTCGACACTGAGGTTGCGGGGGTCATCAATGAAATCGGCGACCACGGAATAGCCGTCCTCCCCAACACGCTCCAGCTCATTAAGCAGTCGCATCTTTGAGAAGTGTTCGATGTCGATTGCAAGAAGCAGGAGCTCACTGCGCAGGTACATGTCAATGACGGAAAGGTCGACCAGCATGCCAAAGTCAAGGTTGACGAAGCATCCGTCGTTTTCTCCGCCCTGCACCCTGTCAAAGCACTTGCGATATGCCTTGAGCCTGAAGTAGTTGTTGTTTTCCGCCAGGTAGCGAGCCGCCTCTTCACGGCTATACAGCTCGAACTTGATGCCCCTGGTGGCCAGGCGATCTATCTGCTGCTCGACCGAGAGCCACGGCTTGTTTTGCTCCGACATTCTCCTCCCAACTCTGTTAGTGGAAGGATTGTATCCATTGCACGGATGCAGCGCACGCGCTCGATAGGAGCTAAACACGCATTGTGAAGTACAGGTATGTGACTGTAGCCTCACGTGACAGCTGACCGCCATATCGACGTGATTGTGCGCGCGCCGATGCGGTGCTGCGCACGCTGCTGGCATCGAGCACGCACAAGCGCACGGTCGCAGGCAACGTGCACGTCATTGCGCACACTACAGGCGACGTGCACGCGAAAGCGCACATCGGCCCCTCTCGCTATCTGGGCAAACACCGAAGCCACTGTGCGCTATCGCGTGCTGGCTGAGAATGGCGTGCGCAACGGCGTGCCGGTCGAGAGGGGCGTGCACACGACAGCCGCGACGCACACGCGACACCCGCGCACGCGCGTCCCTCTCGCCCGCGTCGGTCGCGTAAGCTACAGGCAGCGGCGCAGGCGCATGCCAGACGCCAGGGGGAGGAGCGGAAATAATGCCGAAGTGGACAAAGGCGCACATCATCGATGGCTTCGTGAGTCTCCTTCACAGGCACAGCTACCCCTCCATCACCGTGGAGATGGTCCTGAACGAGACCGACGTCAGCAAGACGACCTTCTACCGCTACTTCAGGAACAAGGCGGACGTGATGGACGCCTACTTCCAGCGCATCTATGACTCCGCCCTCCTGGACGAGGGCTGTCGCGACCTCGAGGACCTCTTCGCGGCCATCCTGGAGAAGGCCCGCAGGAACCCCGAGCAGTACCGCATGTTCGAGACCACCGGCTACAACTCGTACCGCCAGTTCATCTATCGCTACGCCCTCACCATGGGCACCAAGATCATCGAGACCTCCTGGGGCCGGAAGCTGAGCGAGGTCGAGGCCTTCCACGTCGCCTTCTTCTGCGCCGGAGGCAGCCACGCCGTGGAGGAGTTCAGCCGCGGGCAGAGCTATCGCAGCATGGGCAGCAGGCAGGCGGCGGCCGAGATCGCAAGCATGATGAACTCCGAGTACAAGGTGGCCATCGACGAGGCGATGCGCGCCAACCTGCGGGAGTACATCCGAAGACGGGACGGTTAGGGCAGTTCGTTCCCTTTTGGGACGGTTAGGGCCGTCCAAGCTTTGCGGGCGCACCAGCCCACGCTAGATTCGAGGCCACGCCGGTTCCGGCGGAATCCAGCAAATCCAGCAGGGAAGGACGCCCAACATGAAGGAACAGTATCGCATCATCATCTGGGGCCTGGGCCAGGTGGGCAGGTCGGCCCTGCAGCTCATCGACTCACGCCAGTCCTTGACCCTGGTGGGCGCCTACGACCTGGACCCCGCAAAGGTCGGCAGGAACGCGGGCGAGGTCTTCGGCTTCGAGAAGTGCGGCGTGACCGTGACGGACGACGAGGACGAGGTGCTGGGCCTGGACGCCGACATCGTCCTCTACTACCCCTCCACCAAGTGGGACGAGGGCAAGCTGCCCTCCCCCACCTCCGTCGGGGGCAACGTCGAGGACATCGTCAAGATCCTCTCGCATGGCAAGAACTGCAGCTCGACCCTGCCTGTCTACTTCTCTGAGAAGAACGCGCCGGAGTACTTCAGGCAGATCGACGAGGCCGGCAGGGAGCACGGCGTCACCTACACCCAGCAGGGCATCTTCCCGGGCCTCTTCACCCCGTACCTGCCCACGATCTTCGGCTCGCTGTCCCGCAGGATCGACCAGCTCGTCGTCTACGGCGGGCAGGACGACTCCGCCAACACCACGCCGTGGGTAAACTTCCTCTGCTACGGCAAGACGGTCGACCAGATTCCCGCCCCGCAGTTCGCCTTCCTCAAGAGCCTGTTCTTCACGTACTACGGGCCGACCGTCATCGAGGTCACCGAGCGGCTGGGGCTGGACTACGACGAGTACCGCTGCGACGTCGAGCAGGTGATGGCCGACGCCGAGGTGACGACCCCCAACGCGCACATCATGCCGGGCACCATCGGCACGCACCACTTCGTGATGGCGACCTACGACCATGGCCGCGAGGTGGTAGGCTTCCACTTCAACCACAAGGGGTCGAACCAGATTCTGGCCGACTACAGCGTGGAAAAGGCGATCGAGATCTTCGGGGAGCCCCACGTGAGGGTGGACATCGACGGCATCATCGACCACGAGGACCCGTTCCTGACCAGCGCCGCGCCCAACGTGAACCTGATTCCGGCGATCGTGGACGCGGAGCCAGGCTACCGGGACGCGCTGGACATCGCCTTCGGGAGGCTGCCCAGGTAGCGGGGGTGCGGGCGGGCGGCGGGCGGGGAGTCTGACGCGCGCGGCGGCCGCGACTGCGTCCAACGCGTGCGGCGCGGCCGCGAAAGCGCCGAACGCGCGTATCTCTCGCCCGCGACGACCGCGACTGCGTCCAGCACGTGCGGCGCGACTGCGACGACGTCTAACGCGTGCGTCTCTCCACCGAATACGTCCAACGCGTGCGAGAGTTGTCCGACTACGTCTAACGCGTGCAAGGAACACTCGACTACGTCGAACGCGTTTTTTCTCGCCTGTTCAACTGGGCAAACATGAGTGCTTCGGACGCGTTTGACGTATTTCTTGCTGAGAGACGCGCGTTTGACGTCGTGGGTGCTCGAAGCCATCCGTCATGATGTCGCGCGTCGCCGGCGTGTCTTGTGTAGGAAATATGAACGAATGAATTATGCAGTGGCTCTCATAAAAGAATGCATGCGAATCGTGCTTGTCGAGAAGGACGCTGACCTTTGAGGACGAAGTAAAGGACCAGTAATCTGAATACAAATTTCGTATGAACAATATTCGATAGTTTACAAATCTGAATAAAACGTAGCCCCCAAAGGGTCCAAGCTCTCTGCGGCAAGCAAGCTGCGACATGAAAGGGAGCAGGGCATGGCTTTTGACTTCACGGGCAAGACCGCGATCGTCACCGGCGGCACCCGCGGCATCGGCGCCGAGATCTGCAAGGGCATCGTCGAGGGCGGCGGCCACGTCGTCGTCATCGGGCTCAACGAGCAGCGCGGCAGGGAGTTCGTCGCGTCGCTGGGGGAGGGCAACCGCTACTACCGGCTCGACGTGGGCGATTCCGTGGCAGTTCGCTCGACCGTCGCGCGGATCCTGGACGAGGTCCCGGGCGTCAACATCCTGATCAATGACGCGGGCGTCATCTCGGCCAAGCCCTTCGAGCAGGTCGACGACGCGGAGTGGAAGCGCACCATCGACGTCAACCTCACGGGCACCTTCACCATGTGCAGCGCGATCTTCCCCTACTTCAAGGAGCACGGCGGCGGGCGCATCGTCAACGTCTCGTCCGTGGCCGGCAAGCTCGGCGGCGGCCTGCTGGGCACCGCCGCCTACGCCTCGTCCAAGGCAGGAGTGAACGGTCTCACCAAGGCCATCGCCAAGGAGGGCGGCAAGTACGGCATCTCGTGCAACGCCGTCTGCCCCTCCTTCACCCTGACCAGCATGACCACTGCGCTCAGCGAGGACCCGGTCAAGCACGACAAGGTCATCTCGATCATCCCGCTGGGCCGTGCCGCCGAGCCTTTCGAGCCCGCGCAGATGGTGCTCTTCTTCGCGTCCGACCTCGCGAGCTTCGTCAACGGCGAGGTGGGGGACTGTGACGGCGGAATCGTGATGGACGGGTAAGCACCCGCGCACGTCACGTCGTACGACCAGTTGGGGCCCGGCTCGGCCAGGGCCCCGAAGCATGCGCAGGCAAACTGAAGGGAAGCGTACATGTTCGAGGCAACAACCAAGGCGGAGAAGGGCGGCGGCTTCTTCAAGATGCTCGGCCGCATCCCCGGGGCCAACATCCTCGTGCCCCTGCTCCTCGCCTGCACCATCAACACCTTCTTCCCACAGGTCTTCGCCCTGGGGAGCTTCACCACGGCCATGACCACCGGAGGTACGGGCGCGCTCGTCGGCGCCTTCCTGGTCATGGTGGGCACCACAATCTCGTTCGAGTCGGCGCCGAAGGCCGCCGTCCGTGGCGCGATCATCATCGCGACCAAGGTCGTCTTCTGCGTTGCGCTGGCGCTCATCGTGCAGTTCGCTCTGGGCGACAACCTGCTGGGACTCTCGTCCATGGTCATCCTTGCCGCCTGCTCCGGCGCGAACAACTCGCTCTACGCGGGGCTCATGGGAGATTACGGCACCGAGGTCGAGCGTGGTGCCGTCGCCGTGACCACCCTGGTGGTCGGCCCTCCCGTCACCATGATCGTGCTGGGTGCCGCCGGGCAGGCGCCTTTGGGCTGGAGCCTTCTAGGTGCCGTGCTGCCCATCCTGCTGGGCATCGTGCTGGGCAACTGCTTCCCCAGCCTCAAGAAGACCCTCTCGGCCGGCCTTCCCGGCATCATCATCCTGACCTTCTTCGCGATGGGCTCCACGATGACCCTGAGCCAGATCGTGCAGGCGGGACTTCCCGGCATCCTGCTGGGCGTCATCTGCTCCGTGGGCGGCGCGCTCGTGACCGTCGCCGCCGACCGTGCGACGGGCGGTACCGGCGTGGCTGGCGCGGCCATCTCGAGCTGCGCGGGTGCCAACGTGGCCACCCCGGCGGCCATGGCCTCCGTCTGCGCCGAGCGCTTCGGCGGGGCCGTGCTGGCCACGGCGACGGCGCAGGTGGCGGCAGCCGCCATCGTGACGGCCATCCTGACACCGCTCATCACGGCTTACGTGTACAAGCGCTACCACGTGGAGGACGCAGCGGAGCAGCAGCCCACGACGGCGTAGGCGGGCGACTCTCGCCTGGCGCCACGTGCGCTTTGTCTCGCGATGGCGTCCAACGCGTGCAGCCTGCAGCCGAGTACGTCCGATGCGTCCAAATGCCCGCCGAGTACGTCCAACGCGTCTGAATTTCCGCCGAGTACGTCCAACGCGTCTGAGAGCCTCACGTTTGCCCAGTTGGCGGTGAGCTCAAAGACGCGTTGGACGTTTTCGCGTTTGTATCGCACGCGTTGGACGCTTTCGAGCGCGAGGCGGACGCGTCGGACGCGCTCGTGCACGGGCGGAGCACGGCATGCGCACGGGTGGCGCATGCGATGAGGGAGCTTGCGGCGCTGGCGGCCCTAGCGTTCGGCGTGCCCGAAGGCGAAGACCGTGCGCGAGACGAAGGGGTGTCCCGGCGCGTAGACCGGCTGGGGGAAGTTCTTGTGGTGGATGGCGTCGGGGAAGAACTGGGTCTCGAGGGCGACGCCGTCGAAGCGGCCATGATGCACGCCGCCCTTGCCCAGGGCGTCGAGCCCGCCTGCGGTGTAGAGCTGCAGGCCCGGGGCATCGGTCCAGACGTCCATCCAGATTCCGCTCTGGTCACCCGTGAGGCGGGCGACCCTCTCCACCCTCTCGTCGTTCTTCAGGACGAAGTTGGTGTCATAGCCTCCGGGAACGAGCCATATGTCGCGACCCAGCGCCCTCGCGCTGCGGAAGTCGTAGGGCGTCCCCGTGACGTCGGCGAGCTCTCCGGTGGGGATGAGTCGGGCGTCGGAGGGGGTGTAGCGGTCGCAGTCGAGCCAGAGCTCGTGCGAGAGGACCGAGCCGACGGCATGTCCGTTGAGGTTCCAATAGGCGTGGCAGGTCAGGTTGACGATGGTGGTGGCGGAGGGCATGGCCTCGAAGCTCAGCTCGAGACGGCCGTCCTCGAAGAGGCGGTAGGTGAGAAAGACGTCGAGCGCACCGGGGAATCCCTGGTCGCCCGGCCTGCTCAGGAGGTTGAGCGTGAGCTGGCAGCTGCCGTCCCCGTTCTGGCGCGGGCCGTCGGCGAGCTTCCAGAGGCGCTCGAACCAGAAGTGCGGGCCCGAGTGCAGGCTGTTGGGGCCGTCGTTTGCCGCGAGGTGGTAGGTCGTGCCGGCCAGCTCGAAGCTCGCGCCGGCGATGCGGTTGGCGTTTCTGCCCACGATGGCCCCGAAGTCTGCGCCGTTGTGCAGGTAGCCGGGCGCGCCATCGTAACCCAGGGTCACATCGACGAAGCTGCCCCTCCCGTCGGGGACGACGACCGCCTGCAGGCAGGCGCCGAGGTCCGTGACGCAGGCGCGCATGCCCGAGGAGTTCTGAAGCTCGTACAGGTGGACCTCCCGGCCATCCTCGCAGTGGCCAAACGGTCTGGTGGCAACCGGCATAGGAGCTCCTCTCCCCAAGGAATGAGCATGAGCGGGTAGGCCCGCTGACCCGTAGGCTAGCGCGAACGGGAGGGTCCGCGTCCGTGGTTGGTGGGGTTTTCGGCGGGGCAGCACGGGCTGTCGGCGGGGGAGAGGCGCGCCCACTGGTACTAAACGCGCTATTCCATGTTTAGCAAAATTTAGCCAGCAGCAATCGGCCAACGGTCAAAATGAGGGGACGATTATCCACTCGTAGGCTAAAATGGACAAAGTCATATTGGCGTTTTCTGCGTTTTGGCAGTGTTTATGCGCAAGCGCGTCACCTGGACGTTCGAATGAAGGGAAGTCCGCATGGCAGAAGATTTGGGTACCCCCTGGAAGAAGCTCGATGCCCCCGTCGCCGAGGAGGAGGTGGCCTGGGTCGACAAGTACTGGCGCGCCGCCAACTACATGTCCGTCGGCCAGATCTACCTGCGCAGCAACCCCCTCATGCGCGACGACTTCGTGGACGAGAAGAGCGGTCAGGTGCGCGACTTCGGCCGCGCCGACGTGAAGCATCGCCTTGTCGGCCACTGGGGAACCACCCCGGGCCTCAACTTCCTGATGGGCCACGTCAACCGCTTCATCCACGACCACGGCCAGAACGTCGTGTTCTTCATGGGGCCGGGCCACGGCGGACCCGCCGGCACCTCCCAGTCCCTGCTCGACGGGACCTACCGCGAGTACTACCCCCAGATTACGGACGACGAGGCTGGCCTGCAGCGCTTCTTCCGCCAGTTCAGCTACCCCGGTGGCATCCCCAGCCACTTCGCGCCCGAGACCCCTGGCTCCATCCACGAGGGCGGCGAGCTGGGCTACACCCTGAGCCACGCCTATGGTGCGGTCCTCAACAACCCCAGCCTCCTCGCCTTCGCCGTCGTGGGTGACGGCGAGGCCGAGACCGGTCCCCTTGCCACCTCCTGGCAGACCAACAAGCTGATCAACCCCCTCACCGACGGCATCGTCCTGCCCGTCCTGCACCTCAACGGCTACAAGATCGCCAACCCCACGATCCTCGCCCGCATCTCTGACGAGGAGCGCAACGAGTTCTTCCGCGGTATGGGCTACCACCCCTACACCTTCGTCGCCGGCTTCGACGACGAGCCGCCGATCTCGATCCACC
>ERZ772799.1027-NODE-1027-length-10551-cov-4.355088_pt1 | contig 10551 bp, 6 predicted proteins | sample MGYA00511345_ERZ772799 | MGnify/ENA primary metagenome ERZ772799 (study PRJEB29015, sample SAMEA2738037) | human oral metagenome | biome: human oral; feature: human-associated habitat; material: saliva | place: China | collected 2238 ... | reverse complement strand
ACTTAATTAACTTAGGATTAGTTATTCTATCTAAAACATCAGAAATATATTTATTAACTTTAATCAATTTGTTGAAAAATGCAACAGCTTCTTTCTCTTCTCCCTGCATTAAATGGTAAAATACTTTTGATAATAACATAACCTCGTCGTCATTTTTACCATGTTTATTCGCCAGTTTATAGTAACGATTAATCTCTGTAAAATCATTTAATATAAGACTAGCTACTACTAAATTATGATACATCGGCATTATAACCTCATTGTCCATATCTAAAGCGAAATAAAACGGCTGATATGCATTCTGAACTTTATTATATAACTTATTTCCTAAATAAAATTCCGCAAGGTGATGACAGACTCTCAAATGAAGATAGTTAATCGGAAGTAGTTTACCATCAACAAAACCGTCCTCAAAAGTATATACTTCTTCTTTTAGTCGTATTAATTCTTGTTCAATTTTATGTTCCGTACAATCTTTACTAACTATTTCCCAAACCCTAGCATCTACGTTGTACTTAGATAAATCTATAGCTTTTTTTACATTAGCTTCATATTTAGGATCTTCAAAATTCTCAATAAATTCTGCAAAAAGTTTCATCGATTCATTAAAATCAGACTCAATCTCTTTAGAAGAGAACTGTATTTCACCATAACCTTGATTGAGATTAAAATCTCTATACTTACGACTTCTTATTCCTGTATATCCTTTTCTATTAACAGGAAATTTTATAATTTTTTTACTATTCATGCCTATCCCCTCCCTTTTATGCTTTGAGTAATTCTATAAAGTTTACAGCGATTTCAACAATCATCTTTCGTAAGAAAATCTTTATAAAATTCACTACCTTTCCAACTTCATTCTACATCAAAACACAATATAATACAAACATAACAGTTAAGAAATAATTAAATTAATAAATAAAAAATAATTTATTACAATTAACATAAAAATAATCTTATTCTATATTTTCAAAATAAAAAAGGCTGATAATTAGCAATCAACCTAAGTAAATAAAACATATATTAAAAAGCCAATTGAAGAACCAGTTCTTATTGTCAATTAATTCGAAGAGATACTCCTCTAATTCTCTATCCATTTACATAATCTTAAAAATATAACTTTCATTATAATTATAAATAGAAAACCTTTTCTGATATGACTTCTAGTGCTATAATAAAGATAGGCTACTAGCTCCAAAAGGAGGTGGTTGCATGTACGATATAATCGTCCAAATTCTTGTTGGACTATTTGTGGGAATTGTTCTCCTATTTATAGAATATTTTTATTTCCTAAATGATAAAAACAACAGGAAAAAGTAGCCCTATTTAGGCACGACGTACATGTTATTCACTCATGTATGAATATTTATTCTCATACAAAGTAGTATGTTAATACATATAAAAAAGCAACTGAATCGCCTTTCAGTTGCTTTTCGTGATCACATGTGAATATAATCGTCCAATTCACTTATCTATATTCTACCATATATCTTTTCTAGTTGTCAATTAATTCAAAGAGCTCTACTCCTCTTATTCTGCTACTATTTATATAATCTTAAAAATATAACTTTCATTATAACCACGAAAAGAAAACCTTTTCCGATGTGACTTCTGGTGCTATAATAAAGATAGGCTACTGGCTCATAAAGTAGCCTTTTACAAAGTAAACAAAATAAAATTTAGACGCAGTGGTTTATTGATATCTAAATTCGCTTTGCAAAAGCTTTTTAGATATCTAATAACCTGTGCGGGGGCAACTCGACAAAATCGATTTCTTCGAAATCACGATTTTTGAGTTGCTCCCGGGAAGAAGTAGCCATTTTAGCTCACGACGCATACTCGTCACTTTGTGTGTGAATATTAAATATTAATATAAAAAGCCAATTGAACTAGCACTTCAATTGGCTTTCGAGATGAAATTTGATAGACATTTCCCATTCACTTTGCTATATTCTATCATACACCTTCTCTTGTTGTCAATTAATTCGAAGGTCAGATCTAGTGATATATTGCATAAAGGATAAATTCCTCTAAACTATGGATCGCTACACTCATAGAAAAGAATTAACTTATATAAACATTACAACTTAAATTTCCCCAAAAACTAGAGACTCAAAAATCGTGATTCCAATTATCGAATCATCATCAAAAAATTCATTAAGTATCTGAAAAACTCTTATAAAGAAAATTTAGTTATCAATAAACCACTTCACTTACGCATTTTCATAAACGTCTAAGATTTTTTGAATATACCTAAAAACATATTAAAATTACTCTTCCCCATACACAAAATCATTGTTCTTTTCAAATTCTTTGAATGCAGGAAGTTTTCTATCTTTCTCAGAAATAATAGCTTTTGATAAATCAATCTGCCAATCAATACCCAGCTCTTTATCATCGAATACAATTCCTGCATCTGCTTCTGCATTATAATAATTATCACACTTATACATGAAGTTAACATTAGGTGTTAAAGTCGCAAAACCATGAGCAAATCCTCTAGGAACTAAAAGTTGTCTTCTATTATGTTCTGAAAGGATAAAACTTTCCCACTGTCCATATGTTGGACTACCTTTTCTAAGATCAACGACCACATCTAATACTTCCCCAGTCACTACACAAATAAGTTTCGTTTGAGCAGCATCACCTCTTTGAAAATGCAAACCACGAACGACTCCAACTTCAACAGATAACGAATGATTGTCTTGAATAAAATTAAAATCTATACCTAGTTTTTTATACTTTTCATCAGAATAACTCTCCATAAAGAAACCACGTTTATCTTCAAAAACATCAGGCTCTATATTTTTACATCTCTTAATTTTGTATCAAAAACCTTCATTCCAAACTACTCCTATTCCATGATCAGACAAATTCTTTTCATTCTTAATTATACTGTATTTAATGCTTTTTTTCTAATTGAAATTATAGTAGCTTTCTTCATCAATCACAAGCCTTAATAAATAAAGTTACAGAAAAGATATCATTTCTATAAGATTTCAGACTAAATGTTATCATCCCTTAAATAAAATTCCTCGTTTATTTTTATAATTATCAGGGTTATAACTTTTAATATTTGGAAATAGTCTTTTTCATGGTCCTCTAGATTTATAGGGTTTTTACCATGAGAATATTTATTTCTTAATGCTGGCCCATTATCAAACAAGCGGTCGTTTAATAAATAGTTCAAATACTCTTGTTCTTGTCTAGAAAACAACTTCGATTCACAAATTATTTTTCCATTTAAAATAAGTGAATCTAATACAGGACTATTTTTATAATAATTAATACATATTACTTTATTGTAATAAAAGTCCTTAAGAATTTTAGTAATATCTTCTTCAAAACGTATATATCCTTGTTCATTTTTATAGATGATATTTCTTTCAATTAATGAAGTGATTAGAACTCTATTATAATCTGGAAAATCAGATATCAGAACATTCTCATTAACTATTAATTCTTCAAAGTTAGAGTATGATGTTTTATTTTCAATATACCCCAGCTGAGATTGATCTGAAAATAAATATTCCGAGATATTTAATAATTCTCAATCTTCTATATAACCATACTTTCTCTCGAAAAAGCTAGGTATATTCTCTATTAAAGGACTATTTCTAGAAATCTCCAGTAGTTCTCGATCTATTTCTCCATTTTCAATATAAGCATTGAACTGACTTAATATAGAATCTATCTCTGAACACACTGTTCTTACTTTCTCCAAGAATGTAGAATTCTCTGATGGTATTAAAAGAGTAAATCCTTCCACGCCAAACTCATTCCACAAATACTCTTCAAAAAACCATTTAAATATATTCTCCAATCTCTTATCAAACTCTGAAAGAACCTGACAATACAACTTAATTTGCATTAAAGATAACATATTCTTAAAATTAAAAGCTAATCCTATGTTATATCTTTTAATTCCTTTTACACCTGCAAATTTTTCTAAAAATCCAAGTTCATATTCTTTAGATGGAAGAGTTAATCTATTATGATAATCTACATATTCAAATAAATATATAAAATTATTAAGTAATGTAGCATTATCTAAGTTGTCTTTTACCCATAACCGACTATAAGTTACCTTATAATTTAATAAATCTTCATCAAAAACACGGATAACTTCCTTAATATTAGAAAAACTAACTGTTAAATTATATAATAAGCCAGATTCACTAATACTATCTTTTTCAACAAACTCTGAGTATCTTCTTTTGGCCTTCAAACGGATCTTATCAGAAATAGGGAACTCTTTTCGACTTCGTGATTCATACAAAAGTTCGAGATAATTAGGATTAGCTCCTTTTGAATTAATATAATTCTCAATTATAGTTAGCTGATCTTCTAATAATAATGACTCAGGAATATAATACTTTATTTCTTTTTGCACCAAATAATGTTTTATTAGAGCCACCGCTGTTAGTTTTGAATGTTTCATATAATCGCTAATCTCATTATCAAAATATTTTACAATGTCTTGGTGAATTAATAATAAATATATTGATACATTAAACTCATATAATATACTTGTAAATTCTTCATTCTTAACCTTTTCGTATACTTTAAAACGTGAAAACAATCTCCAAAAATCTTCTTGATATTGCCTACTAATTTTATTATAGAAGGATTTAATTTTTAAAATATCAAGATTATGAAAATACTTCGCAATAATCGGCATAAATTTATTAACTTTTGATTTCAAATCACTATAATATACATCTTCCCATGTTTTCAATCTTTCCTGTGAATCAAATAACAGTGAAACATTATATAATTCAAGAATATAATTTATATCATCATGACTATTATTTTCATTAAATGAATTAATTACTTTTTCAGCTTTTTCTAGGTACCAACCTATACTCAGATCATTTTCACCATAATATTTAACTCCATTATACAAACGGCTCATCTATTTTACCTCTTATAAATTTTATTAAACTGTCTCACCTGTATGATTAATTATATTAATTTCTTTTTCTACTATTTATTATTCTTGTTATTTCCTCTATTGCTGATTCGTAAAATTCTTTGTAGTTTCCGCTTTGATTAATTACCCCCTCTGGAGCACTCTTACTTTTTCTAGGATCTATAATTTCTACATTATAAGTTTGCAACATAATTTTTATTTCAGGTTCTAGCTCTTCCTCCATACAATAAAAATATGTTTTCGCAAATTGAAAGTGTCTACTCTTGAAACTTAATAGCCACCATAGATCAACTTCTGCTAAATCAAATTTAAACCCTAATATATGAACGTCTCCAACCAAGAAATAATCTATCCAAGATACCATTTGATAATTAGAATTTGTAAATCTCTTGATAATATTTTTTGTATGTTCTTGTATTTTTTTTAGTAATTTCCCATATGCATAATGATCCAATACAATAGACTTATATCTAGTTGCAATACCATGTATATGCCACAGTTTTTTATTATTTTCTCTCAATTCAATGTATTGATGAATATCGCTATCATATTCTTCATTCAATACATTTTTCTTTTTATTAGATCCATTACCCTTTTTGTTTAATTTATCATCCTTTTCAATCGATTCATTAAGCTTTCCAATTAATTCATTTGTCCTATATTTTGGTACATTTTTCTCTAATACCTCATTCTTATAATAGCTCTGTATCTTACCAATTGAACATTTTTCTATAGTACTTCTTTCAAATTCGAAACTATAATTTGTAGTTAAAATTGAAGTTACATCTAAATTTAATAGTTTTTCTATAAATTCCTTCTGTTCCTTTTTAAATTCATTAATAAAATCAGATTTTATTTTTTCTTTAATTGCTTTCTGTATAACCTCACTTTTACCTAAAGATCTAGCCATCATTCTCATAGGAAAATTTATATTATCATATTCGTTATATTCATACCTTTTTATTATATCTCCATACTCGATTACAATATTATTTTTTTCTTTTCTTATGCTATATCCTTCTAATTCTAACTCGTCTAAACTCAAACTCCCGCTAAATAATCTATTAATTCCATTACCAACTAATAACGACTGCACACCTGATGTTTGTCTTTTCTTAGTATTCATTAACTCACCATCATCCTCTCATAAATAAAAATATATTCTTTTTCTATATTAATTTTTAATGACTTACCTATATTTTATACTTTCTATACACCTTTTTCCTGCCTTCTCATCATATCCCCACCACCTAATTTCTGTTAATTTTTATTAATTCTATATTAATATATACATATTATATATTAATACTCTTTTGCAAACAATAAATTTCATATATTTCAATTAACTAGAATATTAATAATTAAGTTAAATTTAATACAAAAACCAACCGAGATTAAACTCAATTGGTTTATTGTATTTGGCAAATACGATTAAGAAGAAAAATTACGCTTCTTATCTATTCAATTCCTCTCTTACTACATTAAGAGCTCTTTCGATTACTACGTGCATATCATAATATTTATAGTCTGCAAGACGTCCACAGAAGATAACATCTTTACCTTTTGCTTCTTCTAAATATTTTTGATACATTTCATTGTTTTTAGCGTCGTTAATTGGATAGTATGGTTCATCTCCACGTTTCCAATCTACTGAGTATTCACGTGTAATAACTGTTTTTTCTTGAGTACCTTTTTCGAAGTGTTTGTGCTCGATAATACGAGTATAAGGAACTTCACGTTCTGTGTAGTTCACCACTGCATTACCTTGGTAGTTTTTTTCATCTAGTACTTCATGTTCAAAACGAAGACTTCTGTATTCTAATTCTCCGTGTTTATAATCAAAATATTGATCAATCATTCCGGTAAATACTACTTTTTTCGCACTTGCTTCTAACTCTTCGCGATTTTCGAAGAAGTCTATATTTAATTCTACTTCGATATCTTTCAGCATGTTTTCAATAATAACATTGTATCCACCGATTGGAATACCTTGGTATCTATCGTTGAAGTAGTTGTTATCGAATGTAAAACGTACTGGAAGACGTTTAATGATAAACGGTGGTAGTTCAGTTGCACTACGTCCCCATTGTTTTTCTGTATAACCTTTAATTAAAGTTTCATATACATCAGTACCGATAAGTTTGATAGCTTGTTCTTCTAAGTTCTTAGGTTCACTATCTTGCAGATGAGCTGTTTGTTCAGCGATTTTATCTTTTACTTCTGCAGGAGTCTTAGTTCCCCATAAACCGTAGAAAGTATTCATATTGAAAGGTAGATTGTATAATTTACCTTTGTAGTTTGCTACTGGTGAGTTAATGTAGTTGTTGAACTCAGCAAACTGATTCACATAATCCCAAACTTCTTTGTTAGAAGTGTGGAAAATATGCGCACCGTATTTGAGAACGTTGATTCCTTCAACGTTCTCACAATAGATATTCCCACCAATGTGGTCACGTTTATCTATTACTTTTACTTTTTTTCCTTGTTTTGTTGCTTCATGAGCAAAGATTACGCCTGACAATCCAGCTCCTACTATTAAACAATCGTACATGTGTTCCTCCCCATTAAAACTCTTTTACTGATTAACTTTTAGACTATTAAATAATATGTTTTCATTAATCAAAACTTCATATTTCATTTCAAAAATATCCCTATTTTTTATTTAGCTGAATTATTCCTTCATTAAAGAATTTTATATAATCAAAAATATCAATATCTCGTTTTCCTACAAGTATATTTCTATATCCTAGTAGATTTTTCACTTGTATTTTACCATTAATTGTTTCATTAGCTTTTGGAATATGTATGGCAGATTTTATTTCTGGCATCTCCTTACTTACGAACACAACTTTATTTTTATAGGTTAATTTATCAAATTCCAATATATCTTCATACGTGCATCCATCACGCTCTATCATGAAAATAAATATATTATCGAAGTTCACTCTTCTCTTTCTTTCATCCCATTTATCTTTTAATTCTGAAAAATTTCTATAATGTAATCCATGAATCTCTATATCATTACATGAAGCAATAGGATAATCACCTAACCATTCTTTCTCCACTAGTGGTTGCTCAAAATAATAAGTCAAATTCTTACAAAATTTAACAAATGAGCTAGGTTCTATAAACAAGTTCACTGTTGGAGACATAAACTTAAGCCCTAATTTATGACTTATTACACCTCCTAGACAGTTAGAGCTTATTATCGTAAAGTCAGAATTTTTTAATTTCAGTACATTTTTTTTATTCATTGCTAATTCTAACATTTCAAAGAAGTATTTCAACATATAATTTTCCACTCCACTATTTTTTTCATATAGTACATGATTCTACTATAAATTTTCTATAATAAAAATAGTTTTTCTACTTTTTTAGACTCTTCTTTAATTTCAAAACCAACTTTTTTAAAATTATTTTCTATGGTTTCTATATCTATTCTCTTAGTATTTGCTATCTCAAGGATTTTGTTCTTCCACTTATCTATATTGTCTTTTTCTAAAGATAAACTATAATAATTCGGATTTGTAATAACTTCTTTAGGTATAACATCAGAAGCAAGTACGGGTAATCCATTTGCTTGTGCCTCTAATAATGCTACCCCCAATCCTTCAAATCTAGAGGGAAATATAAAAATATCAAATATATTATATAACTCCGAAACATCATTTCTTACACCTAAAAAGATAATATTATTCCTTATTTTTAACTTTTCTGCTTTTTCCTCTAAATGAGAATAATCACCACCCCCAACAAGAATGAGTTTACTTTTGTTATTATATTCATAAACCCTTGAAAATACATCCAAAAGAAAATCCTGATTCTTTTGTGGATCTATTCTCGCTACATTACCTATCAAAATTTCATCATCTTTGATATTTAAGCTAGCTCTATATTTTTTCCTTAAATTTTCATCAAATAAGAACTCATTTATATCGATAGCATTTTTTATCCATATAACCTTATTCTGTATTTCTTGTGGATACATCCATTGTGTAGCTAGATCACTACAAGACCAAAAATCAGTAGCATACCTTTTTATCATTAATTTATTTATATTATGTATAAAATCACGAATACCCAACTTTGATATCCCTGTATTATGTGAATGAATTATTCTTTTTCTTATTCCATACTTTTTAGCATATTTTATATACTTCATATTAACCAAGGATAGTGCATTTACCCAGACTGCATCATATTCACTAGAATATTTTTGAAAAATTTTCTTTATTTCTCTATCATATTTTATAGGATTTTTCTTTCTAATAGGCAATGAGTAATATTTTATTGGGTTCTTTGATAATTTATCAAATTCTTCTGAAAAGGCTATTTTATGACTTCCAGTACAAATAAAATCAAAGTGAAACATATCTTTATTCATATTTTTAAAAAAATTATATACTACTCTTTCCATTCCTCCAGGATTATGGGTTAGTCCACATACTAAAACCTTATACATATAAGCACTCCTTAATAGCACAATATAATAGATAACTTCCCTTATCATTATAATGAAGCCCATCATTTGTATATTCATACTTCAAATGATAATCTTCAGAAAGTTCTTTGTTTATATCGATTAACTTTATTTTGTTCTTTCTTGTAAAATCTTCTAACCATTCATTTAACTCTCTAACTATTTCATTGTCTACACTATCTCTAAATAGTGCATACCCTATTGTTGTTAAAGTTAGTTCTATATTCCTTTTATCTGTTTCTAAAAGTAATTTCTTATAATTTTCTTTTATTATCTCTTTATTATAATTTGTTATTATATCGTTAATACCTAAAGATACTAACATCTTCTTAATTGGTACATCATTATACTGCTCTAGGTTTTCTAGTAGAGTAGCTAATGTTACTCCTCCTAAACTTAAGTTGCTGTATCCCTCTAACTCTAATTTAGCTAATCTTGAATCACCAAAAATAATATTTTCTTTTAATTCAGTATTCTTGAACTCTTTATATTTTTCTTTATAAAAATTCTTATTTCTTTGTTCTCTTAGTTCATAGTTAAAGTATCTACTTCCTATTGCTCCTATAAAGTCACTTCTATCATCAATATCATATGAGCTTTCTTTATCCATTAAGTAAGCTTTTGTTCTAGGTGTTAAGTAGCTTATATTTTTTTCATAGAAGTTTTTAGTAGTTATATATATAGCTCCATTGGTTCTATATAACTTCTTCTCATCTTGTCTTCTATATCCTCTATCTGCCGCGAAGCTTTCTTGAATATAATTATTATCATCTAAGCTTGTAAATATCCTTGGAGATTTATCTAATTCTACATAGCTTACTACATTCTCCACACCTTCTTCTCTTGATTCTTCAAATAGTCTCATCGCTTCTTGAATCTGTTTTGCACTTCTTAATGGTGATGTTAATTGTAATAGTACGTAAACTACATCTTCATCAAATCTACTTAGAAAATCTAGTCCTACTGAATTTGACGGAGTTGTATCTTTTGATAACTCTGGATCTCTTAATATTGTGCTTATTCCTCTTGTTTTACATATATCTAAGTATAGTTGTGAATCTGAACTTACATATATATCTTCTTTGGCAAAGCATCCTGATTCTATCGCCGCATCTATTGTATGGAATATTAATGGTTT
>ERZ772799.1019-NODE-1019-length-10597-cov-20.166287_pt1 | contig 10597 bp, 2 predicted proteins | sample MGYA00511345_ERZ772799 | MGnify/ENA primary metagenome ERZ772799 (study PRJEB29015, sample SAMEA2738037) | human oral metagenome | biome: human oral; feature: human-associated habitat; material: saliva | place: China | collected 2238 ... | reverse complement strand
ATCCAGGCGAAAAGCGCATGCTCCAGTATGCCAAAGAAAATTGCTCCCGCCTGCCACAGGATTTTGAAGCCAATGTCCAAGACTACTTCCAACATCTCTACCAGCCAGACCATCAGCAGGAAGCAGTCCTAGCCTTGGATAGCCTCCTAGACAATCTTAAGCACTTGATTGAGGTATCCATCTAAAATTTCAACAGATAAAAAGCTCATGACTCAGCTAAGTAGCTAGTTCATGAGCTTTTTACTATTTTCGACAAGCAACTTGAGGCTTATTTGTTAAAGATTGACTGCCTGAAGTCGTCTGTCTCACGAAGATAAGCGTTGTAAATCTTCTTCTTGAGCAGGTTGACCCAGCTAGCTTCCACACGATTTGTCGCATTGGTAATGTTGCGCACATCCTCTGCGACTGCTTCGTCCATCAGCTTCTGCATCTCTGCATAGGAGCGGATGGTTACTTGCTTGGTACTGTTTGGATTTCTGAGTTCGTACTCGATGGTGATTGGTTTGAGCTTGGTTAGCTGGTCAATCCGCTCTTGGTACATGGCCTTCTTGAAGGCTGCCCATGAAGCATACTCACCCTTGAATACATTTTCCAAGACCTTCTGGTCTGTCACCAGACCAACGTCTCTTCTGAGCCAACCATCCCAAGTTATCTTACCTTCTGCGACAGCTTCTTCGGAGAATTCACCTGAAACATAAGGGACAAATCCTTCATGGTAGCCTTTGGCTGCTAGTAATTCATAGGCCGTGCGACGAAACATGACATCACCCGGCGCTCCATTTGGATTGCTCAAGGCTGAGTAAATTGGCGAGAAGAGACTGAGACTGAGGTAGCCATTGCGTGGGTACTGTCCGCTATCCTTATTCTCCCGACGGGTGATGACATCATTGTCAATCAGGGACTCAAAGCTGGTCAGCTGCTTGATTTCCTCAGCAGTAAAGCTGCGCGTCTGGTTACCAGCATGGGTCTGCTTACCATATTTATCTGTGATATAGTAATTCTCCATCTTTCTGAACCACTGGAGCTTGGCTGCATCGCTCTGCTTGACCATCGAAGTCCCCTCTAGGTAATCCAGCGTGTAAATCATGTCAAACATGCCATGGACATAGTGCTGCAAATCTGCCGCATTTTGAACACGTTCCTTGAAGTTGTAGGTATGCATCCGTGTCTTAGAATCCTTGTCCGTCTTGAAGAGGGTATTGAGGGTAATGGTAGGCTCATTTGGACTTGGTGTAGACTGCAAGAGACCACGCGCATAGAGCTCAGCCCCCAGTCCTTCGCGGCGACCATAACCTTCAAAGTAGATAGAACCATCGGAATTATGGGTCATCTCATGAGTGTAGACAGAGTTCCCATAGTCTTCTAACAAGCGTGCTCTATCAAAGTGGGTAACACTTCCCGTAGCATAGGCATTGTAGCCCTTGCTTGGATACCACTTGCCAGCCGGTCCAAAGAATTCCTGCATAGCCAGTGATTTCTTGTCATTAGCTGAAGCCCAGTAAGTTTGCCCAGTCTTATCTTTCAATAAGAAACCATCATAAACCAGAACAGAACGGAAGAGCTTATCCTTGCTTTCAGGACTTAGAATCTTATACCAGAAATCATAGTGGTCACGCTGGTATTCAGCAGTTTTTCTCACTCTGTCTTCGACATATTCAGCTAGCTCTGCATCTGTCCGAACCCTGCCATTGGCATCAAGGCGATAGCGATCATAAGCTCCCATAGAGATGGTGGACATATTGGAGATGACATAGACACCCTTCTCAGTCATGGTCAAGAGTGGCAGGAGCATGCCCTTGTGTTCCCAATTATCCGCAGTAATCTTGTCGTAAACGCCGACAGAATACTTGCTCTTGTCCTTAGCTGCATCCTGAAGCTGTCTAGCTTCTGCTATATCCGACTTAGACTCAACGATGTAGGCTTTTGTATTGGTCTTGAGCCATTCGTTATTGGTCTTGTCTGGCAGGAAGAGCTGGCGATAGCTTTCCAGATAGTTGAAAAGGCCGCGCTTGCCAGTCGCTTCAGAGAGCGAGTTGTCGTAAGCCAGATGATTGTTCTTGGCCTTGAGATTTTCAAAACCAGACTGGCCGAGTGCAATGATGGTGTCTAGCGTCGAAGCCTTATGATTGCCAAAGAAGTCAAACTTATAGGCTGACAAATCCTTGACATTGGTCTTGTCATAGTTGATATTATACCAACGGTTGAGATAGGTCAGACCCAACATGAAGGCTTCCTTATTGGCTGTAATCTTCTGAGCCACATAGTCAGCTACAACATCGCCTTCAGTATTGATGGACTGGTCCATAGTTAACACCTTGCGCAGCTCTTCTGCCAGCTTGGTCTTGACTTTCTCAAAGGCTGTATCCAGATAGAGCTCATCCAGAGAAGCATCCGCATTCACTCCTAAAACAGTTCGCATGGCTGGTGAGTCAAGGGCAACCTTGTTCAACTCTGGCAGCACTTGATTGAGAACCCTGCTATAGTCTGATAGGAAGGCTTCTGGTGTATAAAGGAGGTCTAAGCCATTCACAGTGTATTCTGCGATAGCTTGATGTTTGAAGTCTCCCTTATAGGTCAGATTCAGGTAGTCAACCGTCTTATCCTCAAAGTGCAACATCAGGCGGTTAATCGCAGTCTTGTTGCTATGGATATCAGTAATCATCTGGTCGCCCTTCATCGGAACCACATCCAGCAGATACTCTGTATTGAGCTTGTGATGATCTGGAAGTTTATTTCCGTAGGCAACAATGGTTTCCTTATTGTAGAATGGCAGGAGTTTTTCCATATTAGCATAGGCTATCAGACGGTCTTCACGAGCATTCTTTTCCTTGCTGTAGTCAACAGTATGGAGGTTGAGATTGCTATCATCTAGCGTGGTCCTAATATCTAGGCTTGCCAGCTTCTCTGATGCCTGGTCCAAAGTTAGGGTAGACGTGACAAACTGATCATTGCCTAGACTTTCGTTCCCTTCAACGGCATAGGCTTCTCTGATGCGATCATTCTTGTAATCTTGGTCGCCAGAAATACTGTAAACATTTGTACCGCTGACATTGCTGATAACATTGTCAATCAAGCCATTAAAGTAATTGGAACCAACCACTCCGCCGATTTGACCATTCTTGGTGGAATTTTGGATCTTTCCAGTCACATAAGAACGGCTGATGCGGGCATTGTCTTCCAAGCGACCGACTAAACCGCCGAAGCGCTGTTCGTTTGTTTGTGCACCTGCCAGAATAGTCACATCTGCCCTGCTCTGACTGAGCAAGGAATTTCCTCCCTTGAGGTTGGCAACTAAACCGCCGACATTATAGGCCTTGTACTGCTTGTCATTGGCCTGGATAGTTCCTGTAAAGGAGCTGTTGGTGATTTGGCTATTGCTTGCAACAACGACCAAACCAGCCGCTTGCGAAGCATTGCCCACTACCGACACTCTACCTTGGGCAGAAACATCCGTGATTCGCGCATTATCTGCACTACGAGCCAAGGCAGCAGAGTCATAGGTGCCGACAATATTGACCTCTTTCAGGTCCAGATTAGAAATAGAAGAACCGCTCTTGAGGTTTTCAAACAAAGGCTTGGCTAGATTATAAATCGCATACTGCTTGCCATTGTGATTGCCAGTCAGACTGCCTGTGAAGTTTCCTCGGAGATAGACATAATCCGCAGGTGCCAGACTGACCTCACTCGCATCCAAATCGGCTCCTAGAACAAAGTTGCCAGCCATATTTTTCTTCATGGCGTCTACCAAACCAGCAAAGCTCGTGTAGACACTTTGCTGACTAGGCACTGCCCTGCTGATATAGAAGTCATAGCCAGACTTGTAGCCTGTTTCGCTCTCTTGCACCAGCTCAGGCAGAGAGACCCTTACCTTGTAGACAGCCTTGCCATCCTTCTGGCCTTCTGCCATGCTGTGAACCGGCAGGAGCATGTCCTTGGATTCACTTGATTTGACTTTAACAAAGTAGTTAGACAGGTCCGTAGGTATAGCGCTCATAGAAACGACACGCTTGAACTGGTCCTTTTCTTTTCTGTAAAACTCTGCCGAATCAATATCACGGAAGGCAATCTTCTTGTATTGCAACTCAAAGTTGTGACTGTCTTTTTCAAGTTCAGTCAGGCTGCCAGCATCCAGCTCATAAGTCAGCTTAGTTTTCAGGGTATAGCCTGTGTAATAATCCAAGTCATCGATTTTCAGACTTCCTGCCACATTGTCAATCGGAAGCGAGCGGACAAGCTGGTCTCCCTTGTACAATTCAGCAGTCGCTGAACGGAAGGATTTTGTCTTGTCTTCCAAGCTATATTGAACCGTGACCGACTTATCCTCTGGATTTTCTGTCAGGCTTAAGATCGAAACTGTCGGCTTGACCTTAGGCACACCATTTAGAGCGGTCTTGCTTGCTGTCAGGCTGACAAAAGCTTGATTGACCTGCACTTGTGTGGCGGTTTGATTATTCAGAATTCCTTCTGCCTTGGCCAATTCGTTTGTATAGGCTGCTTTCTTATCTGCATCCGCATTCTTATATTGGACGGTCGTCTGCACAGTTCTGCCCGAATCATGTTCATTTTGCAAGCGCGCTTTGTCCACTTCAAGACCCTGTAACTGAACCTTGGCTTGATTGATTTGGTCCACCAGCTGGTCGACTTCCGCTTGGCTGGATTGTGATTGACTCAGAAGCGCTTGACCTGCCACCAAAGCGGTATCATAGGCTGCTTGGTGACTTGGACTATCGTTGAAATAACGAGCCTGAGTCTTGATTTTCTCTGCTTCTGTCAGTAGATTGTGAAGCGAAATCAGATCGAACTCTTTCAAGGCTTCCACTTGCGGGGCATCACTTGGTACCCTATGCGGTTTCATTGTGCCGACTTTGACAAGCTGAGCAACTGCTGCCCGCGTTTGCTCATTAGAAAGTTCCTGACGGTCAAGTTCCTGGCCGTTAGAAGTATAGACTCGAGTCTTGATGGTACGTTCGCCCCGAACACCTGGAGTGACAATTTGGCGAGCGCCTCGGACTAGCTCATCTGTTTCTTCCTCTCGCGTGGTGAAATCGATTTTCTCTACGCGCGTTTCATCCGTATAGGTCAGCGGATATTCTGGTAAAGCGGACTCTTGCGGAGCGGTGCTTGGCACCATAGAAGACTTGGCGGTGCCAATTTTGACAACTTGTGTGACTGGAGCTAGAGTTTCTTCGTTGTACAACTCTTGACGAGCAAGTTCTTGGCCGTTGGAGCTGTAAACACGAGCCTTGATGGTTCGCTCGCCTGGCACTCCCGGAGTGACGATGCGGCGGGCACCCTGCACAAGTTCATCCGTTTCTTCCTCTCGAGTAGTGAAATCGATTTTCTCTACGCGCGTTTCATCCGTATAAGTCAGCGGATACTCTGGTAAAGCAGGCTCTTGCGGGGCAGTGCTCGGTACCATATGTGGCTTGGCAGTGCCAATTTTGACAACTTGTGTGACTGGAGTTAAAGTTTCCTCGTTGGACAATTCTTGGCGGGCAAGTTCTTGGCCGTTAGAAGTATAAACTCGAGTCTTGATGGTTCGCTCGCCTGGCACTCCTGGAGTGACGATGCGGCGGGCACCCTGCACAAGTTCATCCGTTTCTTCCTCTCGCGGGGTGAAATCGATTTTCTCTACGCGCGTTTCATCCGCATAGGTCAGCGGATATTCTGGTAAAGCAGACTCTTGCGGAGCGGTGCTTGGCACCATATGTGACTTGGCGGTGCCAATTTTGACAACTTGTGTGACCGGAGTTAAAGTTTCCTCGTTGGACAATTCTTGGCGGGCAAGTTCCTGGCCGTTAGAAGTATAAACTCGAGTCTTGATGGTTCGCTCGCCCTGCACTCCTGGAGTGACGATTTGACGAGCGCCTTGGACAAGATCATCCGTTTCTTCCTCTCGCGTGGTGAAATCGATTTTCTCTACGCGCGTTTCATCCTTATAAGTCAGCGGATATTCTGGTAAAGCGGACTCTTGCGGAGCGGTGCTCGGTACCATATAGGACTTGGCGGTGCCAATTTTGACAACTTGTGTGACTGGAGCTAAAGTTTCCTCGTTGGACAATTCTTGGCGGGCAATCTCTTGGCCGTTGGAAGTATAGATACGAGTCTTGATGGTTCGCTCGCCTGGTACTCCTGGAGTGACGATTTGGCGAGCGTCCTGAGGTAACTCATCAGTATATTGTTCCTCGATGTTAAAAGCAGTCTTCTCCACCCGAGTTTCATCCTTTGTAACCAACTCTAACTCGAGAACCTCATGCACGGGAGCACTATCTGGAACGGTGCCATAGGCAGTTAACTCAGACTTCTCGTATACAGGAGCGCTAGCAGGAACCGTGCCATAATCAGACAACTCGGGTTTATCGTGTACGGGAGCGCTATCAGGTACCGTGCTATAATCAGTTAACTCGGGTTTATCGTGCACAGGAGCGCTATCGGGTACCGTACCATACTCCGTTAACTCGGGGACTTCGTGTACAGGGGCACTATCAGGAACAGTGCCATAATCAGACAACTCTGGCTTCTCGTGCACGGGAGCGCTGTCTGGAACCGTACCATAACTAGTTAACTCGGGAACCTCGTGTAAAGGAGCGGTATCAGGGACCGCGCCATAATCAGACAACTCTGGCTTCTCATATACAGGAGCAAAATCGGGAACGGTGCCATAGCTAGTTAATTCAGGGACTTCGTGTACGGGAGCGCTAGCAGGGACCGTACCATAACTAGTAAGCTCGGGAACCTCTTGCACGGGAGCGCTATCTGGAACTGTACCATAGGCAGTTAACTCTGGTTTCTCGTGTACTGGAGCGTTATCGGGTGCCGTACCATAATCAGTTAACTCTGGCTTCTCGTGCACAGGAGCGGTATCCGGAACAGTGCCATAGCTAGTTAACCCAGGCTTCTCGTGCACAGGAGCGCTATCTGGAACGGTTCCATAACCAGTTAACTCGGGGACTTCATGCACAGGAGCACTATCTGGGACCGTACCATAACTAGTGAGCTCGGGAACCTCATGAACTGGAGCGCTATCTGGAACTGTACCATAGGCAGTTAACTCTGGTTTCTCGTGCACCGGAGCACTAGCGGGGACTGTGCCATAACCAGACAACTCGGGGTTCTCGTGCACAGGAGCACTAGCGGGGACTGTGCCATAATCAGACAACTCGGGAACTTCATGTACTGGAGCGGTATCAGGGACTGTGCCATAATTAGTGAGCTCTGGGACTTCGTGCACAGGGGCCGTATCTGGAACTGTACCATGGACAGACAGCTCTGGTTTCTCGTGCACAGGAGCGCTATCTGGAACCGTGCCATAATCAGACAACTCGGGGACTTCATGCACGGGGGCGCTAGTAGGGACTGTGCCATAACTAGTAAGCTCGGGAACCTCGTGCACGGGAGCGGTATCTGGGACCATGCCATAACCAGGCAACTCGGGAACCTCGTGCACCGGAGCATTAGCAGGTACTGTACCATAGTCAGTTAACTCAGGGTTCTCGTGTACGGGAGCGCTAGCAGGTACCGTGCCATAACTAGACAACTCGGGTTTCGCTTGCACGGGAGCGCTATCTGGAACAACGCCATAGCTAGTTAACTCAGGGTTCTCGTGTACGAGGGCAGTATCTGGAACTGTGCCATAGGCAGACAACTCGGGTTTCTCGTGCACAGGAGCGATATCTGGGACTGTACCATAACTAGTTAACTCAGGTTTCTCGTGCACGGGAGCGCTATCGGGTACCGTACCATAGCCTGACAACTCTGATTTCTCATGCACGGGAGCGGTATCTGGAACGGTGCCATAACTAGTGAGCTCTGAAACTTCATGGATTGGAGCTTCTTTAGGAACAGCCTTATTTGCTGCAGTCCCGACTAAAACAACTTCTGAAACAGGCTCAGTGGTTACTTGATCGGAAACCTGCTTGCTCTCTACGACTTTTCCCTCAACACTATAATGACGTGTAACGATCTTGCGCGTTCCTGGAATGCCTGCGCGAATCACTCGGGATTGTCCTTCGGCTAAGTCATCTGAATACTGATACTCCGTTTTATAGGGAATTTCTTGGATCTGGGTCGTTGCTTGACTTGTAAATTGCAGTTCTGGTCGCTCATGAACAGGTGTTTGACGAGCAAATTGCCCTTCTTTAGCAGCAATTTCCTCCCTTTCCTTCTGGGAGAGATGGCCTCCGCCAGCAGGCTGCGCCTCTTTCGGAGCTTCAGTATGCTTAGGGCGACCTGCTAAATCTTTCAACTGTTGATCAGGCTGACTAGATGAGGCTTCCTTTTGCGGAGCTGGAAGCTGAGAATTTCCCGTTTGAGCCAGTTGATACTGTGCTTCTTTTTTAAGGTAACCAATATACTGGTAGCCAGCAATTTTCAATGGTTCTGGCAACTGATCGCCAACGGCCAAAGTCAGACTTTGATTATAAGCAGCCAGATCCATACTGCTGACTGCCAAAACAGAAGCTGGCAGAAGCACAGAACCCAAGCCTGTCACAAGCAAAATAGAAGACAGGTATCTCTTGCCATTTTTCCCTCGCGCCAGCACTAAAACGACCAAGGCCAGTCCTGTAGCTGCAAAAGCCGCTCCCAAAAGGCCTGACTCTCCTGTCTTAGGGAGCTTTCCTAACAAGCTTTCCTGCTTTGTCGGACGGTAAACCAAATAATAAGTGTCCGAATTTTCTTCCGCAAATTTGGGAAGTTCCTTCACGATAGCAGCTTTTTCAGCCTCAGTCAGATCACTCTCCACCACATAGTGATACTGAACGAGGGTAGACTGATTGGCAGACACTTCCGCTGCGTCAACAGAGCTGACAGCTCCTCCCATTGTAGTACACAAAAAGAAGCTTCCGATAGTAGCGGAAACTAGACCTACAGACAGCTTTCTAAAAGAATAGCGCTGGTATATGTCACCAGTGACTCTTTTTCTCATAAAATTCCCTTTTCTTCATATAATAAGCTAATAAAAATTTTACTGAATTTTACTCAAAATTGCAATCCCTTAGCCTTATAAAATACTTTTCTTTCAGCTGTCGACAGGGAGAGGAAGGCTTTTATTTTTAGCGAAAAGCAAAAAGCAGATTCCCTGTGAGAGAACCTACTGTGTTACAGATCATCTAAGTCTCAAATCCAACTCAAAGAGGCCATACTCATGCTTGTCCCCTTGCAATTCTGCCGCATAATGACGCGTGACGGTTTTTTGGTGAATCAGGGCGCCGATAGCTGAGGCTTGCCGTTTCTGCGCTTCTTTAAAAATCGGATAGACCAAGGCAGAGCCCAAGCCCAAGAATTCTTCATCCACTCCCAGATACATAATCGTATAACGTTTGGCAAAATGCTTGGTCCAAAAAAGCTTGGCTAGATTAAGAGGAGTCAGTTTTTGATAAACCAGAGAGCCATAGTCCGGCATGGTAATCAGAAAACCAGCTAGCCTGCCATCCTTATAGGCCAGCTTAACCATGGAAAAATCAAGAATATACTGGTATTTTTGAAAAATTTGACTGAACTGCTGACTGGAAATTGACCGATAAATCGGGAAATCTTGATAGAGGCGATTAAGTAGTTCGAAAACCTGCAGCGAGGCTTGATCCCAGTCCTTCTTTTTGGGAGAACAAATGATGAAACCTGCTTTTTCAAAAGACTCAAAGCGATGAGCTAGCTTGTCCTGATGAGTTTGATTGCTGACCTTGGGATAAAAATTGGACAGATAGCGCTCCTTGAGCTCAAAACCAGCAGCCTGCCAGAGTTGAGGATAATAGTCTGGATTATGAGGTTCTCCAGTAAAAGGGAGCTCCTCTGTTCCAGTCAACTGCATTCGATAACCCAGCCAAAAGCTTGCCTGTACGGGACCAATTATCTTAATCACTCCGAGACTGCGAGCAAAACCTGCTAAATGCTCGATAAAAGCAGATGCAATTTGTTGATTATTGATCGACTCGAAAAATCCCAAGTAAGCAGCCTCATCATCTGAATAAAAGGTCAGAAGTCCTCTAATACAAGGCCGACCGTCCTCATAGCCAACAAAGGCATAGGTATCTAAGTCAGAACTCAGCGGGTGACTGTCTTCGATCAAAGCTAGTTCGTCCTCTTCTGACTGCATAAGGTGGTCTGGCTGGTAAATCTGCTTGGGCAGGGCTAGAAAATCATCCAGCTCTGTCGTATTGGGTTTGACCGGTTTAATTTCCAGCATGGTCTTCCTCCTTGATTAGTCGAATCTTGCCAGTCAGGCCATCCATCTCAATCCAATCACCGTTTTGTAGCTGGCTGCAGGCACCTCTGACATTGACAATGGAAGGAATACCCAACTCGCGGGAAATAATGGCCGTGTGCGAGAGCAAAGACCCCTGCTCAGCAATGACCCCCTTGGCTTGGGTCAGAAGATAGACCCAGCCCGGATCGGTCATCTTGGTCACGATAATCCGGTCCTGAGCAGACTCAATCTCCTGCACATCTTCCACAACCAAAACCTGAGCCTTGACGCAGCCAGGTGAGCAGCCAATCCCTTGTAAGGCGTGAATAGCCGTATTATGACTGCTGGTGTGGTTTTGTGGTTTCAGGTATTTCTCAAAGACCTGTCCAGCAAAAACATAGCGACTAAAGGTTG
>ERZ772799.1018-NODE-1018-length-10605-cov-4.014882_pt1 | contig 10605 bp, 6 predicted proteins | sample MGYA00511345_ERZ772799 | MGnify/ENA primary metagenome ERZ772799 (study PRJEB29015, sample SAMEA2738037) | human oral metagenome | biome: human oral; feature: human-associated habitat; material: saliva | place: China | collected 2238 ... | reverse complement strand
TGGGGCGCTGGCCCTCATAGAGCTGGCTGATGAATGGCTCACCGCCCCAGCCACAGACCAGATCACCAGCAAGCACCCCAACCCAAACCAGCCTGCCCGTGAGGCACAAGCAATCATTCATGAGCTCTGCGCCTATATCCGCTCCCCCTTTCCACTAGTGAGTGAGTACCGGCGGCTTGCTGGTTCTGCCCACACCGACCCACAAGCGCACCTAAAAATGCAGCAGATACGGGATGAGCTATCGCCTGAGGCTCGGGTTCGTGAACGTATTCTTGCTGAGGTGTCTGCCCGGGTATCTCGCCTGGGTGCCGTCGGAGATGGGCCTGCCTCCGGGCCGTGGTCCTGGCTAGTTTTTGATTTTTCGGGTGCCGTATTTTTCTACCCGGTTCGTTTGGCGGGGTGTTATTGGGCGCAACCGCTCAATTTTAGCGAATGCTCATTCTGTGAAGAGGTTGATGTTAGCGGCTCTGTTTTCGCCCAAGACGCAGATTTTAGCGCCTTCGAGTACCATTCCTCGGCCGATTTTAGGGATATTCACTGCCGCGGTGCGGCGGTTTTTAGCTACTGTGATTTCTATGGTCGCGCGGTTTTCACCGGTGCCAGGTACGATGCGCAGGCTGATTTTGACGGTATTACCTGCCATGCTGCTGCGGACTTTAGCCGGTGTCTCTACCGTGGTGCCGCGAATTTTCTCACCAGCACGTATGTGGGGCCAGCTAATTTTAGCGGCAGCACCTATCTGGCAGATGCGCACTTTGGGGATTCTGTGTACTACAACCGTGTGGATTTTAGCCGCTGTGTTTACCGAGGCCCGGCGATTTTCAGCCATAGCCTCTATGAGGGGCCTGTTCGGCGCGAGAGGTGTCTGTATGATCAGGACGCCGATTTTCAGGCGTGTGTTTATCGCTCTACGGTGGCGGCTTCGCATAGTACGTACGGCGGTTCTGCCAATTTTTCGGGGTCTGTGTGGGCGGACGAGACCAGCTGAGGCGGGGGCTACCGGGCAGATGACAGGAACTAAGGCTGTTATGGAGGAAATATTGTGAGGCAGCATCAGGAGCACATACCCGCTGAACGGCAGATCAGGTTTGCGCAGGCCGCATCCCAGCTATCTGATGTTGAGGCCGATACCCGGCTGGCTGGGGCGCTGGCCCTCATAGAGCTGGCTGATGAATGGCTCACCGCCCCAGCCGCAGCAGACAGCCTCACCGCAGATCAACCTGCCCGTGAGGCACAAGCAATTATTCACGAGCTCTGCGCCTATATCCGCTCCCCCTTCCCGGCGGGTAGCACCTCAAGCCGCACAGAGTTAGCGCAGCACTATATGCGTCTGCTCGGTGACGCCCCGGAGAGCCTGTCCCGCACGCAGCGTGAGCAGTTTCAGGCGGAGAAATCCGCCCTGACGGCTGAGGCGCTGGTACGCGGGTGCATCCTTGAGGCTATCCATGACCGATTCGTGCAGGAGTCAGACTACGGCACTCCCCCGTGCACCGAGGGCCTTCCCGATCTGCAGGAGGCGGGAGGCAACCGGTGGTCGGGGCTGGATTATGATTTTTCGGGTGCCGTATTCTTCTACCCGGTGCTGTTGAAGGCGTCATATTGCATGGGAGAAATGGCTTTTAGGGACTGCATTTTCCTGGAAGAAGCCTGCTTTAGCCATGCGTATTTTGCTCAGTGCACCGATTTTTCTGGTGCAGCATATTATGGTGACGCCTCTTTTGGTTTTTCGTCGTTTAAGGGCGGGGCGCGGTTTGACCGGTGCACGTTCGGGGCGCTGGCTGAGTTTACAGACACCTACTACGGCGGCGATGCCTCGTTCAGGGAGTGCACCTATAAGGGGCTGGCCCTGTATGATGAGTCCACCTACTGCGGTACGGTGGCTGATTTCAGCAATAGCGTGTACTGTGCGGGTGCCGAGTTCGGCGGTGCCGGGTATGACTGCCCTGCCATATTCAGCGGATCCGTTTTTGAGGGCGCCGCATATTTTAGGTTTGGCCGGTACGCTGATACGGTTCGTCACGATGGGTGCTCCTACGCGGCTGCAGCCGATTTCAGCTATTCTGTCTGCTGGGCTGATGCGGATTTTTCAGGCTCCGCTTTTGCTCAGGGAACCAGTTTTACCGGGTGTGAATATTACGGTGCCGCGCATTTTTCGGGCTGTTCTTTTACTGGCGGTACGGTCAATTATTCTGGCTCCATATATGCGGCAGAGGTGTCTTTTAGTAACTCAACGTGTGGCGAGAGCACCGGCTCCGTTATTTTTGATGCTTCGGGTTTCTTCGATGGTGCGCTCTTCACCAGTGTTGGCTGGGGGAATGCTTCTATCTCTTTTACGGGCTGCGTCTTTAACCCGTCGTCCCGGAATGTTTTTACTAACCGGGGTGCCGCCCAGTCTCCTGTCCGGTTCAGTGGGAAACTTCCGCTGGGTGCCCGCGCGCTGGAGTTCGATGAACGTGATGAGCTCCAGGAGCACCGGCAGGCACTTCACCCCACGGCTTTTGTGGCCCCGGCCAGCCCCGGCCCGGCTGCGGAGTATGCGCACCTGCCGCACCAGGTCTCTGAGGAGGCGGTGGAAGAGTTCGCCCGCTGGGCGCGTGAGCTTATTGGTGAGGATTAGCTGTACTTGCGCATAAACCGGAGGTGCTCATGGCGGAGGGCCTCTAGCGGACAGAAAATATGGGCTTGTATTGCCTCGGTGAGGGCCTGCACGGCCTGCGGGGAGTCTGGGCCGCTGGCGTGTATCTGTGGGTAGGCAGCGTGAAGGCTTTCACCTATCTGTTGGAACGCTAGCCGGTATCTACAAATATCATGAAATAGAAAGTACGGTGTCTGCCGGTCAAAGGCGGTTAGATGAAGCCACTCTAAACGCCCTTGATATCGTGGCGGCAGGGGCAGCCAATCGTTCGCCTTGTAGGTGAATCGCTCTTTGGCTTGTAAAGAGCCAGAGTCGTCCTCAGCGCAAGAATCCAATATATAGTCAATAAGGGCATCGGACGGGTCATCGGGAAGTATGCAGTAGCATACATCGTCGCTTAGGAGGGTTGCTTCCTGAACAAGTACGGCTGCAGGCACCGCATTGGCACCTTTCAAAGATAAGGATGCCTCTAATGCATTGAGTTTTTCTAACACCCTGTCCATGATCGGAATGTTACGGTGCGTCAGGTTTGCGCGTATTGCCCGTACCACCTTTTGCGCATACTCATACCAGCTGAAATATGTTTCTGCAGTCAGATGTTTTTCCATCTCCTCTATGTACTGTAGCGCTGGTTTTATAAGGCGCGCGGCGGCATCAGAGTACATATCAGCTTGAAGACAAAGGCGCCACAGCTGCTCCGTCTGGCCGGGTGCGCCATTGGCGTATTTGCCTTCATCCAGCCTTCTGTCTGCCCACTCGCTGAGGGTGAGGGACCGCTGGGCGAGCTCTTGGGCTGCCGCAGCGTACGTAATGAATGTCGGCGGCACTGTAGCAGTCGGGGTGCCTGCGCGCCCGAGGGCAGCTGCGGTGGTTCTTGCCCCCGCCACTCGGTGCTGAAGCGCCCGCGCGTCCTCTGTTAGCTGCTGCGCACGGTGTGTTTGTTTCTCGCATGCCCGCGCAATACTGCCCCACTGGGATGACCCACCAAACGGAGGGACAGAGCGCATACCGTCTAAGACTGTCAGGGCGGACCCCAGGCAGTGGACCACTTCTCTCATGGCCTCTAGCAGGCTGGGGGGATCAGAGAAAACAGGACGGTCTACAAAAATGCGATAGTAGTCTATATATCCGCTGGCTACTACCCGTTTAATCCGTGTGCGCTCCATAACCTCGGGGAAAAAACTCTCAATAATGGCAGATTGCAGGGGTGATTCCGCCATATGCTGCAGCTGCAGCCGTGCACGTGCAGCGGCAGTCAGTAGCCGTGAGAAGTCGTTTTCACTCGGGTACTCTACGTTCATGGCTTTCCCCTAATATGTGGAAGCGGATTCGGGTGTGTCCCAGGGTACCAGCCGTTCCTGGGTACGGTACCGGTTTGGCGGGCTGTCCTTAATAGGGCGTGCGATGAGGCGTCTGCGCCTATTGAGCCAATCGTGCCCTGACGGTTGGGGCGGCCCTGATGGTGCCACGGGGCGACGGTGCAGCCATTTCTAATGCTCTGTGGGTATGTGTTATCGGATAAAAACAGTGACGAATGACCGGTTTTATTCTGCCCATCTCATAAATATTTGAAGCATAAAAATTCTATATATATCCATAGTCACCCCTATAAAATGAAGTTTTATCTGCATATAAAATCTTTACTTCGGTTTTATGTGCGCTCGCATATTCCTTGGGATGCAGCATTGGGCAAGCTGCGGATAAACCTCAGCATTCCTTCAGCTAGCGCTTTTCCCCCATTGGCAACGGTATACTTACTTATACCCGACAAGTAGAGAGGCCAGTTGCGATGGAGCCGCAAAATCCAAGCGAGAGCACACCGTCAACCCTGCCCGCACCCACTAATATGATTCCGATTGTGAGGGTGCCGGGCGTTCAAACGGCGGCGGAAAAAGCAGCAGCTAAAAAACGTAAAACCCAAAACCTGGTGAAATACCTGGCGGTGGGCAGAACTCTCTACACGGTTATTCCTTTGGCGCTTTTCTTTTTATTGGTTGAGCGCCGCGCTATCACTATTGACGCGTTCCCCGATCTGCTCTCCCCGGTGGGGCTTTTCCTTCTGCTGTATGTGCTGTTTGAGATACTGAGTGTGCTGTGGTTTAACAGCGGAAAGCAGCCAGCATTTATTGCCCTGTTGGGCCGCTACCTGGCTGGTGTTGTGCTCTCTGTGGTGTTTATGAGCATTGTGCTCCAGTTCATGCCGTGGTCGCAGAACCTGCGGGAAACCTTTGTGGGGTGGTGGACGATCACCGTGCCGTTTGCCGAGCTGATTACCAGCGGGTTCCTGTTCTATTTGACGTTTAAGAATTTTCCAAAGACAGCCGCAGCCCCGGAGCATACACAGTTCTGGCAGGACGAAGAGGAAGAGTAGAGGTCGTTCTGCGCCCATCGCAGGAGGCGGAGTTCTGCCAGGCAGCCAACCCACCCACAGGGTCTGCTGGTGCAGATTCCGCCTTCTTTGATGTAACGCACCCGTGAAGGGTTGGTTTGTAACATATCGTCATATAACCCAGCATATTGTTCATATATTGGACACCTCTTCCTGCCCTCTTGGAGGGCCTTCCCATCAAAACACGTTCAAAGTTTTGAGGGTTAACCCCCAGTTTTTGGCGTCATTATTAGACAGTTGGGGCTTCTTGGCGCTTACCGGGTAGAAAAAGAAGGCCCATTTTTGGCTTATCCCACACAGCAACCTATTCGCTTTTTCGTGTTGTTCCGCGTCATAGCAATATAAAGATTTGATAAATCATCCGAAAGTATGACAGTTTTCAAAAAACCTTAGAGTATGCTGGAAATTCGACTAACTGAGGAAGCACGCAATGAGCAATAGCGCAACACAGGTAAGAACAGCCCAGATCGGTGGTGGCCGTATCAGTGACGGCCCCGCGAACCTGCGAGCCTCGTTCAGCGCTTCCAAGGTTTCGGCGGGTCACCGTAGTACCTCCCCCAAGATACTGTCAGTCCTGTACACGGCGCGCGTGATTGGGTTGGCATTACCGTACGTATTTACGTTTGCAGCGGTGCTGGGCGGAGACCTTTATTCGCAGTGGGCACACGTGATGTTCCACCCGATTGGGCAGTTCATGCTGGCGTATGCACTGGCGCATGTGACCGCCAATATTTGTTTCAACTTCCGCCGCGGCGGCGCCCTGGTTCGCACCGTAAATGGTGTGGGCGCGGTGCTGTGTGTGGCGGTCTCTCCCCTGTGGGTGAACTTGATAATGTCAGGGGCTAATTCGCCAGATGCGTTGTGGGCGCTGATTGGTGTTCCCCTGGAATTCGCGGCGTGCATTGGATACTACGTGTACACCGCACGGAGGATTGGGTAGAGTCCTCCATAATCCCATAGAGAAAAGTTGAGCACCCGGTGTTTGTTGGTTCCGCCGGGTGCTCAACCATGTTCACGGGTACATGCCTAGTTTTCACATTCTGCACCAAGAAATCCCTGGTATTGCTGATCGGCTGCGGTAGGGTGAAGGGGCACGCCTCCAACCACACCATGCAAGGAGCCACCCACTATGACCGCCAGCGACAAAAACACATTGAACACTTCACGGCAGGAGCGATTTCTAAAAGCCGTTGAGCTGCTTGACTCTGCCCGCTCATACACACGGCTGGGTGGGGTACATGCTCTCGTGGCGCTGGCGGATGAATACCTTACCGACCAAGCGTTACAGGCGGAAGAAAAGCACGCGGAGGGCCAGCGCATTGTTGATGTTCTCTGCGCCTATATCCGCTCCCCTTTTGAGCTGGCATTTCGGTACGATGAGCTCTCGCAGGATAAGCCCAGCCCTTACGGCAGCTATCGAGAGAACCATCAAGATTTCTATATGCACAAAGCGGAGCTTCTGGCAGAAGCGAAGGTTCGTCAGCAGGCTTTGCAGGAAATTCACCGCCGGTTGCACCATTTTCCTCAGGGCGACAGAAGGAATTATGTAGAAGGCTCGTGGTCTGAGTTTGAGTACGATTTCTCGAATGGTGTTTTCTTCTACCCGGTTGATATGAAGGATTCCTGGTATCAGAATTCCGTTGATTTCAGCGGGTGCACATACTACGACAGCGCCGAATTCAGCGGTTCCACCTATGGACGGAGCGTCTATTTTTGCGATTCCACGTACTACGATTGGGTTTTCTTCAACAACTCAACCTATTGTGGTGAAGCCCAGTGGAGCGGGTCTACGTACCATGATTCGGCGCGTTTCAACTGGTCTGTTTACTATGGTGAGGTTTCCTTCCACGATTCTGTTTACGGTGGATCGGTCTTCTTCGACCAGTCTCTCTACTACGATGAGGTTTTATTCTATAGCTCTACTTATCGGGGCGAGGCCGGGTTCGACGGTTCGCTGTACCGGGGCTCAGTTTTTGTGAGTGATTCAGTCTTTGCTGGCGAAGTTTCCTTATACGGGTCTGTTTTCTGCGGTGCCCTGAATTTTGGTACCGACTTTTTCGGGAAACCGTTCCCTTCACGGTTTGTTCAGAACTCACCTTGTTTTGTTGCTGAGAAGAATGCACAGGCGGCGTTATTTGGCTCATCCAGCAATAGTTTTGTGGTTGAGAACAGCAGCTACTCTATAGCTCTCGGCGCTAACGGCCTCCCTTTAGGATGCGGCTTTTTGTCTACAGAACAGGCAGACTATCTTGCGGCAAAGTTCCGAAAGATGCACGAGACGCGGACCCATCTTCGTGACTCACAGGTGCCGCAGGAGCGGCAAGACCTTCGGGAGAAATTGGAGAGCCTAAGCCAAAATATACAAGCGTGGAGGAAAGAAGCTACTGCTCTGCCTGGCGGCAACTAGCAGATGACGCTTTCCCCTACATACACGGGGTATCTGCTGTAGGATGGGGAGGAAATAAACGCCGCTCCATTCACCTGTGAGGAACCGTTAAAAGCAATGCCGCATACACCCGAAAATGTAGAGAACAATTCAGAGGTATCTCACCAAACCACGTTTGAGAAGCATAAGGCAGAGCGTTGGGAACGGTATCTTCAAGCGGTAAAACAGCTTCGCAGCAAGGACGCCTCTGCGCGCATGAGCGGCGTACACGCACTTGTTGTGCTTGTGGATGAGTGGCTTCACGAAGAAAACCTATCTGAAGACGAAAAAATTAAAGAGGGACAGTTGATTATTAATAAGCTCTGCGCCTATATCTGCTCCCCTTTCACCCTCGCCTCTGAGTACGATGAACTGACTCAGGACAGCCCAGCAGCTGAAGGTATCTACAAAAATAAAGAACAAGAATTCTATATTCATAAGGCAAAGCTTCAAGCAGAAGCAGATGTGCGCCTGAGCATTATGAAAGAGATTCACGCCCACCTACAGGGCCCAGATGAAAACACCCCGGGGGCGTGGTCGGATTTTGAATACGACTTCTCAGGTAGCACCTTCTTCTACCCCGTAGACCTCACAAATTCTTACTACACGAAACCTGTTCATTTCAGCGAATCCGTTTACAGGAGTTCGGCTAATTTCAGTGGATCCACCTACCGGGACTGGGTTGGTTTCAGCGACTCTACCTACCGGGGCCGGGCTGATTTTAGCGGCTCCACCTATCGGGGCGGGGCCGATTTCCACGAGTCCATCTACCAGGCTGAGGTTGACCTCAGCAAGTCTGTTTATCAAGACTGGGCAGACTTCCACGAATCCACCTATTGGGGTGATGCCAACTTCAGCGAGTCTACTTATCGAAGCTGGGCTGATTTCTACGATTCTACCTATCAGGATGAGGCTAGTTTTACCGGCTCCACTTACCAGGAGGGGGTTGATCTTAGCTGCTCCATCTATTGGGGTAGGGCTAACTTCCGCGGCTCTATCTATGAGGACGAAGCTGCTTTTAGCGGGTCTATCTTTCGGGACACAATCGATTTTGGTAAAGATACAGACAGCAGCCGCCCTTCCGTCTTCATGCGATACGCGCCTGCGTTCTATGACGAGGCAAACCAGCAAAACACACTTTTTGGCGCGCCCAATAATAACTTTGCAACCGAAAACAGCGAGGGCTGCCCCGTTCCCCTTACCCCTGACGGCGTGCCCCTTGACTGCCGCTTCCTATCAACCGCCCAGAAGGATTACCTGGAGAATACCCTTCACAGGTTAGAAGAAACGAATGATGAGTTCCTTGCCGCGAAGAATCATGAAGTGGAGAAAGAGCTCTCAGAAAAGCTGCGGTCTCTCACCCAAGAACTCCACGACTGGCACCGGGAAGTTACCGCATTACCGTCCGACTCGCCAAATAATACAGAAGCACCACCTCAGCAGACCAAGTATATGAAACAGCCTGAGGAGGAGATTCCATGGTCCCCAGCAGGTAGAGAAGCATTTTCTCTGCTTGACGACTACCGAAAAAACAGCAATGATCACGCCAAGATTTATGCAGTTATTAAAGATATTCTTGAAAGACATGAACGCCAGATAAAAATTCTTGCAGAGCAAACCCAGCAATGCCTTGAAAACGCTTTCAGGCAGCGCATGGCAGAGCGTCGAGGACGGTACGCAAAAGCAGTAGAACAGCTAGGCGGCGTGAGTGCCCCAGTCCGTATGGGTGGTGTATATACTCTCGTTAGTCTAGTAGATGAATGGCTTAGAGAAGAGAACATAGAATACAACGAACGAATCGCAGAAGGCCAGATTATTATTAATAACCTGTGCGCATATATCCGTTCCCCGTTTACCCTTACTTCCCACTATGATGAGCTAACTCAGGACAGCCCAACAGCCGAAGGTCTTTACAAAAATAGAGAACAAGAATTCTATATAGACAAATCGACCATAAAATCTGAAGCAGATGTGCGCCTGAGCATTATGAAAGAGATTCACGCCCGCCTACAGGGCCCAGATGAAAACACCCCGGGGGCGTGGTCGGATTTTGAATACGACTTCTCGGGAAGCATTTTCTTCTACCCCGTAGATCTCACACACTCTTACTACACGAAACCCGTTAATTTCAGCGGCTCTACCTACTGGAGCTGGGCTGATTTCAGTAACTCCACGTATCAGGATAAGGCCGACCTCAGCACATCCACCTATCGCAGCTGGGCTGATTTCAGCAATTCCGCCTATCGAATCAGGTCTGTTTTCAGTCGTTCCACCTACCTGGGGTGGGCTGACTTCCACGACTCTATCTATAAGGATGGGGCTGAATTCCGCGAGTCCACTTACCAGAGTTCGGTTATGTTTCATGGTTCCACCTATCAGGGTGAGACTGACTTCAGTGTTTCTGCCTATCGAAGCTCAGCTGATTTTACCGACTCCGTCTACCAGAGCTGGGCTGCTTTCTATAGTTCCACTTATCGGGGTTTGGCGGCTTTCTACGGTTCTACCTACCAGGATTGGGCTTCCTTTTATGGCTCCGCCTACCTGGAAGGGGCTAACTTCCATGAGTCCATTTATCGAGGTGAAGCTGACTTCCACAATTCCACTTATTGGGATTGGGCTGACTTTACCAACTCCACCTATCAAGACGAAGCTAACTTCAGCGATTCCATCTATTGGGGTAGGGCCAAATTCCGCGGCTCTACCTATTGGAATTGTGCTGATTTTAGTGGGTCTATTTTCTATAGTGACGCTTCTTTGGGCGAAACCGAAGATAACGATAGCCTTTCTCGTTTCACGCAATGCACCCCTGAATTCTACAACGAAACAAACCACCAAAACACGCTCTTTGGCTCACACGACAATAATTTCACAGCCGAAAACGGCAGAGGCTACCCCGTCTACCGCAACCTTAAAGGCTTACCCCTCGGCTGCACTTTCCTAACGCCCACGCACAAGGAATACCTGAGTAACATATTCCAAACAATGGAAGAAATCAGCAATAAAAATAAAATTCATACCCCGCACAACCCAGACAAGACAAAAGAACTCTTAGAAAAGCTGTGGTCTCTCACCCAAGAAATCCATGAATGGCGTGAAAAAGTCACCACAGTAAAGCAATAAAGAGGAACTAATAAACGATGCCAGAAAAACATAATG
>ERZ772799.1012-NODE-1012-length-10630-cov-3.279527_pt1 | contig 10630 bp, 5 predicted proteins | sample MGYA00511345_ERZ772799 | MGnify/ENA primary metagenome ERZ772799 (study PRJEB29015, sample SAMEA2738037) | human oral metagenome | biome: human oral; feature: human-associated habitat; material: saliva | place: China | collected 2238 ... | reverse complement strand
GTGAAGGGTGGCACGAACCCATATTGGTCGGTAGGCGAACCACTACTGGTCAGCGATCGGACCAGTAGTGGTCACGATGCGAAGCAGTACTGGTCGATATTAGTTACCAGTACTGGTCACTTCGTCGACCAGTACTGGTTCACCCAATGATCTCCCGAAGGGGGCATTCTGAATTACGCCTCCTCGCACACGGATTAGCGTGTGAGCGAAGCGAATAAACGACCGCTCCCCCACCCCGTGCAGCTGTGGCACGAGGCGGGGGAGCGGTATGACTTTTTAAGAGCGGTGCGGTCTATTCCGTCAGCTCGACACGCTCCGCAGAGGGAGGAGGCGTAGTTGCTCCCCAGCTCTTGTTGGGGCGAGAGCCCATGGTGAAGACGAGCTTGCCACCGGCAGCCAGATCACTGTGGCGGATCCAGGGGCGATCGAGTGGCTTGCCGTTAAGCGTAGCCTTCTGGATGTACTTGTTCTCCGAGGAAGCGCCTTCCGCCTCGATGACGAAGGTGCGCCCCGAAGCCAGACGCAGCGTCACCTTGGAGAAGAAGGGCGTACCGATGTTGTACACAGGTATCCCAGGGGTCACGGGATAGATGCCCATCATGGAGAAGACCACGAAGGCCGTCATACCGCCACCGTCTTCGTCACCAGGCATACCCATCAGGTCGCTACGGAACCATGTGTCGATGAGCTTACGCACCAGACGCTGCGTACGCCAGGGAGCGCCAGCATAGTTGTAGAGATAGGGGATGTGAAGGCTGGGCTCGTTTGACATGGCGAACTGCCCGACGTTCCCCGTCTGGTCGGGGAGCTTGCTGTAGAACTCCCACTTCGACATGCTGAGTGCTGTGCGCAGGGTCTCGTCCAGACGCTCGATGAAGCGCTCACGACCGCCCATCAGATAGATGAGGTCAGCGGGGTTGTGCTGTACGTCCCAGCGGTAGGTGTAGGCATTGTTCTCATCGTAGTAGTCACGTGCACCGAGGCCACCAGAGAGCTCATAGTTGAAGGGCTCGATGAAGCGACCCTTCTTATTCTTGGGGTGGAAGAAGCCCGTATCGTAGTTGAAGAGCTTGCGGTAGTCGTAGGAGCGACGCAGGTAGTCGGCACTCTCCACGTCATGACCGGAGAACTTCGCCAGCTGTGACAGGCACCAATAGTCGTAGGCAGCAGCGAGGCTGACGGCGACACTCTGGCGCTTCTCCCACAGCGTCACCTCGGGGACGGTCTCCTTCTCCCCGATATCCAGACCAGGGAAGTAGCCTTCCTTATCCATAAACTCCGAGAGTACCCCCTTGGGGCGACGTGTCCAGGGCAGGTAAGACTTCTCCGCCATCGTCTTCTTCGCAGCTTGGTAAGCAGCACTCAGGTTGAAGCCCGTGAGCCCCTTAGCGTAAGCATCAGCGAAGGTGGCGATGGTGTGCGAGCCGTTCATGCGGTGTGTGTCACCCGTGACTTCGGGGAAGGTAGGCAGCCATCCCTCGGGGCTCTGCTCGGCCATACGGAGGTAGCTCGTGAGCATCTGCTGCTCCTTCACAGGGTCGAGGAGGATACGTAGGGGGTGCGTAGCTCGGTAGGTATCCCACAGCCAGTCATCGGTGTAGAAGGGGACGCCCTCATCATCATGAACCTTCTTGTCGAAGCCACTCCAGTAGCGGCCGTCCTCCGAGAGGCAGATCATACGCTCATAGGTGCGGTAGAGTGAGGTATAGAAGACACGGCGCTCCTCGGGAGTACCACCCTCGATCTCGACCTTATCCAGGGCCTTAGACCACTCGTTGCGCCCGTACTTAGCCACGAGATCGACCTCGAAGGACTGGATCTCCTGCTCGACGTTGCGCTTAGCCTGCTCGACGCTGATGTACGACACGCCGTAGCGGAGGGTCACGCCCTGCTTAGCGAAGGAGAGGCAGAGGGTATTGCCACGTGCCACGCCATCGACCGTCGCGAGGTGCCCCGTGAGTGTATCACGCACGAGGCGCTCCGTGGGCTCAGCATCCAGCTCGGCATAGAGGTAGACACGCGTAGAGTCCTCGAGCTGCTGATAGCCGAAGAGGGTCTTGCCCGAAGCGACGAGCTCCCCATCAGGAGTAGAGAAGACGAGGTGATGACCCGCCTTAGCACGCTCGAAGTTGAACTGATAAATCGCACTGCGGTACGAGGGAGCATAGCGCACACGCACCTCGGGCTCCAGCAAGGTCACCTCATAGAGGTAGGGACGGACGCTCTCGCTATCGTAGCTATAGCATGACACCTCGGGGAGGCTATCAGCGAGGGCACTCAGCGGGCTGATAGCGAAGGCCGACACGCCACGGTGCGACGTAAGGATCACCGGGAGGCCTGCGATCTGCTCAGAAGCATAGTCCGTACGCTGCGGATGCACACGCATCATCCCATTAGGCAGATGCACTGTGGGGAAGGTGGGCACAAGGAGATGGCTAATATTCCCCATGTAGGGGTCTACATAGTCGATCGGGTCAAGGCTCTTTGAGCGACCAAGACCCGCCGAGGAGCAGCCTACCAGTACGAGGCTGAGCAGGAGGCCCGCCAGGAGCGAGCGTGTCTGATGAAGCATGGGCGATAAATGAAACTTGGGAGGATAGCCCCCTATAGACGAGATGCCTTAGCACTCACCTGCAGGGCATATTCTCCTCAAAGATAACGAAAAAGCCCCATCTATCAGCGGGATAGATGGGGCTTCTTGCTATGTGGATAGCGTGCCGATGGGCTTACTTCTTCAGCTCAATGTCGACACGTCGAGCACTGCTCTTGAGGTCGGTATTGTGGTCGACACCACCAGCGATGCTGATGAGGCGATCAGGCGATACACCGCAAGCGATGAGGTAGTCGAGGACAGCCTTACTACGGCGCTGCGAGAGACGCTCGTTCACGAGGGCATTCCCTTCGGGGGAAGCGTAGCCCGTGAGGTAGAGCTTCATATCGGGATCGCCTGCGAGGACGCGATAGACTTCGTTGAGAGCGAGGCGTGCTTCGGGAAGCAGATCGCTCTTACCTACGGCGAAGAAGACCTGACGCTTGAAGTAGGAGACGACGACCGTGTCCGTGCGGACCTCTGTCTTCGTCTGCACCTCGGGCTGCAGGGGCTGCTGGATGACCGTGGGAGCGGGCTGCTGGATGATCACCTGAGGCTGCTGTGCGGGCTGAGCCTGCTGAGCGGCACGCAGAGCTACGATCTCCTGCTGGAGCTCGCGCAGGAGCGATTCGCTCGAGCTATTGTCTACGACGGGCTGCTGGATGATCGTCTGCTTCTGGCCCTTAGAGCGAGCGGGCAGGACGATAGCATCACGGTCCGATTCACGGCGCTGCAGGAGGAGGAGCATCAGCTGCTCGAGGCGATCGAGACGGCTGTTGCTTACCTGAGGCTGTGCCTGGGTAGCCGTATGAGGCGCGTAGGTATAGTTCACGCTACCAGCAGGTGCGTAGGGCATGGGCTGCTGGACGGGTGCTACACCACCGAGACCGAGGGCACTGAGGAGCATCTGCAGCTTCACCAGACGGAGGTCTTCGGCCGTGAAGCCGTAGGTCGTCTGCTTGGTCTGCTGCTGGCTCTCCGATGCGATACGGGCTTCGGCGACAGCACGCACGGCACGCATCAGATCTTCCTCAGAGAGGGTGATGAGCGTGTCGGCCGCAGTGAGAGGCTGACTCACGCTCTGCCCTGCGCTCTGTGCCAAGGCGACAGAGCTAACAGAGAAGAGAGAGAGAGCAAGGAGGAGGGACTTCATAGGACGCATGTCTCTTAGAAGTTGAAGCGATAGCCTACAGCCAGCTGGTTGTTGCGGAAGGCACCACGAGCGGTGTAGTCAACGAAGACACGACCACCGAGGACGTTGCCGAGGGACGTGCCGACGACAAAGTTGGGGAGGAAGCGTGATATACCACCGATGCTATTGACACCCAGACCGACACCGAGGTAAGGCGTGATAGCCCCGTCGAGGAAGGTAGGCAGGTTGTAGAGGATGTTAGCGTTCAGACCGAAGCCCGTCTTCTTACCGAAGGCTACATAAGCATCGGGAGCGAAGTCGAACTGAGAGTCGAGGATCTGCATGTAGCCGCGAGCGCCTACGTTGACACCGGACTGATCACCGAAGTTAGGACCTACGAAGAGGGCAGCACGGTTGAACTTCAGCGTTTCCTTAGCAGGCTTCACCTTGACTTCCTTAGCGTAGACTTCATCCTTCTCGTTCTGACCAGCGACGATGACGCGGCTGCGACGGTTCTGCTCAGTCTGCAGATACTGCTCGATGAGGCGGATGTCATCGCTGGACTTACCCGACTGCTGAGCACCAGCGATCTGCTGAGCCTGCGTCGTGTTGATAGCTTCGAGGCGGTCGATGACCTGGTCGAGGCGCTTGACGAGAGCGATGCTGGGGTCTACCTTAGAGGCGTCCTGGCTCTGCAGCTGCTGGGGCTGTACCTGAGGCTGAGCCTGTACGGGCTGGCCGAGGAAGTTAGGAGCAGCGTAGGGGCTACGATAGAGAGCGTTCAAGAGAAGGATCTTATCGAGGTCAGAGAGGTTGCTCCCCGTGACATCAGATACAGATACCTGTGAGCCCTTCTCACGCTTGAGATCGCTGACGACCTGATTGACGAGAGCGTCGAACTGAGCCTTGGTCAGCGTGACCGTACGGCCCTGCTGAGCAGACTGCGTAGCGACCTGAGTCGTCTGGTTGTCGACGTGCGTGATGCGGTCAGCTACTTCGTTCTTCTCACGCAGTACGCGGGTCACCGTGACGGTGTCGCGGCGAGAGACTGCATCAGCCAGCTCTTCGTTGAGCTTCTTGATACGAGCATCGTAGTCAGCACGCTGAGCGTTGAGCTTCTTGATACGAGCGTCGTAGTCAGCACGCAGAGCGTTCATTTCCTCAAGGTTGGATTCCTGAAGGCGAGCGACTTCAGAGCGGGTCTGAGCATCGCTGTAGCTCTGGTAGAGCTCACGACCATCGCGGTTAGAGCGACCGAAGTTGAAGCGGACACCAGCCTGGTAGAAGGCATTGACCTTCACGTCAGCAGGGTCGGTGACGCTCGTGATAGCAGGATTTTCCTGCTCGCTCAGCATAGCGTTGACGCTACCGTAGAGAGCGACATACTTGAAGAGGGGGATCTCAAGACCACCACCACCGAAGAGGAAGAGGCCGCTCTTAGGCGTAGCACCGGTGATGGTAGGCGTGAACTTACCCGTGACTTCGCGATAACCAGCACCGAGGTTGAGGTAAGGCGTCAGACCGCGAGGCATGTTCAGACGAGCGATGAAGTTACCCCCGTACATGCGGAGCTCGTTGTTCAGGTTGAAGTCAAGCGTACCAGGAGTCTTCGTAGCTGAGTAGTAGAACCCGCGGATACCGAAGATCGACGAGAAGTCAAACCCTGCAGAACCACCGAGGAACCACTGAGGCTTAAGACCTGAAGCAGCGGGGTAGTCTACATAAGCGACACCGGGCTCGAGGACGAACTTGACGCCACGGAAGCCATCGGAGTACATATTACGGTACGCGCGAGAGATCGCATCGCCAGAGTTGTAGTTCGTGCCACCGAAGTAGATGTCAAGCGAAGCCTGACCCGTCCAGTTGTGGAGCTGCTGACCGCCGTTAGCGGCAGAAGCGAGGTAGCGGTTGCTTGGATTGACGTTGAAGATAAGATCCTTGCCTTCGAGCGAGAGGGATACGCGACGGCCCATGTTGAACTTCAGACCGACACCACCGGCGCCGTAGATCTGCTTTTCCTTGTAGCTCGTAGCTGCACCACCGACGGGCGTAGCCGTGTAGCCGAACTCCATGATACCACCACCAGCGGTGAGGTAAGGCGTGACGAAGGCGTTAGACCAGAGGTTGAACTTGAGTTCACCACCGTAGCGCTTGATGTCTACGTTAGAGTCTTCGAGCTTGTCAGCCCAGTTGAGGAGCCATGAGGGAGTCGAGGAATTGTTCTTGAGCTTGCCCTTGAGGTCAAAGCTGCGCTCATAGATCCCGCGGATCTCAACGAGGGGGCCGAAGCCGAAGCCAGCGCGCACCCCCCAGAAGGGTGAGTCACCGAGGTTAAGCTTGCTGTCCCAGTGGGTGTAGCCTACTACGGGTGCGACCGTGAAGCTGACATCCTGTACCTGAGCCATAGCCTTGCTACCAATGCCAGCAAGCATCGTAGCGCAAAGAACCAAAGAAAGTTTCTTCATATACATTCTATTTTAGGAGTTGTCATGTTACTTGTCCTGGCGAGGGCTGAAGCTGTATGCTAAGGCTTCGTAAATAGCCCTCCATGAGCAAGATGGCATTAGATTCAGTGGGTCGTAGACTCAATGGATCCTCCCTCTAAAGGGAAGCCACCTCACCTGTTAAAACATTACAAAGATATAAAATTCTTAACAATCTGAGATATAAGCAGTCTATTCCTATATAGACAATGGTTATTCCTTGAGAAATGTCTCAGCCCCTATGTAGGAATCTCTCATCTTCTTCGGGGCTTCGCATTTTCATCACCCCAATTGCGACCTATATCTATACAATATATACAGCTCTTTTACGCAACACAAACGCTTCCATCCACCCAAGCATCAGCACAGCGCGCGAGGCAGGAGTCACGCAAAGCAATATACATCCCCTCCACCGTCCAAATAGATATTCGTATTCAAAGCAGTAGTGGTTCACCACCCCCAATAAGTAGTCGATTGCACCACCCTACTACACTGGCACCACCACGAAACAAGTCGGGCAACCGCAGGACGGAAGAGACCGACCTACGATTGCCCGATTCCCCGCTCATAAGCGGGAGGCACTATCGCCGACTAATAGCGGTAGCTCAGCGAGAGTGTGACCATACGCCCATTGCCCTGCGTATACTCCGCATCGCGTGCTACGAGCTGAGACTGGATGGGGTAATAGGTAGTATTCAGCAGGTTCTCGACACCGAGCCCCACCGTGAAGGCACCGAGACGATAAGCCCCTTGAAGGGAGAGCAGCGAGATGGGCTTAACCACCCCTTCACCCTCGACGTATTGGCTCTCCTTCGTAGTAGGATTCGTCTTGGGAGCAAAGCGATCACGGCTACCCGTATGCAGAGCAAAGAGACGTAGCGATAGATCCTTGATGGGACGATAGCTGACGTGAGCCGTGAGCTTGAGCGGAGGAATAGACTGCCCCGACATATAGCCATTCCACAAGCCATCAGCGAGACGCTTACGCCCCTCCAGAGCGGAGAAGGTCGCACCCAGTGATAGCTTCGGACTCAGCGTAGCTTCTGCACTCAGCTCCATACCATAGATACGCTGTGGAGAGCGGTCAACTACCCAGAAGCCATTCTGACTGATGAGATCACTCCCCAGAGCTGCATAAGTATAGTAGAAGGCCCCCTGCAGGTCTAAGCGAGTACCTTCCCCGAAGAGATCGGAAAGATGCGAATAGAAGCCTGCCTCATAATTGTGCGTGCGCACTGGATCGGTCTCGATCTTCGAGAGTGCATCAGCCTTAGCCGAGCGAAGGGTACGCCCGAGGTCATAGATAGAGAAGCCCTCAGAGTAAGAGACAAAGGGCTGGAAGGCCTTGAGCCCGTTGTACGTCGCGCCCACATTGAGCGAGAGGTTGCGGTAGCTGAGCGTACCTCCAGCGACCTGCACGAGGGGATCCGTCTTCTTGGTACGCAGGACGGTATAGTCAGGGACGTGGACATCGATCCAGTCGTAGCGCGCTCCAGCCTTGATGGTCAGCAGGTCAGACAGCACCGCCTTACCCTGCACGAAGGGAGCATAGTTCACCGAAGTCATCTTAGGCACCCAGTAGCGACCATCGACCAGAGGCTGACTTGTCTGATCTAAGAGGAAGTCTGCCCCATAGAGTAGCTGAAGATTCAGCTGTGACGAAGGAGTGAGACGTGAAAGGAGCTGAGCACGCGCTCCCCCCTGCAAAGCCTTGGTAACCGCCTGACCGCTGGTCTCTTCCCAGCGCGGACTCTTCGGATTGTGCTTGCGGTAGTCAGCGACCGACTTGATGCTGCGCCCGAAGAGCGAGACTTCGAGGTCAGTCTGAGCGAAGACTTCGCGAGAGCTTAGCTTGAGATACGCATTATGGTTGTAGGGCAGACCCTCGGGCATCGCTTCAGCAGGCTGTGTCCCCGGGACGCCGATGCGAGGCGAGACCAAGTACTTACCGCCCGAAGCCACTAAAGGACCATCCTGCTCTGTGCGGAAGAAGTTGTACATCAGCTCCAGCTGCGTACGGTCGCTGAAGCGGTAGCCTAACTTCGCCAAAGCGTTGATCGTACGCGTATCTCCGAGCCCATAGCGAGGCGAGAGATAGACGCCATTGGCGGCAATAGCCGATCCCGTATGCTGGTAGACACCATCGACGAGGTAACTCAAGGAGCCAGCCTGCCCGTAGACTTGCTGCGAGAGACGATAGCCTGCCGTCTTCTCTGAGCTCTTGAAGAAATTGTGATCCGTATAGCTCAGCTGAGACTGCCCGCCGAAGGGACGTTTCTCTTTATTCTGCTTGGTGACAATGTTGATAATCCCCCCGTTGGCACCATTACCGAAGATGGCGGTAGCTCCCTTGATAACCTCGATACGCTCTACCGCAGCAGGGTCGATGGAGCGGAGGTCACGACTCGTGGCACGCAAGGGTGTAGACTGGGGGATACCGTCAATGAGGACGAGGATGCTACGCCCACGCAGGGTGTTGTAGCGCTCGTTCACATTGTTGCCCGTAGGAGGCACTCCAGGGATGAAGTAGCCGACGATAGCCTGCATATCAGGCAGGATCTGGCTCATCTCCCGAATATCTCGCTCAGGAATAATCGTGATACTTGCAGCGGCGCGCTGCTTGATCTCCGGCATACGTGAGCCTACGACGACGACGTCCTGGAGCTCGTGATCGGGATGCTGTGTCTCGTGCACACTGGGACTCTGTGCCATAGCCAAGAGGCTGTGACACCCGAGGCCAAGCGTAAGGAGTAACTTACGATGAATCATTCTATGTATATGATAAGATAGGAAAAACCCCTACCCAATCCACGAGCAGAGGAGCCTCTTCTTGCCTCATCAAGAGGGCGATACAAAGGTACATCACGGCTGAGGCAAATGACTCCTATTGATGAAAAATAGCTATATATAGGTAGTCATCGAGACGTGCGGCGATCCTTTTCTACTCTATTTTTATGAGTCGGCGCCCTCCTCTCCTGACGTCCACGAACGAACCTATATAGGTCAGCCCGCCAAGCTATATAGGTCACCGCGTCGACCTATATAGCTTACCTCACGAAGCAATATAGGTCAGAGCCGCCACCTATATAGCTCCGCCCGGCATCGCCAGGAGCAGGCTGCATCAAGCAGGTACGCCCCCCCGAGAGAACTATTACATCCTATCCATCGTTATAGGGATATCTCTCACAACACTTATACCCAGCTCTTCATAGCACCTTACACCTTTTTATGAGTAAGCTCAAGCGACGTATCATGATTCTCTTCATTACCCTCGGTATCATCGTCGCCGTCCTCTTCGGCGTCGGCTACCTCATCCTCCACAGCCCTTCCTTCGGAGCGCTCCCCTCGGGTGCGCGACTGGAGCGCATCCAGCACTCACCGAACTATCGTGATGGGCGCTTCCAAAACCGCTACCCCATGTCCCAAGCCATGCAGCCCAGCTCCATGGGTGACCGCATCAAGATACTCTGGAAGTTCCTCGACCGCCCCGATAATATCCGTCCTGTCGACAGCATCCCCGTGGTGCGTCACGACCTGAAGAAGCTCGACCGCTCGGAGGACCTCATCGTATGGTTCGGCCACTCGGGCTACCTCCTGCAGATGGACGGCGTGCGCTACCTTATCGACCCCGTCTTCGTCGAGGGCGCCCCCTTCGGCATCTCCAACGCCTTCTTCAAGGGCACGCAGGTCTTCGACGTCGCTGACCTCCCCGAGATCGACTACCTCGTCATCAGCCACGACCACTGGGATCATCTCGACTACCACGTAGCCAGTGAGCTACAGAGCCGTGTGCGCAAGGTCTACACGGGACTTGGCGTCGGGGCACACCTCGAGCGCTGGGGCTACCGTCCCGACCAGATCGTAGAGCTGGACTGGGGTGAAAGCACCCCGACAGCAGAGGGTGGGCGCATACACTGCCTCCCCACACAGCACTTATCCGGCCGAGGTCTCACATCCAGCCAATCGCTATGGGCTTCCTTCGTCCTGCAGGGTCCGAAGCACTCGGTCTACGTCGGTGGTGATGGTGGCTTCGGCCCGCACTATGCCGAGATCGGGAAGCAGTTCCCCCAGCTGGATCTGGCCATCCTCGAGAACGGGCAGTACAACAAAGAGAACTGGAGCGGCATCCACATGCTCCCTGAGCACCTCGGCGAGACGATGCAAGCCCTCGGCGCTAAGCGCTTCCTCACGGTGCATCATGCGAAGTTCGCCCTGGCGATGCACCCTTGGAAGGAGCCACTGCAGAACGCTAAGCGCCTGCGCGACGAGAAGGGCTTCCCTATCCTGATGCCCCGTCTTGGCGACGTCGTCCACTACACCGACAGCACCTTCACCACCGACGACTGGTGGGAGAAGCTCGACTAATCCCCACAAAACAGAAAGGCCTCGGGGCACCCCTCTCCACCGACGTGGAGGGAGGTGCCC
>ERZ772799.1004-NODE-1004-length-10679-cov-2.403897_pt1 | contig 10679 bp, 9 predicted proteins | sample MGYA00511345_ERZ772799 | MGnify/ENA primary metagenome ERZ772799 (study PRJEB29015, sample SAMEA2738037) | human oral metagenome | biome: human oral; feature: human-associated habitat; material: saliva | place: China | collected 2238 ... | reverse complement strand
TATCTCCTTAGGCATGCCCAATGGATTTCTTCTAAAGTTAAAGGAAACCTTTGGAATCTCCGTATACTCGAAGAATTCACGCATCAAGTTAGGCTCTTCAACATCCTGCAGCCGGTAGTTATATGGATCCTGTTCCAGCAGATTTGATTGCTTGTTGATCTTGATGTCATTCATTTATTTCACGCATAATCCGATTATCATAGATGATATTGGATGTTTCCTTTCTCCCGGTATTGCCGGGGTAATTAAAATCTAATATACAATTTGTTTATGCACTGTAGACTTGTTTCTACGTAAAATCGGAGTCTCTTGATCTTATCTCTTGATCTCCGGTCAAACTATCCGTCATATATAGCCCTGCGTTAATCTGCATTAAATTGTATACATGTATATTAATATGCAATATTTATTATGTCAAGTGACCGTCGTCACATGGCCAACCCCGCTCATAAAAAATTCCCTCGCCGACAGCCCGGCGAGAGGGTTCGCATATTACCTATCCAGTATCTCTCTGAGCCGCTTCACCTTATCTCTGCTGATTGGCAGAATGGTTTCGGGATAGCCCTCCATCTTGAGACAGTAATTATTCTTACCCCACGGAAACACTTCGCTGACCTTGACCGGATTGACCATATAACTCTTGTGTATTCGAAACAGGTCCGGCAGCCTGCGCTCCATAATTCCAATTGAATCCGGATCAAAGTATTTATTTCCGGTCATATACACGTTGCAGCCTCGTTCGTAGGTTTCAATATACACAATTTTATCCATGTCCACATATATTGTCCTGTCCCTGCCGTGAATCGGCAGCCTGCGTATCGACTGCTCTTCTTCAGCCCCTGCCTTCGCAAGCCCTTCTGCTATCTGCGCGTGCTCGCCCTCATTGCGCTGAGCTAATTGCTCTCGCACCTTAGCCACAACTCGTTCGATGCGTTCCGGCTCAAATGGCTTCATTATGTAGTCGTCAACCTCCAGCTGAAAGGCCTCCACCGCATAATCGGAATACGCCGTGACGAAACATATCATCATATCAGGCTGCAGCCTTTGAAAGGTCGGCACAAGCGCTGTGCTCTTCACATCTCCGAGGTTAATATCCAAAAACAGCAGGTCTATATCGGTATCAGTCAGCAGCCTGACCGTCGCAACTCCCGAATCAGCGTATACAATATGCGCCTCAGGCAGGATATTCTCAAGCTCATAGCGAAGGCCTTCTCTAGCCGGGCGTTCGTCATCTACAATCGCAATGCTAATCACACTATCTGTCTCCCTGTTCATCTTGTCGCTCCCCATAGAAATCAATCTCAATCACCGTACCGTCGCCATCACTCGTAATCTGCAGGCCGCCCTCATCGCCATAGATGGCTTTGAGCCTGCGATTTACGTTAGTGAGCCCGATATGATCGTCTATATCGTTATCGGCTGCGATATCCGCCAGCACCTCCTCGGGAATTCCCGGCCCCCTATCGCGAATCCTGACGCTTACACCGCCTTCAAGACGGCTGACCCTCACTGTTACATGCCTATACCCGTCTGCTGATATTCCGTACCTGACGGCATTCTCGATTATTGGCTGCAGTATCAATATCGGCACCGGTATATCAGATTCTGTATCCTCGTAAAATCTGATATCCAGCTTCTCCTCAAAACGCGCTTCCTCAATCCTGAGATAGTCCTTCACATGCTGAATTTCATCAGCCAACGGCGCCATGAAATTGCGCTGCTTCAGGCTATACCTGAAATACGAAGCCAGTACGCGCAGCAGCTTGACCGCTCGCTCGGAATCCTCGCGACATACGAAGGAAATGGTATTTAGCGCATTGAACAGAAAATGCGGATTGACTTGAAACTGCAGCGCCTTGAGCTCTGCCTGCGATGTCAGCTCCAGCTGCTTGCTCAGCTCACGCTTGGATAGCTGAAACAATATCAGATTGTGAACTATCCGGATGAATTCCAGCTCAATGGTCTTTTGGAACCACGTGCGCTTCACCCACACGACGAGACTGCCTCGTACCTGTCCGTTTACCGCGAACGGCACTGCTGCCGAATAGTTGTCGTTGAGAGCAGCTTCCCAAACGCTCCCTTCAGGCGGAGTTTCCATCGTCTCAAGCTGACCCGAATTCATAGCATGCACGGCTATCAGCGGCAGCTCCGTCATCTCGTCCACGGTCAAGCGTATGTCAGGATGACGCCAGTGCAGGATCTTACTCCTGTCGGTAATCATCACCCCGCTGTAATCGAAGTTATCCATCAGTATGTCTATAAATGTCGACAGGTTATCCGCATAACTCCTGTCGTTTTCAAATAAATCCATCAGCTCACCTGTCACTGTCCCGATGCGCTGCAGCTGACGCGTAGTCTCGGCATCCTGCTGTATGAACACATAGTTGAAGTTCGCGATGAATACCATGAGACCGACTACGTTTATTAACATCATCGGAATGCTCATCTCTATGATGGCCTCTATGGCTACCTTCATTGATACGGTAAGTCTGAGCAGCGAGAATATCTCAAACAGCTCTGCAAAGACAGCCAGCAGTATGAGATCGCGATATTTCCACTTACCACGCTGAAAGTATGGATAGAAGCCTGCTCCGAGCAAACCGAAGCAGACTGTTGAGAACGCCTCGGAATGGGCAAGCCGGCGATGCCGTCAGCAGCACGTAGAGGCCGCCGAGCATAGAGGCAAAAAAGCCGACAAGCGGACCTCCCAACAGACCTGCCGACATCGCGCCTATCATCCTGGTGTTAAATCCGTAGAGCCCCATATTCACCTCAAGCGATGTCGAGCCGACGATGAGCGCTACGAATACCAGAGACAACACAAAATCCTGCTTCACGCTTCTGTGTTCTTGCAGTATGGTCTTCCCGAACACGTGAATATGCGAAAGCAGGTTAGCAATTATTATTAATGCGGCAAGGTTGATGATCAGATGATCGGCAAGTTCCCCAGTCAGCATTTCAGCCCCCTTTTTGGGCGTATGAAACCTTTTCTGTAAATTAGTCTTCTGTGGCGGATTAGTGGGCGTATCCCCCTATTTGTAAGGGATACGCTTTTAAGTTAATATAGTAAATTTACTTGAGCATGTCAAGATACACCAATCCGGAGACCGTTTCAAGGTTATTCATAAAACTGAAACGCCCTAACAAACTGATATAATGAAGGTCGGAATATTTATGCTCAAACCGACAACCCGTAAAGATAGAAAGATAGATTGAACCCCAAAAGACCCGTCGGCAAGTGCCGGCGGGTCTTTTGAGTATGTATGATATTCTGAATCAGAGTATCTCTTAGTATGTTACGACCTTCTTGTCGTCGAATACGTCGTGGTCCAGCTCACCAAGCTTGCTTGCGACGAGCATTCCAACCATTACGTCTACGTCCACGTTCATCAGTGTACGGAACATTCCGGCGAACCAGTCGATCCCGATGAGAATAGCGATACTCTCGAGCGGAAGTCCCAGCGAGCTTGCAAGGAATGTGTATACGATTACCGAACCGCCGGGTACGGAAATTGTTCCGAGGCACATCAGACAAGACAGGAGAATAGCCATTCCCATCTGGTATGCACTCAGGTTGATGTGCAACGACTGTGCCATAAAGAAGATAGCAGCCACGTAACACTGAGCTGCTCCGCAGCTGTTCATCGCCATCGTTATAGGCCCGGTAAAATCAGCAACCTTACGGCTAACGCCGAACTTCGTAACCTCGTCCTCGATCTTAGTCGGCAGGCAGATAGCACCGGAAGTCGTCGTAACAGCCATGATGGACATCTTGGCAAACTTCTTAGGCATCCTGCTCAACCTGGTCTTGGTAAGGAAGCCGGTAAGCGGTGTATACAGCAAGAACTGAATAGCATCTCCGATAAGCAGCAGCAGCAAGAACTTGAGCATCGGAATGATCACCTTGAAGCCTGTAGAGCCTGCAACATTTGCAAGCAGGCAGAAGATACCGATTGGAGCGACCTTCATTACGATCTTGATGATTGCGGTAATCGTTCCGTTTATTCCGTTAATCCAACCAACTACGGTTCTGTTACCGCTCTGTCTGGCGTAAGATCCCATCGCTACACCAAAGAACAGCGCAAATACTATACACGGAACCATCGCTCCCTCAGCCATCGACTGCACCACATTAGTAGGTACGAAGTTGAGGATAGTATCCTGCAGCGAAGCTGACTTCACCGACTGTTTTGCAACTCCCGCAGCCTGCGAGATGTCTATTCCGACACCCGGCTTCATGACCATCGAGAGTATAACTCCGAGTCCTGCAGATATAATCGTGAAGATAATAATCCATTTGAAGGTGTGGAATCCCATCTTGCCGACATCCTGACCGTCTCCGCTTCCTACTGCGCCGGCAACCGCTGTCATTACAAGCAATACAACAGACATCTGGATCAATCTCAGGAAGATGTTTCCGATGAATGCCAGATTTGCCGCCCAAGGTCCTACGAGAGATCCGAATACAATACCTGCAACGGTCGCAATCAGGATCTGGGTAGTAAGTGAAATCTTGAATCTCTTCTTAGTCTCCATTTTGAATACCCCGTATAACATATAAATTTTGAATATCCCAATACTTTATTTAAGCCTTATTTTACCTGTGACGTTCATCTAATCAACATATTTTGCTTAAACAGTGGATTTGCCCGTTTTAACAGTACCCGATGTGCATTTTCAGCAAAATAAAATCGGGAGAGCTCGTACTCTCCCGGCATTTCCCCATGTTATCTGCGTAGCTACCGCGATGTGCGTTCTTCGCGCCCATCGCGTCGAACCACTCCCGATATTATCACGTGTTATCTGCATATCTATCCAAACTGCACAGCTGTTATGTATCAGCTATGTCGGATATGTCGGCGCGCGTTCACATTTGTGTTTCCTTTGCTGCATGCGTTATCTGCTGCGTGTGCTCTAATATTCCTAAATAAACCACTCCGGATCCTTACGCTTAAAGTGCAGCTTCTCCCTGGCGATACGTGTCGCCTTGGCAAGAGATCCGTAGAAGCCTCTCGCATCCTGAGGACAAGCCTTGATACATGCCGTGCACGAAATGCATTTCTTAGGATCCGACTTTCTGAGATTCTTGGAATCTATGGCGCCGACCGGACACACCTCTGCGCAGGTACCGCAATCTATGCACATCGAGTTCGCAGTCGGATGGATGGGCAGGCTAACAGGCTTGCGCTTAGGCATAGAGCCCGAGATTGCCAGCGGTGCCAGTCTCCCTCGCATCGAATCTATGTCAGTACATACGAAGCGCTTGAGCTTCTTGGCGCTAATCCTGCTGAATTCAAGCATCTTCTTGATGTCATTCTCATCCGGCCTGTGCTCCGCAATCTTGGGGAACATCGAGTGCTGAGCGATAAACGCAGCCGCACTTATCACGTTGAAGCCCTGCTCGCCCGCATAGGTATACAGTTCGTATAGCGCGTCACCATAGCTGTTGTTGCCATATGCCACCAACGCAATCATGTACGCTCCATTGCCGTTGACCTTGGCAAGCATCTCCTTGCAAATCTCCGGGATTCTGCCCGACATGACCGGCATTCCCATGATAACTATGGTCTCCTCGCTGCAGTCTATCGAAGGGCTGATGCCGGGATGCTTGGTCAGCTCCAGCATATCGTAGAACGAATAGCCCAGATCATCCAGACAGCTGTCCCGCATATTGTCAGTTATTTCTATTGTAATCTTCTTGGTGATCTTAGCCGTCTCGCCGGATGGACTAAAATACATGCCTACAACGTTTTTAATCATGTTTGAATCTCACACAGCTGTATCTAATTCCGCTCATAATTCGTATATGAATGCAGTCTATGAGATATCCTTCCTCAAATATAAATGAATTTTACCACGAGGAATAAAATAGAATGTTTAATTAGTGTGCATTTTTGTGAAGATAAAATGAAAAGCACAGGTCACACCAACCTGTGCCGATTAATACAGCATCTTGCTTTTAAACGCCCCATTTTAGGAAATGACTCAGATATTCTTTAAACCCATCAAGATTCAGCAACCAACATATCGTTATGATTACTGCCATTATAAAGAAGGCACAATTGATGCGTTTGATATGCTGTTTTTCAGTCTTTATTTCCTTATCATTCACATATCCACTTTGTCTAAATTATAATCCTCTGCCCACTGATTAAAGTAGTCGATCTGCATAGCCTTCTTCATCTTGTCCAATGTCTGTTCTGCCTCTGCATTGGCCTTCTCTGTACCCTTGCGTAATACGTCTACAACAACCTCCGGATGCTCCTCGTAGTATGCGCGCCTCTCGCGGATCGGCACGAGGAATTCATTAAGCACCTTGAGCAGAAACTTCTTGACCTTGACATCACCGAGTCCGCCGCGCCTGTAGTGTGACTTGAGCTCATCGAGATTCTTGTACTCAGGCAGGTATTTCTCGAAAGAATCGGGTTGCACTAACGCATCCAGATATGTGAATACAGTGTTTCCCTCGACCTGGCCGGGATCCTCGATCCTGATGTGGTTAGGATCCGTGTACATGCTCATAACCTTGGTCCTGAGCTCCTCCTCGCTGTCGGAGAGGTAGATAGTGTTGCCGAGCGACTTGCTCATCTTGGCCTGTCCATCCGTTCCCGGCAGTCTCAGACAAGCCTTGTTGTCCGGCAGATATATCTCCGGCTCGACAAGCACTTCGCCGTACGTAGCGTTGAACTTGCGGACAATCTCGCGGCACTGCTCGATCATCGGTTCCTGATCCTCGCCAACCGGAACGATAGTACCCATAAACGCCGTGATATCCGAAGCCTGACTGATAGGATATGTAAAGAATCCGACCGGCAGATTGGCCTCAAATCCGCGCATCTTGATCTCGTTCTTGACAGTTGGATTACGCTGAACTCTGGCGACTGTGACAAGGTTCATGTAGTACATCGTCATCTCGTGCAGCGCCGGGATCTTAGACTGGATAAATATAGTTGTGCAGTCCGGGTCGATTCCGATTGACAGATAATCCATCGTAACCTGCAGTACGCTCTCGCGCACCTTCTCAGGATTATCCGCATTGTCAGTCAGCGCCTGCGCATCTGCAATCATGATGAACATCTTGTCGATGCTCGGGTCTTCCTGCAGGATGAGTCTCTGTCTGAGAGAACCCACGTAATGTCCGATATGAAGCCTGCCGGTGGGTCTGTCACCGGTCAATACGATTTTATCTTTAGCCATGTTATTACCTCTTATTTTCTAAATGCTTATATTGGATCCCGGATCTTGCGCCTGACATATCTAATATATAAAGTGTAGCGGTCAGCACCACAACATTCGGCTTAGAACTGCTTTCTGCTGTTTGTGCGCTGCGATTAACACACTGCGGTATCAGTTAGCCGCGCCATCGCGTCCCATAGATAGCATCTTCGGTGGCAACTCCGTCCATGTATATGTCCGTATCCTCAAGCGGTATGTCGTCTGCAAGCAGCTTCTCAAAACAGATGGCCAGCTTGATGAAGCCTGCCGCTCTGAGGAATCTATCATAGTATCCTGCCCCGTGTCCGATTCTCCTCCCGTCCTCGGCACATGCCACACATGGAACAATAGCGAGATCGAACTCGTCTGTGGTTATCTCCTTAGCCTCCGGCAACGGTTCTCTGATGCCAAATGCTCCTCTTGTGAGCTCATCCCCCAGCTTGTATTCCTTGACAACCATCTCATGAGGACCGATGCAGAGTGGGATACCGACACGCTTTCCTTCAGCAAGTGCTTTATCTATAATAGCATCCGTAATCGGTTCGCCGGCCATGGACATGTAGCAAAATATAGTCCCTGCCGTCTTGTAAGCCGGAGATGCCGTCACCCGCTCGGCGATGCGCCTGCTCGCTTCTTCTATATATTCAGAAGACAGCCCTTTGACAATCTCCCTGCACCTCGCCCTGAGAGCCCTTTTATTCTGTTGTATCTCCGCGCTCGTCGGGTTTCTATCTGTGTCCACTGCAGCTCCTTTTCTCCTATTACAGTTTGCTGATAATATCCTTCTTGATCATTTTGGTATATATAATCGACATCGCAAGTCCGACGAACTCGGCGATAACAAACGACCACCATACGATGTCGATGTTGCCTAACCTGGACAGCAGATATGCAGCCGGAAGCAGCACGACTAGCTGTCTCACAATTGAAATATTCATACTGTATACACTCTTGCCGAGAGCCTGGAATACGCCTCCTCGCATAATCGAATATCCCGCCAGCGGGAATGCCAGCGACAGCACTCTCAGCTCGACAGTTCCGATCTTGAGCAGCTCAGGAGAAGCTGCGAAGAAACCCAGCAGCACGTTCGGAATTGCCCAGAATATTATCAGCCCGATTGACATTATGACTACTCCATATATGGCAGCCAGCTTCATAGCCTGCTCCATCCGCTTTCGGTTACGCGCACCGTAGTTGTAAGCGATGATAGGCACTATACCGTTGTTCATGCCGAAGACAGGCATGAAGATGAAGCTCTGCAGCTTGAAGTAAGCTCCAAAGGCCGCAACCGCTGTGGTTGTAAACGCCACCAGTATCTGATTGAGACCGAATACCATGACCGAACCGACTGATTGCATGATAATCGACGGAATTCCAATTGCGTATATCTCCTTGATAGTTTTCCATCCCGGTCTGAAACGCTTGAAGCTGATGCGCACCTCACGGTTCTTGGTAAGATTGAAGTATACACCCAACAAAGCACCGACCGTCTGTCCAAACACTGTCGCAACAGCTGCTCCGGCGATACCCATCTTAGGGGCCCCGAGCAGCCCGAATATCAGAATCGGATCCATGATGATGTTGATAACTGCACCTGTGCTCTGAGTGATAAAGATGTAGATGGTCTTGCCTGTGCTCTGCAGGAGTCTCTCGATAGTAATCTGCAGGAATACCATGATAGACAGCCAGCAAACGATACTCAGGTACGTCTCCCCGTAGTCAATAATCTTCTGGTTGCCGGTCTGCATCGCCATAAACGGCTTAGCAAAAAATCCCACGATTATGAACAGCACATACGTCACAAAGCAAAGGAAGATACCGTTTTCGGCTGTCGCATTTACCTTACCGAAGCTCTTGGCTCCGAGGTAACGCGACATGAGAGCACTCATACCAACCGCTGTGCCTATACCAAACGCAATCATCATCGACTGGATAGGAAAGCATAGCGAAACAGCAGTCAACGCATCCTCGTCAATCTGCGCCACAAATATGCTGTCGACGATATTGTACAGTGACTGCACGAACATCGACACCATCAGCGGCACCGATAGCTTGATGATCAGCGGCGGTATGGCTGCGGTCCCCAGTATGTTTTCCTTTGTATCTATTGTATCTGTCTCTTTACCCATCATTCCCCCTGTGTAAAGCTTTTATATAAACAAAAATGACTGAATGACAGCCTCCCCCAAGCACCATTCAATCTTCTTAGTCATTATACCATCTTGTGCTTTGATTTTTCCAGTGTCAACTGCACGAAAGCGATCGGCTTTTGCACTATTTACGTATATTTCATGTATGTTTTCTCACCTTTTACGCACCATGCACGACAAACTGCAGACAGTACGCAAGCATTGTACTCGCAATTATGCTCTATATGGAATGGAGCTGTCGAAACAGTGTTATCGAACGGCATCTATCATTCAGCGCACATCCAACACCCATGGATACCCATACACTGAGTCTCGCCGGAATACTCGCACAGAAAAAACGCGGCACAAGCCACGCTTTTTCCATTGCAGTATATTTATTATTAAGGATGTCACAGCTCGAAGGCTTGGAACAACAAATTTACATGAGAGAAGCTACGCACTTCTCCACTTCCTCCATCTTGGCAGTCGGTTCGAACCTGGCAACGACATTGCCGTTTCTATCAACCACAAACTTGGTGAAATTCCACTTGATATCGGGATTATTCTTGTAATCCTTGTCCATTTTCTTAACGACCAGCGAAAGTCCGGTTGCTTTGAGCCCTTTACCGAGCCCCTGAAAGCCTTGCTCCTGCTTGAGGAATCTATACATCTCCAGCTGATTCTCGCCATTAACATCCGACTTCTTCATCTGAGGGAACTTCGTGTTGTAGTGAAGCGTGCAGAACTCGTGAATCTCATCGTCGGAACCCGGCGCCTGTCCTGCGAACTGGTTGCAAGGAATATCAACGATTTCCAGTCCGGAATCGTGAAGCTCCCTGTACATGCTCTCCAGCGGCTCATACTGTGGAGTGAATCCGCAACCGGTTGCCGTATTAACGATTACCATTACCTTTCCCTTGTTGTCAGCCAGGTTCAGCTCGCTGCCGTCAGGTCTTGCTACTTTGAAATCATAAATGTTAGCCATCTCAAATCCTCCTGTGAATATCTCTTATGTAAATAACAAATTTCAGCTTCTATTTTGAACAATTCAATTTTATCACATCTAATTGCATTGTCAACACCTTTTCTGAAAAAATATTCCCTCGTAACTTCTTTGCTACAAAGATTTCTTCTGCTGTCAGATTTTCGCATCCTACTCTCTCGCTCTCAATCATACTTAATCATAATTGTAGCTTCAAAAGCTCGCGTCAAATCCCCGATTTTAATTACGACGGTTCCACTTGCTATTACCGCATTCACTCCGTCGCACTATCCCGCTGGTCCTAAGCCAACTCCTTCACACAGCATACCGGCGAGCAGATAAGTATTTATAAT
>ERZ772799.1002-NODE-1002-length-10692-cov-2.536523_pt1 | contig 10692 bp, 7 predicted proteins | sample MGYA00511345_ERZ772799 | MGnify/ENA primary metagenome ERZ772799 (study PRJEB29015, sample SAMEA2738037) | human oral metagenome | biome: human oral; feature: human-associated habitat; material: saliva | place: China | collected 2238 ... | reverse complement strand
AGACTGGAAGCCAGACTACGGTGAACGCAAGATTCACCCAACTGCAGGGGTTACGGCTGTCGGGGTTCGTATGCCACTCGTTGCCTTTAATGTCAACCTTGACACAGATGATCTAGAAATTGCCAACAACATTTCTAAAATCATTCGTGGATCCAGCGGTGGATACAAATACTGTAAAGCAATTGGTGTCATGCTAGAAGATCGCAACATCGCCCAAGTTTCTATCAACATGGTCAACTTGGAAAAATTCCCATTGTATCGTGTCGTTGAAACCGTTCGTTTCGAAGCACAACGCTACGGGGTTCGAATCATCGGAACAGAACTCATCGGACTTGCTCCTGCTAAGGCTTTGATCGACTCAGCTGAATACTACTTGCAATTAGAAGACTTTGACTACAACAAACAAGTCTTGGAAAATCACTTGTTGGGTTAGAAAGGGAGTTCTATGAAACTAGTTGACTTAAGTATTACTGAGTTTGCCAAGGTTCTTGGTTCAGATGCTCCAGCTCCAGGTGGTGGTTCTGCTGCTGCCCTATCCGCTGCAAATGGGATTTCCCTTACAAAAATGGTCTGTGAACTGACCATTGGAAAGAAAAAATACGCAGAATTTGAAGACCACATCAAAGGGGTTCACGAAAAAAGCGCTCACCTCCAAAACCAGTTACTAGAAGCTATTGACAAGGATACAGAAGCTTTCAATGTCGTATCAGCTGTCTTTGATCTTCCAAAAGAAACGGAAGAAGAGAAAGCCGCTCGTCGCGAGGCCATGCAACAAGCCTTGAAACAGGCAACTGAATCTCCTTTCTCTATGATGGAGCTCATTGTCGAGGCTCTTGAAACCACAAAAGAAGCTGTCGGCAAATCCAACACCAATGCGGCAAGTGACTTAGGGGTAGCTGCTCTGAATCTCAAGGCTGGCCTTCAAGGGGCTTGGCTCAATGTCTTGATCAACATTTCAGGAATCAAGGATCTAGACTTCGTCCAAGAATACCACAGCAAGGGACTTAATCTCCTCCAAACAGGCTCTGATCTTGCAGACAACATTTATCAAACCATTTTAGAAAGTCTATCATAAACCTAACAAACAAAAAGAAAGAAGGGATTCTATGGTTTTATCGGATATTGAAATTGCCAATTCTGTCCAAATGAAGCCCATCACCGATATCGCTGCTGAACTTGGATTGACCGAAGACGACATTTCGCTCTACGGAAAATACAAGGCCAAAATTGATAGCAACCAACTGGAACAACTCAAGGATAAGGAAGATGGAAAGCTGATCCTCGTGACAGCCATCTCTCCGACACCTGCTGGAGAAGGAAAGACAACCACCTCTGTTGGCTTAGTCGATGCCCTCTCAGCTATTGGTGAAAAAGCCGTCATTGCCCTACGCGAACCTTCTCTTGGCCCGGTCTTTGGGATCAAGGGTGGAGCTGCCGGTGGTGGATACGCCCAAGTGGTTCCAATGGAAGATATTAACCTTCACTTTACCGGAGACTTCCATGCCATTGGAATTGCCAATAACCTGCTTGCAGCTTTGATTGACAACCACATTCACCATGGAAATGAGTTAGGCATCGATTCTCGTCGGATCACCTGGAAACGAGTGGTCGACATGAACGACCGTCAACTCCGCCATATTGTCGATGGCCTTCAAGGAAAAACAAACGGAGTGCCTCGTGAAGATGGCTTCGACATCACGGTGGCGTCTGAAATCATGGCTATTCTCTGTCTCTCAGAAAATATCCTTGACTTAAAAGAACGCCTCGATCGCATCATTATCAGTTACAACTACCAAGGACAGCCGGTGACAGCCAAAGACCTCAAAGCTGGTGGTGCTATGGCCGCTGTTCTCAAAGATGCCATTCATCCGAACTTGGTACAAACATTAGAACATACTCCTGCTATCATCCACGGCGGTCCATTTGCCAATATCGCCCATGGCTGTAACAGTGTGTTAGCTACCAAGTTGGCTCTCAAATATGCAGACTATGTTGTTACAGAAGCAGGCTTCGGAGCAGACTTAGGTGCTGAAAAATTCATCGACATCAAGTGCCGCATGGCAGGACTCAAACCTTCTGCCGTTGTCCTCGTCGCAACCATCCGAGCTCTCAAGATGCATGGTGGAGTTGCCAAAGCAGACTTGGCTACCGAAAATGTCCAAGCCGTTATCGATGGTCTACCAAACCTAGACAAACACTTGGCCAACATTCAAGAAGTCTATGGCCTACCTGTGGTCGTCGCCATTAACAAATTCCCACTGGATACAGAAGCAGAACTAGAAGCTGTCTATGAATCTTGTAAGAAACGCAATGTAGATGTGGTCATTTCAGATGTCTGGTCAAAAGGTGGAGCTGGTGGTCGTGACTTGGCTGAAAAAGTCATTCAACTGGCTCAAGAAGAAAACCACTTCTCTTATGTCTATGACGAAGAAGACAGCATTGAAACAAAATTAACCAAGATCGTCACAAAAGTCTATGGTGGTAAAGGCATCAGCTTAACACCAGCGGCCAAACGCGAACTCAAAGAATTGGAAGCTCTTGGCTTCTCAAACTACCCAATCTGTATGGCCAAAACCCAATACTCCTTCTCAGACGATGCGAAGAAGATGGGAGCACCAAAAGATTTCACAGTTAAAATCAGTAACCTTAAGGTGGCTGCCGGAGCTGGCTTCATCGTAGCTCTCACTGGTACCATTATGACCATGCCTGGCCTACCTAAAGTTCCTGCCAGTGAAAAGATTGATATCGATGCCCACGGCAATATCACTGGTCTCTTTTAAGAAAGAAGGCGTCCTATGGTGACTCTCCTTCATCTTACCCCCGCAGATTATCAAATTTCTACCTGGTCCGGTGGCCAAACCACCCAACTCTTTCTCTCCCCAGAGGGAGGAAGCTATCCAGATCGGACCTTTGACTTCCGCCTCTCTACTGCAACGGTAGAGGTTGAAAAAAGTAACTTTACCGATCTCACGGGCTACCACCGAATCTTGATGCCCTTGAATGCCTCCATTAGGCTCACCCATCACCATAAAGAAGTGGTTTTGAACCCCTTTCAAAGCTACTTCTTTGATGGGGGAGATCCTGTATCTAGCCAAGGGACTTGTCAAGACTTTAATTTGATTTACAAACCTTCTTATCAGGGGCATATGAGTGCTATATCCCCAAAAGAGAGTGTCAAAAGTCAGAGTCGCTATCAATTGATCTACGCTCTCTGTCCACTAACACTCGAATGGGGAAACAATCATTCTCAAACTCTCCAAACTCACGAGCTCCTGGTGATCGAACAAGCATCTCCTCTTCAAGAGATGACAATCACGTTTTTACCCCATCAGTCTGGGGAGCAACCGATTGCTATCTGGACTGGACTACAATAATGTTCACAAAGGAGAAACATTATGAACGGAGCACATAAACAGTCGATTGAGGAACAAGAAAAAGCGAAATTCAGCTTTAGCGGTGCCACTCTTTACGGTATCAACGCCGTCATCGGATCTGGTATCTTCCTCCTCCCTCAAAAAATTTATTCTGGCCTCGGACCAGCTTCTCTAGCTGTCATGTTCGGAGTTGCCATTCTCGTCATGCTACTATCAGCCTGTCTGGCTGAAACAGCTGGCTACTTCGACAAAAACGGTGGAGCCATGCAATACTCAAAAGCCGCTTTCGGAGACTTCGTTGGCTTTAACGTTGGGATTCTCGGTTGGGCCGTTACTGTTATCGCTTGGGCTGCCATGTTAGCCGGCTTTGCTAAGATCTTCATCATCACCTTCCCAGCATTTGAAGGCTACAACCTTCCGATCAGTATCGGTATGCTGATTCTCTTGAGTCTGATGAACATTGCCGGTCTGAAAACCTCTAAGATGTTTACTCTGACAGCTACTGTTGCAAAATTAATTCCAATTGTCCTCTTCTCACTCTTTGCCATCTTCTTCATTTCCGGTGGCGTGAGCAAAGGCAACTTCACACCTTTCCTTCAATTGGAAAGTGGAACAAACCTCTTCAGTTCTATTTCTAGTACAGCCGTCTACATCTTCTACGGTTTCATCGGATTTGAAACCATGTCTATCGTTGCAGGGGAAATGCGCAACCCTGAAAAGAACGTTCCCCGCGCTATTCTAGGTTCTATCAGTATTGTATCTGTTCTCTACATGTTGATCATCGCTGGAACAATCGCCATGCTTGGTGGTCGCATTATGCAAACCGGTGCACCGGTACAAGACGCATTTGTCGAAATGATTGGCCCTATCGGAGCTCCACTCGTTTCTTACGGAGCCCTCATTTCAATCGCCGGTCTAAACATCGGTGAATCCATCATGGTCCCTCGTTTTGGTGCCGCATTAGCAACTGAAAAACTCTTACCAGAGGGTCTTGGAAAAACAAACTCTAAGAATGCTCCTGTCATTGCCATTATCATTTCTGGTATCTTCGCCTTCTTACTCTTGTTATCTGGCTCTTTCGAAACATTAGCAACCTTCAGTGTTGTCTTCCGTTTCTTCCAATACATTCCAACTGCTTTGGCAGCCATCAAACTCAGAAAAATGTACCCAGACAAAAAGGTTACCTTCCGAGTACCATTTGGTCCCGTTATCCCAGTTCTAGCCGTTGTGATCAGTATCTTGATGATTGCAGGGGACAACATGATGAACTTTGTTTGGGGTGCCATCGGCCTAGTGATCGCAAGTGGACTCTACTTTGTTTTCCACGGTGATAAACTACATAAATCGAAAACCCTTCCTCACTAATTTTCTTTACACAGTAGATGGGAACAGAGACGGGAGCGAAGCTCGGTTTTGCTCCCTAACCCATCTAGGACTCCACGAATATCAAACCTGAGCCCTTTTCTCTATGACTCTTTTCAATTCTTTAGATCAATAGACAATGGGCCCATGTTTGGTATTCAAACCGAAGTAAACAACACTACTTCCACAGAACAACTATTCATAATCGGAGGTTTTATATGACTCAATTGATTCATTTAGATGGTAATAGCTTAACACTCGAAGAAGTCATCGCTGTAGCTCGTCACGGTGCCCAATGTGAGCTTGATGAACAAGCCAAAGAAGCCGTTATCGCATCCCGTAAAATCGTTGATGACATTGTCCGGGAAAAACGAGTCGTCTATGGTGTAACCACTGGATTTGGTTCCCTCTGTAATGTCAGCATCTCTCCAGAAGATACTGTTCAACTGCAAGAAAACCTGATTCGAACTCACTCATCTGGCTTCGGTGATCCACTTCCTGAAGATGCCGTTCGTGCCATCATGCTGATCCGTATTAACTCACTATTGAAAGGTTATTCTGGCATTCGTCTATCAACCGTTGAAAAACTGTTAGAATTGCTCAACAAAGGAGTCACTCCTTATATCCCTGAAAAAGGCTCTCTCGGAGCTTCTGGAGACTTAGCACCACTTGCTCATATGGTTTTACCAATGTTGGGTCTTGGACGCGCCTACTACAAAGGAGAACTTCTCAGTGGTCAAGAAGCCTTAGATCGTGCTGGAATTGAAAAGATCCAATTGGCTGCCAAAGAAGGGCTTGCCTTGATCAATGGTACGACTGTCCTAACGGGTATCGGTGCTCTTGCGACTTATGATGGTATCCAATTGCTCAAACTCTCTGATATCGCTGGTGCTCTCTCAATGGAAGTTCACAATGGAATTACCAGTCCATTCGAAGAAGACCTTCATTCCATCCGCCCACAAAGTGGACAATTGGCAACTGCTCGCAACATCCGTAACCTTCTTGAAGGAAGCAAGAATACCACTGTTGCGACTCAACAACGGGTACAAGATCCTTATACACTTCGCTGTATCCCTCAAATACATGGAGCCAGCAAGGATTCTATTGCTTACGTAAAAGAAAAAGTTGAAATCGAAATCAACTCTGTCACAGATAACCCAATCATTACCAAAGAAGGACACGTCATCTCAGGAGGTAACTTCCACGGTGAACCAATGGCGCAACCATTTGACTTCTTAGGCATTGCCCTTTCTGAAATTGGGAACGTATCTGAACGTCGGGTGGAACGCTTGGTCAACAGCCAACTCAGTAAATTACCATCCTTCTTGGTCAAACACCCTGGACTCAACTCAGGCTTCATGATTACCCAGTATGCTTGTGCATCCCTTGCATCGGAAAATAAAATTTTGGCTCACCCTGCTAGTGTCGATTCTATTCCATCTTGTGAAAACCAAGAAGATTTCGTCAGCATGGGAACGACTGCCGCTCGTAAAGCAGCAGAAATTCTTAAAAACTCACGTCGCATCGTTGCTACTGAAATCATGGCAGCTTGCCAAGCCTTGGATCTCAAGCCAGAAAATCATGAACTTGGTAAAGGGACAAAACCAGCTTATGAGCTGATTCGTCAAAAACTGAACTTCATTGAATTTGACAAAGATATCGAAATCTTTGAAGAACTTAATAAAGCATCTGCTGTTGTCGAAAGCGAAGAATTCTTAGCAACCATCGAAAAAGCAGTTGACTTAAGCATTCAATACTGATACAGTAAGAATAAAGCAAAACAGAGGCTGGCGATCTTCTCAGCCTCTGCCTGCTTTCAGAAAAATAAGGGAGGCGACAAGCTTGCTCACAAACTACTATCCAATGACCTACAGCTACTACCAAGGTAGCATCGAGGACAATCCCTACACGGCCAAATGGGGAATGGTCACCAAATTTTTAGACCTAAACGACGAGACCCTCACTCCATTTGAGGGTATGACCTTTGGGATCATCGGCTTTAAGAGCGACAAAGGAGTCTATATCAATAATGGGCGTGTAGGAGCAGTCGAGGGTCCTACAGCCATCCGTTCTCAAATCGCTAAACTTCCATGGCACTGGGGAACCAATGTGACAGTGTATGATGTGGGAAATATTGACGGGCCCAACCATTCACTAGAAGAACTCCAAGAAAGTCTCTCACAAGCGATCCAGCGCATGTACCAATTAGGGATCCAACCTATTGTCCTAGGAGGCGGTCACGGAACTGCGTACGGCCACTATCTAGGGATTCAATCCAGTTTAGAAAAAGATGAACAACTGGCTGTGATCAATCTGGATGCCCACTTTGATTTGCGGCCATACGACCAAACCGGTCCCAATTCTGGAACAGGATTTCGTCAAATGGCTGATCATGCGAAAGACAGGGGTCAGGACTTCCCTTACCTCATCCTTGGGATCCAAGAGCACAATAACAACCTCTTCCTCTTTAATTATGTCGCTAAAACACCAAGCATTGATTTTTTAACTGGCCAAGATCTCTTCCAGATGAGCCACCAAGCCATTCTGGATCGAATCGATCAATTTTTAGAAAACCAAACCGCGATCTATCTGTCTATTGATATGGATTGCTTTGCGGTCGGCTCTGCTCCTGGTGTTAGCGCCATCCAATCATTGGGTGTCGATCCCAAACTGGCCCTTCTGCTTCTCCAACACATTGCTGCTAGTGGTAAGCTAATCGGATTTGATGTCGTGGAAGTTTCTCCTCCTCATGACATTGACAACCATACTTCAAACCTTGCTGCGACCTTTATCTTTTACTTGACCCAAATATTGGCGCAACAAAAACTGAACTAAGAAGATTTCTACACACATAAAAAGCATAGAAACACCCATTGCTTGGGTATTTCTATGCTTTTTTCATTTTCGCCTGAAAGGAGGCATGGCCTCTTAGCCTTCTCTTATGATTTAGATAAGAGACACTACAGGTCTTTTAATTTCTTAAGAAACTGACGATCTCTGTATGGATTCAAGTGTTGCTCTGCCACCTTTTTGTAGTAATTTTTATCTTCTTTTAAGAAGGTGCTCAGGGCAGGAGCGAGCTCTATTCCTTTCTCCTTTTGATCAGATAAGTAAGCTAATAGATAATGAACCATCCCCTTATCCCGTGAATTGGCAGATTGTTTCATCGTCCTTTCTTTTCGAGCCAGATAAGCCGCAACCTTCTCCTGATCCCCTTGCTGGCAAGCAATTAAAGATTGGTAAAATTCGAGCAATTCTTCCTTCCAAGGGAAGCGAACACTGGACAAAATCTTCTGAGCTCTGTCAAAACAGCGGCGAGCTTGGATCAAATCTCCCTTCCAATAATAGGCGATCCCAAGATCAATATCAAAGACGACACGGACGGAATCAACAGCCTGATCTCCCACCAAACGCAGAACCTCTTCTAAGTGGGTGACAGCTACTTGGAAATGGCCTCTCACTTGCTCGATTTCAGCGAGGTAGGCCAAAGAAGCCGCAATTTGAATGGCATACTTGGCCTGCATGCTATTGGTCAAACTAAAGCAATCAATGGAGCGATACAGATGCCGGGTCGCCTGCTCCTCATCCCCAACCATCAGGTGATACAAGCCCTTCAAACGCAACTGAATCGCGATGACCTCATGATTATTAGCTTGGATGGCATCTTCCAAAGCTAAATCTGTATAATAGGCCATCTCAGAGATATTTTCCGTTTGAATGCAATAATAAATGATTTGCCGATAACCCTCTAAGAGGAAGTCGGATTGCTTGAGTTCCCGCGCATAGGAGATGACTTTTTGGATATCATGAATCCCCTTTTGATACTCCCCACTTCGAATAAAATAGCGACCTTCTAGGTACAAGTAACGCAGTTGCAAATACTTGTATTCTCTATCTCTTTGGTGCCTTGAAAAGAGGTTATCTAATTCTTGGCGAATGCGGGATAGCTCTCCAAAAATGTCCAAATGACTATTTGTACCATCTGATAGGAACCCCTCATCTACCTTGGAATATATCGGAAACAGTTCATGCTCCAGCTGAAGAATTTCTTCTAAGTAGGTCAACTCAAACGATAAGGAACGCAAAAGATTTTGGGATTGCTTGTATTGGTAGGCAATTTCCTTATAAAGAAGAAGGTCCGTCGAATCTTCTAAAGTTTCTTCCAATTTTTGCGCAATTTGTTGGTGGAAGAGGCGCCGTCTAGCTGGCGAAAGAAGATGGTAAAAGTACATAGCTACCAATTGCTTGCAGAATTGAACCATGAGAGCCTCTCCTTCTTCTACGATTGAGACGATCGCTCTTTCAGATAAAGGCTCGATTAATTCTGTCAAAACAGGAAGCTCTGTAGCCGTCAATTCCGCCAAGATAGACAGAGAAATTGGCTTATGAAAACACGATAGGTAGTGTAGAAGAGCCTCTTCCTCGCTGCTCATATCCCCAAGCTCCTGAGAAAGATAAGCTTGAATGATATCAGGCAAGGGTTCTAAATTTTCATTTTCTTTCCACTCTTCGATATAGCTGGATAGTAAGAACGGACTGCCTTCACTCCATTCGACCATCTGCTCCATCACTGCCGGCTCTATTGCTCCCAGTTCCCCTTTCAAGAGAGCACGACTTTCACTAGGATCAAAATTGGTCAACTCTAGTTGAGACAGCCGTTTCTCTACCTTTAAGTTCCCCAAGAAGTTGACGAAGAAAGCTGGCAGAGGCTCTTCAGCTGTAAAAATCAGTTGCCATTTCTCCTGGTTTCTTCGCTCCTCTAGTTGTTTCACTTTTTCTAGAGACACTGCATCGAACCACTGGGCGTTTTCAAGCAGGATCAGGAGCGGTTTTTCTTTGCTAAGGCTCTGAAGCTGATTCCATACCGAAATGAGATCATCCTCCTCTTCCAGAAGGGAAATTCCCATCTCATCCCCCATTTTCTCTAGCGCTTGTCTGAGATCATTCCAGGCGCTTCCTTCATAGCGCTGACTGGTAGCTTTTCCTTCCACCTTGATAAAGTTAAAACTGCGATTGGACATCAAGACCAACTGCCGCAACAGACGTTTTTTACCTGTTCCAGATTGCCCCATCACGAGAAAAGGACCTACCGCCTCACCCGTCTCGACTAAGGAAAGGTATTCCTCGAGTTGCGAGAGTTCTTGTTTCCGACCAAAAAAGGAAAGTTCACGGATATTCAAGCGATTGGTCAGTTTATGAGTTCGTTTGGCTTCCAAAACGGAGTGATAAAGTTCCTCAATCGCTCGACTGGGACGCACACTGAGCTCGCGATCCAATAAATCGACTAGCTTATAATAGGTCTCAAAAAATTTTCCTAGCTGATGATGAAAGCTATAATATTCCATCAAGAGCTGGTAGTTTTTCTCTTCAAATTCATCCAGCTCTACCAAATGATGGAGCAAGAGTTCTATACTAGAGTCTCCAAAACCGACCTGCTCAATTTTTTGATAGCAGCTTTCGACATAGAGCTTCCTATAAGCATCTCGTTTGCGAGAAGCCCACTGATCAAAGTCTTCATCATCCTTGACATAGAAGCCCTCTAAAAAGTCTCCCCGATAAAGATCCAAGGCACTTAGTGGATCTCTTTCAAAGAGTTTGACATCCAAAGAAAGGCTCAAATCAGGATTAAGGGCCAAACTGCTCCGACTTGGAGAGACAATGATATCTCCTTCAAAGATTTTATTGGCTTGGTAAACCGTATTCCGTAAGTTTTTGCGAGCTACTTGGTTTTCCTTATCTCCCCAAAGGATACCGGCTATTTCATCGCGGTTAACTTGGCCCATGACCGCTAAATAATAAAGCAAGGCCTCCATCTTCGAAAAAGAAAACCGAATATCTTTCTGATTGAAAACAACCTTAGGGGGTCCAAATAACTTTAACGTGAGATCTTTCTTCATTGCAAGCGCCTCCAAAAACTTCATATTAATACTATAAAAAAAAAGGTGGCTTTTAGCAA
>ERZ772799.998-NODE-998-length-10722-cov-3.296241_pt1 | contig 10722 bp, 7 predicted proteins | sample MGYA00511345_ERZ772799 | MGnify/ENA primary metagenome ERZ772799 (study PRJEB29015, sample SAMEA2738037) | human oral metagenome | biome: human oral; feature: human-associated habitat; material: saliva | place: China | collected 2238 ... | reverse complement strand
TTTCTATAATAATTTTTTAATTATTCGGAAGCTGTTATATTGTGAAAAAAATAGTAAAAGTATTGCAAATTTTATCAATTAATTCTTGAAAAACTCAAGTATAAATTACAATTTTTCAGTTTTTATGGAAGAAAGTTCGAAAAATTTAATTTTAAAAGAACCCACACAAAAAACCAAGACTTTCGTCTCGGTTTCATCTAATCTTACTTCACCACATGTCCGTCTTTGTCGAAGGTATAGAGTTTACCGTCGATGAGGACAGAGCGGTTAGAGTATCTTTCACCTGTTTTAGGGTCCAAATAGTAGGTGTAGTTATCAACTGTGACAAAGCGTCCTAGGACTTGTTTGCCTTCAGCGTCGAAGTAGAGGACCTTGCCATCAACTTCTTGGAAGCCAGTAACTTTCTCACCCTTGTCATTGTAATAGTAGTTGTCGCCCTTATCGTAGACGATACGATTGCGATAGGCTGGCTCACCCTTGCGGTCAGCGACTACACCATTGTCATCAGCATTGTAGGCTCTATCACCGATGACAAAACGTCCTGTTTCAAGGTTCCCACTAGCTCGGAAGTAGTAGTCTTTGCCGTCGATGGTTTGCCAACCGGTAAGAGCAGCTCCATCGTTACCATAGTAGCGTGTTGGGTAGTATGGGAAGCGTGGAGAACCTTCATAGTTGTATGATTTTGAAAAGGCGTTACGTGTCATGATACCAGTCAATTGGTCAAATTGGTAAGTCTTACCATTGATTGTGACCTCTGTGCCTTTGGCTTGACGGCCATCTTCATAGAAATAGTAAGTGACGTCATCAAAGGTCTTCAAGCCAGTGACTTTTTGACCATTTTCATAGAGATAACTTGTGCCGCTACGATCCGTCTGCAATTGGTCAAAGTGGATGGCTTTTTCTTTTGCCGCATCAATACCCTTGGCATCAAAATTAAAGATTACGCCGTGATAAGTAAGGGCCTTGTTAGTTGTTGCAATGGCAACGTTTGTGGTCACTTTTTGGCCATTTGGTGCTGTGAAGGTCATAGGTGTTGAGTCGAAATGGTAGAGGTGTCCATTAAGAATATCCCATTCGTCAAAAGTTGACCATTGTGATTGGCGGACGTTACTATATTTAGATCCAAGAATCTTACCATCATATTGATAAGGACCTTCTTTGATATTACCGTCGGCATCTGTAACATAGACACCTTCAAGTTCATACGAATTCTCACCAGTACGCTTGAACTCAGGATAGAGACCGTTTGTCAAGAGTTTTCCATCTGGGCTAAAGAGTTGAGAGTTGATAACTCCTGTGTAGAGGTTTCCTTTAGGTGTGTCGTCATCAGAATAGTCGCTACCATAATAACGGTTGCCATCAACTTCAAACCAGCCTGTCTTGAAGGCACCATCATTGCCAGCGTAGTAGATGTTTTCAGAGAAGTTACCGTAACGCCCAGTAGATTTATCATGGTAGAAGGCATTACGAAGGACAGCACCAGTGTCTTTGTTGGCAAAGTAGTAGTTATCACCTAGGTTGAAAATACTTCCTCGGACTTGTTGGCCCTTATCGTTGAAGTAGTAGAGGTCCTTGTTAATGGTTTGGAAACCAGTGACCTTTTTACCATTAGCATCGTAGTAGTACCATTCTTGATCAGTACCTTTAACAAATTGATTTCGATTTGTGGTTTGGTCAGCTTTAGTAGTCGCCACACCATTGCTATCAAAATTATAGACCGTACCGTTTAAGGTAAGTGAACGATTGACCCACTTGTCACCTGTATTTGGATCGAAGTAGTAGGTTTTGCCGCCGATAGTAACCAGTTGTCCCTTGGCTTGGACACCATATTCGTGGAAATAAAGGTTCTGTCCGTTAATGGTTTGGAAACCAGACACGGCTTTACCATCAGCTCCGAAGTAGTACCAAGAGTTGTCTTTATTGATAAATTGGTTAGTTACTGGATTTCCATTATCTTTATCGAAATAGTAGATATCGTTACCGTAGTAAAGGAAGTCCCCTTTGACTTGTTGACCATTGTCATTGAAGTAGTGAAGGCTACCGTCTACTGTTTGAAAGCCATGAAGCGCTTTACCATCTTTACCAAAGTAATACCAATTCCCTTTATCGTCAGAAACATAACGGTTGGTTACCATAATACCAGTCTTAGGGTCAAAGTAATACTGTTGTCCGTTCAGGTTTTGAACACTTGTCTTGTAGTGAGCTTGGCTACGGTCTAGAAATTCGGTTTGGAAACCAAATGGGGCTGAGAAGCCTTTAGTTGCCTTGAAGTCATTGATGTAATACCAGTTTCCAGCATTATCCGAAACAAAGACAAAATTAGGTTGATTACCAGTAGCATCAAAGTAGTAAAGATTTCCATTTTCAGTGATGAAGTCATCTTTGACCATCTTGCCATCTTTGTCGAAGTAGTAAAAGCCAAAGTATTTATGGTTGACGTTGTTAAGAGCTTGTAGACCTGTTACGCGACGTCCATTGTCTTTATCGAAATAGTAGCTATCACCATTAATAGTGACGATTTCGTTTTTAGCTTGTCGACCATCTTCGTGGAAGTAGAGGTTAAAGCCATCGATATTCTGAGCACCAGTGACGGGTTTCCCATCTTTGCCGAGGTAATACCAGTTGTGGTTGTTGTCTTCAATAAACTGGTTGCGTTTGTTCGTTTCAGGTAGAACTGCTGTCAAACGACCTTGGGCATCAGCATTGTAGGCTTGACCATCGATGTTGATAGAGGTATTGGTTACCTTACGTCCATTGGCTTTGTCATAGTAGAAAGATTGTCCATTTTCTGTGATAATCTCACCCTTGGCTTGCTTGCCATCCTCGTGGAAATAAAGGTCGAAATGGTCAACGTTTTGGGCACCAGTCAAATTTTTCCCATCTTTGAGATAGTACCAGTTGCCCTCAGCATCGCTCTTGAATTGACCGCCAGAAACGACAGTAGTTTCAACAGATTCTGGTGCTTGACTGTTTACTTCAGTGACTGTGCTAGCTGTTTCTGAAGTTGAAGTAGCAGTTCTCGTTTCGCCACTAGACAAATTGTAAGTGCTGCTTGCTTGGTCTTCTTTAAGGACTGGTTGTTTATCAGTTGTGACAGTAGCAGTTGTATCAGTTGCACTATTGGTTGCGACTTGATCAGCTTTTGCTGTAGCTACAGTTGTTTCTGTGACGAAATGATCAGGATCCTGGCTGACACTTTCAGGTGTGCTAGCTGAGGTAACTTGATTTGTAGCTTGTTCGTCGGCAGAGACACCAACTCCAATCAATGAGGCACCAAGTGCCAAACCAGACACGGCAATGGTAACCCATTGTTTTTTCACTTTATGAAGTTTAAAATGAACTTTATTTTCCATAAAAGTTCCCCTTTTCCTTTTTAATGACCCCATTCTAACATCTTTCATTAGAAGAATCAAACGCATTCATAAGATTTTCATGTTTTTTTCTAAAAATTGAAAATTCTTTCCAGATAAGGATTTGAGAAACAAAAAAGAATGCTAAAGGACTACTTTAGCAAGCTTCTTTTAATCGAGATGTATGGAAAATTAAAAAGTAAGCATTAGGAGTCCCCATTTTTGGCATAGCATTAACCAATAAAAGTATAAAAATACAGAAAAAGGCCCATTTAGACCAAGAAATATGGTATAATAGTTCGGTATTTCGCAAAAAATGGAGTATAAAAATGAGTATTTTTCGTAAAAAGGATGTCGGTCTCACTCAGACTGAGATGAAACGACATCTGACCCTTAGGGATGTGGTCCTTCTGGGAATCGGTGCCATGGTTGGGACAGGAATCTTTACGATTACTGGTACCGCGGCATCGACTCTGGCTGGCCCTGCCCTGATTATTTCAGTCTTGATTTCAGCCGTGTGTGTTGGTATGTCAGCGATTTTCTTTGCTGAGTTTGCCTCACGTTACCCATCAGCCGGTGGTGTCTATGGTTACCTCTATGCTGTCTGGGGGGAGTATCCTGCCTGGATGGGTGGCTGGTTGACCATGATTGTCTTTATGAATGCCGTATCCAGTGTTGCCTCTGGTTGGGGTGCCTACCTCAAGGGGCTACTAGCTAGCTTTGGTCTTAAGTTGCCTCAAGCCATCAGTGGACCTTTTAATCCCAGTCAAGGCACTTACATAGACCTCTTGCCAGTCTTGGTCTTGGTCTTGGTGACAGCCCTTCTTCTTATGAATTCTAAGCAGGCTTTACGTTTGAACTCCCTCTTGGTAGTGCTCAAGTTTTCAGCCTTGGCAGTCTTTATCTTAGTGGGCCTCTTCCATTTGAATCCTAGCAACTGGGCAGATTTTGCACCATTTGGCTTTGGTCAGATTTATGGAGGAAAAACTGGGATTATGGCTGGTGCCTCCCTCATGTTCTTTGGATTCCTTGGTTTCGAGTCTATCTCTATGACCGTAGACGAGATTAAAGAGCCGCAAAAGAACGTTCCTCGAGGTATCGTTCTTGCCTTGATTATTGTGGCTTCACTCTATGCAGTGGTTTCGCTGGTCTTGACAGGAGTGGTTCACTATACCAAGTTGAATGTTGATGATGCCGTGGCTTATGCTCTTCGCTATATCGGGATTTCTTGGGCAGCCAACTACGTCTCTGTCGTTGCTATTATGACCTTGATTACGGTATGTATTTCAATGGCCTATGCCCTTAGCCGTATGGTTTATAGCCTGGCGCGTGATGGTTTCCTCCCTCAAACCTTCCAAAAGGTTTCAAAGACTAATAAGGTTCCACATCATGCGACACTTTTAACAGGAGTTTTGTCAGCTATCTCAGCAGGTATCTTCTCCTTGGCCAATATGGCATCCTTGGTTAACATTGCGACCTTGGCTTACTTGGTCCTCTTGGCTATCGCCCTCATTATTCTTCGTAAGGACAAGGGCTTGCCACAGAAGGACGAGTTCAAGGTTCCATTTGTTCCGGTCTTGCCTATTATTTCAATTATCGTCTGTCTCTCCTTTATGAGTCAGTATAGTTGGCAGACATGGTTAGCTTTTGGTTTGGCAGTGCTAATTGGTTCAGTTATCTATGCCTTTTACGGTTACAAACATTCTAAGTATTAAGATGAAAACGTTAGGTCAGACGGCCTAGCGTTTTTGGTATAATGGAAGGAAAGTAAAAGCAGGAGTAGATTGATGAAATCAGACCAGATGTGGCAAGCCTATAAGATTTTAAATCAGACAATCGGAGATAAGATTGATGCCTGGGCCTTTGGCGTGGAAGCAGATTATTTGGCAGAGCTCGTATTGATGGGGCAAAAGACAGCAACCAGTTCAGCTTTTGACTTGTATACAGTGGGGAATGAACCATTGCCCAAGGAAAATGAACTGAGCGTCATTCTTGATAGTAAGGAGAATGCTATTTGTATTATTGAAACGACGAAAGTTGAGGTCATCCCATTTAAAGAGGTTTCTGAAGACCATGCCTACAAGGAAGGTGAAGGAGACCGTAGGTTAACCTATTGGCGAGAGCTTCATGAGGATCTCTTTAGCAAATGGTTGAATGAGGTTGGACTACATTTTAGTCAGGACAGTCTAGTTGTGTTGGAAGAATTTAGAGTAGTTTACCCTATAGATTGAAAGTTCCCAATATCTTGGGGACTTTTTACTTTAAGGAAAGATTAACCTTTCTTTAAGTCTTGTCTTAGGTTTCTTGTGTTTAATAGAGGCATCTCAAAAGTAAGAAAGAGGTCCAACATATGACATACAAAGATACGAAACAAACACAAGAACGTTACGCCATTAAAAAATCATCAAAATGGAAAACAGCGGGTTCAGTCCTAGTAGCGAGCTTAATTTTTGGTAGCTCGGTCGTCTTAAATGAAAATAAGGCTTCAGCCGATGAGACGAACACCGAATCAACACTCTCAAAGGTTACGACGGGTGAAACCACTGCCGATTTGATTGAAGAAAGTGTGCAGACAGAAGATTCGTCAAATACTAGTGAGAAAAGTACAGATACTGATACAAGTACTACAACTACGACATCTGACACTGGTTCATCAGCAACAAGTACAACAGCAGACACAACAAGTTCAACATCCGACACAACAGAAACATCGTCAAGTAGTGAAACCTCTAATCAGTCAAGCACCTCTTCAACTTCAGAAGCCAGTTCTTCTGAAACTGCTGCAACAACAACTAATGAAACTTCAGAAACGGCAACAACTACTACAGATGAAAGTAGTAGCACTAATACAAGCACAAGCTCCACTGAAGCGACTGCTTCAGAGACAGCTTCAGTTTTAACCAACAATGCTTCAGATACTACATCTGAGACAACAACAACTGAGTCTAGCAGTGCTGATTCAGAAAGCACCACGACCACGATTACCTTTAATGGGTCAACTGTGGTAACAAGTGATAGTAGCACAGTAACAGTTGACGGCACTACTGTTACCATTAATCAATCAGGTTCATATATTCTAACAGGTAATGGCTCAAGTTACACTATTATTGTGGCTGGTAGCGTGACGGATCCAGTTACAATCTACTTGGATGATGTGACCTTAACAGATTCGTCAATCACTTCTAATTCCTCAGCAGAATTGACGGTGAATGTCCTTTCAGACAGTTCCATTTCTTCGACCTCTGCTAATGCCATCGAAGCAGCTGGAGCTTTGACCATCACCAGCGGTATTGGAAGTAGCTTGACCCTTTCAAGTACTGAAAAGCACGCCATTAAGGCTGATAGTGTAACGGTTGACTCTGTAACGCTTGATTTGACTTCTGAGGCCAAGGATGGCATCAATGCGACGACAGCTGTAATCATTAAAAATGCCGTAGTCAACATCACAGCAACTGATGATGGTATTCAAGTCGAAGACGAAACAGATGTGAATAGTGGTGATTTGACAATTACCGACTCAACGGTAACGATTAATGCGACTGATAAAGGTATCACAGTTACGGATGAATTAACCGTTGAAGGCAATTCTAAAGTAACGGTCGTGGCGGGAGACGAAGGCCTTGAAGGACGTTATATTAACTTGACAGGTGGAACTGTTGACATCACTGCTGGAGATGACGGTATTAACGCCACTGAGTGGACGACCAAGGACAGTGCTGACACTTCAAGCCTAACCAACTCAACTTCTGACTTGGAAAATGAAGTTGCCATCAATATTGACGGTGCAACGGTTACAATCCTAGCAGACGGTGATGGTATCGACAGTAACGGGAATGTGACAGTTAAAAGTGGTTCTCTCTATGTCGCTCAGACAAGTGCAGATAATGCCGCTATCGACTACGATGGAACAGGTATTATCTCTGGCGGTACCGTATGGGCCATTGGTAACCAAGGAATGGCTCAGGCCTTTACAACAGGTTCAAGCCAATCTTACATCATGGCCAACATTTCAGGTAGTGCAGGGGACACCATTACAGTCACTGATAGCTCTGGAAATGTTATTGCCACAACGACAGCGACGTCTTCATTTGGAAATGTGGTCTTTAGTACCGAGAGTCTAACTTCGGGTGAAACCTATACCATCACGACCTCAAGTGGTTCAAGTGCCACTGCAACAGCTACTGAAGAAGGCACAAACAACGGTCCTGGTGCAGGTGGAATGGGTGGTTTCCCAGGCGGTGGCTTTGGCAATACCTCAATGATTGATAATTTCGGAGGCTATGGCGGACCGACTAGCTATGGTGGTAGCTCTACCAATACCGGAAGCGTTAACACACCTTGGGGGCAATCAGATTCGACAAGTTCTGAAAATACAACAAGCACAAGTAGTACGACTTCAACAAGTCAGACGTCTAATACAGGACGTCCAACTCCACCAAACTTTGCAAGTCAAACAAGTAACTCAACGTCTCCAAATGTGAGTAGCACAACTTCTACGACAGCAAGTAGCACAAGCCCATCAGCTCAAGGCTCATCAAGGACTAATGCTTCAGACCCTGAAGTAACATCATTGATGTCTGAAGTAGCAGTTGCAAATCAGTCAGCAGAAGTACAGCCCGCACAGGCAAGGACAGATAAGACAAGTAGCACCCAACAACAAAATCAAGAGACTGCTGAGAAGTTGAATAAGATTCCTACTCAAAATCAAACTTCTGAAGCATCAAAAGGTCAGTCAGTCTTAAGTCAAAAGGAAAATGTTAGCTCAGTTGTACAAACTAATTTTGCTCAGAAACAACATACAAGCTCTAAGGCTAATCAGTCTGCTAAAAGTTCACAAAGTAGCCAAGCAAACCAATCAACGTTACCAGATACTGGTGATGTGAGTAGCTTGGGATTAGGTGCATTAGGAGCTGTACTTATGACAACATCATTTGCACTTAAAGGAAGCAAGCATTCTCGTAAGTAATTTCAGTTTAGAAAACATATAAAAAGAAGTTCTCTTGCCAAATGGCTTGAAAACTTCTTTTTTGTCTTATTTTTTAAAGCTATTTTTAAGGCCTTCAACAGCACCTTCAATGCCTTCTTTAACATCTTCGAGACCGTCTTTTGCTTTTGCTACAACTTTTTCAACAGCACCTTCAATTTCAGTCTTTTTGTCGCCAGTCAGTTTACCAGCACCCTCTTTAAGAGCACCTTTAGCTTGATTCAATTTATCTTCGATTCCCATGATAGAACCTCCTTTTTATGATGAGACCATTGTAGACAATATTAAACGGTAATGCAAGTATTTTGTTTAATAAGTGACAACATTAATCTTTCCTTTATCATATTCAGCGATGAAGATATCTGAAATGTTGTCATATCCCATTTTTTGAAGCTCTTCATTTAACCAATCCTCCGTTTTACCAATAGTATCAAGAATTTCTGTTTGAATGACCCCATCAGTAACGATTGGGTATTTCGGATTTTCATCACCCGCACGAACCACAATCAATTGGCCGTTCTGTTCAATAACTGCACGTTTAACCTCTTTAAGTTGAAAAATTCCTTGGGAACGTAATTTTAAAGCGACATCAGAGGCTGAAAGTCCTTTAGAGCGACAAGCTTCAGGATCTAGTTGACCATGTTTGATGATGACAGTTGGTTTACCGTCAATCAAATGTTTGATAAAGAGAATATTGGTAATTAGCCATTTTAGAAGTAAAATCAAAATCGTCCAAATAATCAAAATCACGATATATTGGAGGATTGAAACGGTACTACTATAAATTGTACCACCGAGGATTGCACCAAGAACAAAGTTCTGTACTTGGTCAGTAGCTGAGCTAGGTGCTAGGTTTCCTTTACCTGTTAAATTGATAACAAAGACGAGTGAAATAAGCCCCAAAGCTAGTTTAATTGCAACAGTAAGATAAAAAGATGTCATTTTTTAACCTCCACGAGTTCAACATCAGACTTGTAAAGTTTTATTTGTTCTAGCAAGTAGCTGTCAGGTTCTGAACCTGAGATGGCACGATAGTACTTGTTTCCAACTTTGAGGATAGCGCCATCTGTAGTAGTAGAAGTATTGACATAAACCTTGCTCTTATCAACGTCAAGATTTTTAGACACAACCTCGATAAAGTGAAGAGATGCTCTAAATTGGTCGTTGTTAGATTGATTGCTTTGGAAATTACTGATAGCAATTAGAACCACAGCAACTAAGGTTAAAATAGAAATGATAGAGAGTTCACGAAACTTAGTATCATGGCGTTCTTTGAAGGCTTTAAAAGCAAATACACCGGTCACTAAAATAAGTCCTGCAGTAATGGCAACCATAACCCAGTTTTGTTGGCTAATCTGACTTAGCACATAGTCATAGGAATAGAATTTCATTGAGAGATTTCCTTTCATAATATCAATAACATTATAGGTTAAAAAGTCTTTAAATTCAATCAATCTATCCGAAAAATGAAGGAATGAGTAGGATTCTTAAAGGAAATTTGCTATTGAAATGACTTGCAGCCATTAAGCCAAAATCTTATGATTTCTTTAAGGACTCTGTTGATATTTTCACAAATTATGCTTATAATTGAGGTAATTACTCGTCAAAGTCTGTTTGTGATTTGCTGATGATGGAGCTTACTGGCTATAGGTGATTTTTGGAACATCCGCTTTAAAGTGGAACTGATTCATTTATCATGATGTGAGTAATCATCTATGTTAAGACATAGATTTTGAGTCTATTCATTCTTATATAAGGAGTTTTTATGTCTGAACCATTATTTTTACAATCTGTTATGCAGGAGAAGATTTGGGGTGGCACGCATTTGCGTGATGTCTTTGGCTACGACATTCCAAGCGACCATGTAGGAGAGTACTGGGCTATTTCCGCACACCCAAATGGTGTTTCTACTATTAAAAATGGTCGCTATGCCGGTCAAACTTTAGATGTTCTTTATGCAGAGCATCGTGAATTGTTTGGAAATCGTCAGGAACCTGTTTTTCCACTTTTAACTAAGATTTTGGATGCCAATGATTGGCTTTCAGTTCAGGTCCATCCAGATGATGCTTATGGACTTGAACATGAAGGTGAACTTGGTAAAACAGAGTGTTGGTATATCATTGCTGCTGAACCAGGTGCTGAAATTATTTATGGCCACAATGCCAAATCAAAAGAAGAACTGCGTCAGCAAATTGAAAGTAAGGATTGGGAAAATCTTTTGACTAAGGTTCCAGTTAAAGCAGGTGATTTCTTCTATGTGCCAAGTGGTACCATGCATGCTATTGGTGCAGGTATCTTAGTTCTTGAAACCCAACAGTCAAGTGACACAACCTACCGTGTGTATGACTTTGACCGTAAGGATGACCAGGGCAACCTGCGTGAGCTCCA
>ERZ772799.997-NODE-997-length-10730-cov-2.637283_pt1 | contig 10730 bp, 6 predicted proteins | sample MGYA00511345_ERZ772799 | MGnify/ENA primary metagenome ERZ772799 (study PRJEB29015, sample SAMEA2738037) | human oral metagenome | biome: human oral; feature: human-associated habitat; material: saliva | place: China | collected 2238 ... | reverse complement strand
CATCTTGATTTGTCACTACTAAACCTGTGGGCAAATGTGTTATTCGAACTGCTGAATCTGTAGTATTAACACTTTGTCCGCCATGTCCGCCAGAGCGGAATACATCAATTTTTAAATCATTTGGATTTTTGCTATTTTCTGAAAAGATGCTTGACAATTGACTAAAAATTGCACTAGTTAAGCGTTTTTCTCGCCCATCTGAACCTATTATATTTCTAGCATCTTGGTTTTTTGAATATAAAACAGCAAGATTGAATTTTTCTTGCCCAAAATATATTTCGTCAATTGAACGAAATCCTTCAAAATTAATTACTTTTTGCAATGTAGAATTAAGTTCCTCATAATGTGTAAATGTGCCAATTCTCCCAAAATGCTGATTTGAATCGCGATAAGTAATTGCTACACCGCCCTTGATGTCAGTATGTGGGAAGATGTTATCAGAAGTTTGCTCATAATAAGCTACTTTTAAATGTTCGTCGTTTAGCATCTGAGCATTCCATCTTTTTGGCGTTTTACCGGCATTAAATAAGAATCTTGCAGGTGTGATAAAACATACTTTATCGGCGATTTTGTAAGCCTCGCTCATAAAATAGTTATAAATTGGTTTATCGCTAGTATCTTTGGTTTCTTCCTGATACGGCGGATTGCCAATTACTACATCGAATTTCATATTTCTTATTCTCCCTTCCTTAAAATCTGGTGTTAAATCTTTAAATTTTAAATTGTGATGACTGATGCCTGCTAAATCTCCATAAACATAATTCTCGGCAATATCATGAATAATCTTGGTTGGAGTAAAGCCATAAAGTTGGTGTTCAAAAATATGCTTGAGTCTTGCTTGCTGATCGGGCATTTGTCTTGCTAAACCACGGTTTAATCTCTTGGCAATTTCGGCTAGGTACAAGCCACTTTTAACATATAGATCGGCAAAAGTCAGGTCTGGGTTCTCAAATATGCCAGGATTATTTTCTTCAAGAATATTGAGCATTTGATTGACGACTTTGCGTGGAGTAAAAATTTGATTGGTCTTTTGTGGCGGGATGTAAGTGAAAATATCTTCTTTTTGGGTATTTGTGAGATAATTCGCCAGCTCTTGACGCTTCTTCTCAAATTCTTGAATTGATGCATTGAAGACATATTTTTCAAAGAAGCCATCAAAACCTTGTGGACGTAGATCTAGGCTGCGATTATATCCATCACGCAGTAAACGAAAATCTTCCTTAGTAAAGGGCTCGTTAGTACCTTGATTAAGAGTTTCAGTAAAAATTTCTTCAAAATCAGCGTCACTGACGACGTTTTCAATGTTGTCAATTGTTAGTGTCTTGGGATTGTGCGAAGCCATTACTAAGCTTGGGATGGCTCGTGAAAAGCTTTTAAGTTTGCTTTTGATAATATCCAGATCGGATTTTTCTTCTTTTTCAAACTCTTTTTCTTCTCGTTCGTCTATTAAGTCACGAGGCATATCTTGCTCGATAATATCAGTAATCTGTTGATTCATTTGTTTGAAATCTGCTGGCTCTTGTGGTGAAGCAACAAATTCATCAACTACCATACGAATTTTTTCAGTGTGAGCTTCTTTTATTTTAGCTAGTTCTGTTTTGGTTGGGTTGTATATGTCTTTGAATTTACTGTAGATTGGTTCGGCAACTTGGCTTTGAATGTTATCAAGGACTCGCTGTAAATAATCTTCAGATGATGTTATATTTTCTACCTCTTTAGTAGTAATTTCTTCAATTTTGCCATAAACTGGATCGGCAAAAATAACGTGACGGTTTTGTGAAATGCGCTTAGTGGTTCGTGTGCGACGATCAATGTCGTCTGGCACATCCTCTTTTTGCTTACTGACGCGTCCTTGATCTGTAGTGCTTGATAATTTGTTAATGGTTGTGCGCACTTCACTTGGCAGGTTAAACACGTTTGAGACATTGCGGAATAATAAATTAGTAATAAAACGATGCTCTACAACCTCACGGGCAATAATTGCCTTCGGGAAGGTTAATACTTGAGTAGCATCAAGCTCGATCATTTGACCATTTTCATCTTCGGATAAAACTGGGAAGTAATTAAGTAATTTGGCGATATTATCACGGCGAGCTTCTTCGGTCGTGTTGCCGGTTGCGCTATCGTGAACGAGCGAGTTCGCGAAAGAATCATAGACTTCAAGCACGCGGTTTGGTGCAAAATCAAACACATAGGCTGATTTTTTACGGAAGATTTTACCATCTTTTTCAAATTTATAGGGATTTTGTGCGCGAAATATCGTCTGCATATAGAGTGGTTCTGCCTTGATGTCAGATAGCATCAGAACCGCTGACCATTCTTTGACAGTGACGCCAGTGGTTAATTGGCCTACTGAAAGGGTGATTGTCTTATCGTGACTTTTAATGGCCTTGCGAACTCGATCGAGTGCTTTTTCGTTACGATTAAAATCTTTTGTCTCCTCTTCTATTTCATCATCATCACTGAGTGGTCGCCCATCACCCGCCGCTACGATAATTTCGTAATTACCGTTACCAAACACAGGGTGCTTGTGGAGTAGTTGTTTCATCGCTTTTGCTGATGAAACACGGTTGCCTACCATCCAAAAAGTGTGCTTCAATTCTTCGCGCAGTTCTGGTGTTGAGAATGGGTATTTTTCATTTTTTGAAAGTCTGTCCAAAAAAGTGATTACATCAGCTTCATGGACAAATTTACCATTGTGGGTTGCGAAAAATTCATTGAGATTGAAAGCATAGCTCGTGTCTTTATCATCAATTTGCATGCCTTCGTTGATTTCTTGCGCCAACATATCTGAAATTTTATAAGTAAACAGGCGCATGTCTGGCATATCAGCGTGTGCGCCAGACTCCCCTTGTTTTAGTTCAGCTTCTTTGGCCATTTGTTCATCAATATATGTCCAGTTAAAGATCTGTTTGTCAGTAAATTTACCGATTGCTAGTGCTTTGAACGGAGTCCCTGAAAGATGGAGTGTGAATCTTCGCTTGATATTGTTAAATGCTGTGTCAGTTTTGCCAGTGTCAACAGCTTCGTGGGCTTCGTCAATAACTAATAAATCCCAACTTAAATCAGCTACCCATTGGAGTTTATTATATGAACCTCCAAAAACTTTTCCGCCCTTCAGGTCCTGAAGACTCAAAAAAGTAAATTGTTTTTTGTTTGATTCTGGTGTCCGGTCATATTCTTCACGAGTGAGTGTTGGGCGTTCTTTTAGGGAATCAGTAGTTGAAATAAAATAATAACCACCACCAATAAACTTTTCAAAATCATCATACCAAGAATTAGCAATTGATGGTCGATTGGTAACGATTAAGACGTTTTTAGCACCAAATCGTTTAGCGAAATCGTAAGTAGTGAGAGTTTTGCCAAACCGTGGCTTGGCATTCCATAAAAATTGTGCTTTGTCATTTGGCTTTTCGAAGTCAGTTGTTTGATTATTGTTAGCGTATTCAAGTGTTTGTTCTATTGCTGCATTTTGTTCAAAACGCAAAGTGTAGTCTATTTTGGATTTTTGATTAAAAACGAATTGGTGGCGTCTAAAAGCTTCAAACATCTCTTTAGACTTCTCTGGTGTGCCATTAAAATAAAACCATTCTTTACCAAGCCCTTCGTCTTTGCGAACCCCATTTTTTACTAAATACTTATGCAAATCATGGTCATTAAAAAACTCAGCTTTTTCTGCTGATTCGTAAATTGAACTAGCACTCCAAAGTTTATGATATTCTTCTGAAAAGGCCGCCGTGTGTGTTTGCTCATAGATTCGCCGATCTACGTCTGAACGCTCAGTGTAACCGATTTTTTGCCAACCGTCATTTTGGTGGCGATTCGGCAGCGTGTAAGCGTAGATTTGCGGATAGATTTGTTTGGTTGTTTTAATAACTTTTTTATTGTCCATATTTCTCCCTGAATAAACTTGCTTGTTTTGAAGATGGTTGATTACCTGGTGATAATATTGTTGAAATTATTGGTTTATTGCGACGCTTTGGTATTGTTTGCGGTGGTGATATAGTTTCTTTAAATATTTGTTGGAGGTTGCTAATATTTGCTTTTTTGGTTTTGGCGTAATCTTGCTCGATTTCATGTAGTGAATGAGGTGAAATTTCAAAAGAAAAATCTTTATAATTTAGTTTAAAATCATAAAACTTGATATTTTTTTGCTGAGTGAGAGTATTGCCAACTAAAATTGTATGCTCTAATATGGCATCTACGGCGTAAAGAAAGTTAATGGAACTTTTGTGTTCGCTAGTGAATTCTAGGATGATACTCCGTAAACGTTTACGGGCTTCTTCTACGTTATCTTTTTGAATATCAACGGCGTATATGCTGGATAAAGCTAAAATAATCTCAGATTCAAACTGAGTTTTGTTGTTATATTTAATTTTTTCTAACTTACGATGCAGGATTTCAACAAGAAAGTTTCCATTCCCACAAGTGGGCTCAAAAACTTTTCCGTCGAGACGGGAAATGTCCGGTTCGCACAAATCGCACATTTGTTGAACAATGTGCTTAGGCGTAAAGACTTCGCCGAACTGCTTGACGCGAGTTCTAGATTTAATTAAAGAATTTGAGGTCGGTGAAGACTCTCTCTCTCTCTCTCTCTCTCTCTCTCGAGTTGCGCCGTTTCTATAACTGATCGACTGTTATTGCTCATTGTAACGCCTTTTTAGTTACCTCAATCAACTCCGCCTTGATTGTGTCAAAATCATCATAAACTCGAAAACCTGAGGCGTGAGCGTGTCCCCCGCCTCCGAAATAGCCGGCAATAGTTTCGGCGATTGGTGCGTTGGAGCGGATTTTGCCGGTAATTTTGCCGTCGGGATAGGTTTTAAGAGCGATGGCGACTTCTACACCAGTGACGAAACGCATTTCATCGAGCACTAACACGCTTGGGTTGTATTTGTCAGAATAAAGTTTAATCTCGTCAAATGGGATGGTGACTAAGGCTAATCTGCCGTCTACTTCATATTCAACGCGTTGCAATAGCTCGCCTTTGTAGTGCAAAATCTCGGGCGCTTTTTTAGATAATTCAAAGCGGGCTTGGTCGATGTCATAAACATGCGCTCCTGCCTCGGTTAATTGGCTCATGATTAAATAAGTTTGTGGGGTGACGTTTTGAGTCGATAAACCAAGCGTGTCGCCCAAAATCGCCGCCATTAAAGCCGTAGCTAGCTCGCTTGATAAATCGAGTTTGAGATTTTGAATTAACTCAAAAATCAACTCAGCCGAGGCTACGGCTGGCGCGATTAACTCGAGTTGCGGTGCGAAACTAACATCAGGTTTGGTTTCGTGATGATCAATAATAATAACTGGTTTAGAATGTAAAAAATCCTGACGAATCGGATCGTCAAGTACCTTTGATAGTAAAATCTGACTAGCAGTGTCGACAATAATTGCCAGATCAGCGTGATAATCGAACTCATCACTGACTCGATCCCAACCAGGCAAATAACGCATATAGCTTGGAATCTGAACCGGACAATATAGACTGGATTGCTTACCGAGTTGATGGGCAATGTCTTCAATCGCTAATGCACTCCCGAGTGAATCGATGTCGGGATTTTCGGCTTGAATAATCACTATATTGCTCGCCTGCTCAAGTAACTGGCGAAATTGCGTAATCTGCTCGTCACTAAAATGGCGCGGTAATAATGCTTCAATTTTAGGATTCATAGCGACACCGCCTTACGGCCGTCAAGTGCATAGCCGAGGGTAATTTGGTCGGCATATTCTAGATCAGTACCGACTGGTAAGCCCTGGGCTAAGCGGGTGACGGTTAGTTCTAGTCCGGCTTCTTTGATGCGTTTTTGGACGTAGAGTGCGGTTGATTCGCCCTCAACGCTAGCGTTAGTAGCGATAATTAGCTCCTCGACTTGATCATTGCGCAGTCGCTCTAATAACTCGGCGATGTGCAAATCATCGGGATGAATGCCGTCGATTGGCGATAAAGTTCCGCCCAACACATGATAAGTGCCGTTAAATTTGCCAGTTTTTTCGATTGGAACGATATCGAGCGGTTCTTCGACCAAAGCCACCAACTGTTTGTTGCGTTTCGGGTCGGTATACAGTGGCGATATCTCTTCGCTCTCACTAATCAAAGCAAAAGTTTTGGGACACTCTTTGATTGAATTTTTGAGTTCGGCAATTGCTACCGCTAAATTTTGGTTGTAGCGGTCGTGATTTTTTAACAAAAAATAAGCATAGCGCTCAGCAGTGCGCGTACCAACTCCTGGTAACTGTCCAAGCTCGTCAACTAGCCTGGACAGGGCTTGCGGTAACAATTGCTTCATTAATTACAGCCCTAAACCACTGAGTCCGCCCATGAAAGGCTTCATTTTTTCAGCAGCGATTTCTTGTGCTTTGGTCATGCCGTCACGAATGGCAGCTTTGATGTATTCTTCGGTTTCTTCGATATTATCAAGATCAATCATTTCTGGATTGATTTTTAAATCTTTGATTTTTAGTTCACCAGTAATTTGAACAGTGACAGCGCCCTCGCCCGCTTCAACTTCGATAATCTCTTTTGCTAATTCTTTTTGAGCTTTGCGTAAATCGTTTAACATTTTCATTTGGTCAAAAGCCATAAAAACTCCTTTTTGGTTATTTCAATAAGTCTATTATATCTTAATTTTGGTTTTTTTGGTAGAGGTAGAAGCGATCAGAATCTTGACGATGACTATCGTTGATGATTGTCGAAGCAGTCAATCCAACGCTATTTTGAAAAGCTTTTTTGGTAAAAATGGCTTGTGAATAATCGGTCTGAGTGTCGAAAATTTTAACTTGGAGATTATTTCTTTTAAGATGTTTGTAAAAATTAAACTCAGCTTGGTCGGCCACTATCAGGTCAGTCGTTTTGTCAGTTCGGAGTTGCTGGTCGAGCAGGTGCAAATCCTGACGGAACTGATGAGCTAGATTTGGTGTGTAGGCGTAGTTTTTAAGCAAAATATCAATGCCGGTTAGTGACAAAATAACCACCATTAGACTAATTACCAAACTACCAAAAACTCGAGGATACGGATTGAGCGGAAAAATCGTCATCCAGCTCAGAGTGATCGAGTGAATGCCATAAGCAACCATCATCGCTAGTGGTAACCACAGCACGATACTTGGGTTATGAGCAAGTGATAAACAAATAATTAGATTGATTAAAGTTAGATAAAAAATCGCCATACTACGCACCGAAAAATATTGTTGTCCAAGGCTAAAAGCGCCAATGATAGCAATCGCCAGCGCCCCCAAGCCAAAAACCGGTTGCGCCAAAAACTCTGGTCGCGGTGACCAAAAATTAACCACATCGGTTAACGGCTGAAAAATATTGGCGGGGGCTGGTTGTAAATTGATAAGTGATTTGATGATTGCTGGTTCGGTGATAATTTGCAAGATGAGCGGACTGATAATCAAAATAAAACCAATAATCCCCGGCAACATCAACCGTAAATTAAATTGTTTAATCAACAAGCGTGGCTTGGGGTGTCCTAGTGCTAAACCGACCAACAACAATGGCAAAAACAGCACCATCGGTGTATAGACACTCAGACCAAGCACTACGCCAAGTGCTGGTAAAATCAGCGCCAAAGTCGCCTTGTTTTTGTTAGCTTTGAGCTGTTGCAGACTTGGTAGGAATTGGCTAACTTTAGTCAGTAAAATCATAATTACAATTTGCCAAAAAATAAACATAATTCCCGGCGTGCCATCTTGAATCATAATCATCAGTTGGCTGGTCGACATTACGATAGCACTAGCAATCAGGGCGGTTTTGCGGTTAATCCAATGTGCAATCAGCCAAAAAAACCCGAGTAGTGACAGCCCGCCAAACAGGAGCGATGGTAGTTTTACCGCCAAATTTGATAGCCCAAACACTTTTAAACTAGCTAGTTGTAATAATTTATACGGAAAATCAATGATATTTTGTCCAGAAAACAAAGTTTTAAAATCCAAACTGGCGACTTGATCGATTTCAGCTTGGCGCAGCCCAGCTGGCGCATACCAAAACATCAAGCTTGCTAATCCCACAAAAAGCCCCACGACTGACAAACGAGCAATCGTATAGCGCCAATTATATAAACGATAGGAGATAATCTGTTTTTTCATATCTCTATTTTAGCATATTTATTCGGCGTGGTCTTTATCTAAACTCATAAAACGCAAGCGTTCTGGATGGAAATAAAGCTCAACTTTACCAACGGGACCGTTACGGTGTTTGGCGATGATCAAATCGGTGATATTCTGGCGTTCGGTTTCCGGTTCGTAATAAGCTTCACGATAAATAAACATCACAATATCGGCGTCTTGCTCGATCGAACCTGACTCACGCAGGTCGGCAAGTTGTGGGATTTTGGGATTGCGGTTTTCAACAGTACGCGACAACTGACTGAGGGCGACCACCGGGACATTTAGCTCACGGGCGATTAATTTCAAACCGCGGGAGATTTCGGACACTTCCTGGACGCGGTTGCCGTCTTTAGAACGGACTGACGCTTGCATCAACTGCAAATAGTCCACAATAATCAAACCCAGTTCGCGGTTATGAGCGGCTCGGCGGGCTTTGGTACGCATCTCGAGAATTGATAGACCCGGCGTGTCATCGATCATAATCGGCGCTTCGGCCATTTCCCCCATCGCTTCAGACAATTTAGAAAAATCTTCGTCGTTCAAATTGCCGGTGCGGATTTTCCAGGAATCAACACCAGAAGCGTCAGCCAACATTCGATCCACCAACTGCTCTTTGCTCATTTCCAGACTAAAAAATAGCACTGGTTGCTTGGCGATGGTTGCCACGTTATAAGCTAAGTTAGTTACAAAGGTGGTTTTACCCATGGCAGGACGGGCTGCTAGAATCAACAAATCCGACCGTTGAAAGCCAGCCGTCATATTGTCGAGGTCGCGATAACCAGTCGATACGCCTCGGAGAGCACCTTGGTTTTTGTGCAGTGCCTCAATCCGATCAAAACTATCGGTCAAAATATCCTCAAGCGACACCAAATCGTCAACCGAGTTGGAATCGGACACACTGAAGATTTCTTTCTCGGCTTTACCCAATAATTCGTCGACGGTGGTGCCTTCTTCATAGGCTAGATCGGTGATGCTGGTCGAAGCTTTGATCAAGCGACGTCTAGTGGCGGTTTGGGCGACCATTTTGGCGTAGGCTTCGGCGTGCGAAGCGGTCGGCACATAATTAGTCAATTCCGCCAGATAAGCCGAACCACCAATTTTGGCTAAATCTTTGGTTTTTTTAAGTTGATCAGTCAAGGTTAAAAGGTCGATTGGCGAGGATTTTTCAAATAATTTCAACATAGCATCAAAAATCGCTTGATGTTTTGGTTCATAAAAATCACGCGGTTTAACTATCGTAACTAAGTCACTAATGACATTTTCATCAATCAAAATGGCACCGAGGACGCTTTTTTCGGCCTCTAAATTCTGCGGAATCACCCGCCCAGTTGTTTCACTCATCTAAATTAACCTCTTCTCCGCCACCCATTATATCAATAACTGCTTCGATTTGGCTAGTTTTGGCGTTGGTTGGCGTAGATTCGGTGACAATTTTGATGTCGTAGCTCGCTAAACCAAACTTCGCCAGGCTTTTTTGCAGATTAGTGAAATGTTTGGGGTCAGACAGGCGTTTCATGGCAAAAGCGTTGGCAACTTTAACAATTAAATTATTCTGCTGAAAAATCAGCTCGGCTTTGTCGAGAATTCCGTAAATTGCCAAGTGATTTTTCTTGATATACGCTAAAAAATCGGCTTTTTTGAACGAAGTGGCGGGGTTGCTTGGTGCTGACTCCGGTGTGGTTGAGGCGTTTGATGCTGGCGCGCTTGAGACAGCTGATGTTGGGGCTTGATTGGCGGCTGATGGAGCGGGCTGGGTGATTTGCTGGTTGGTTTGTTCGATAATGGCTTCGGTGAGTTTGGCTTTGTCCGGAATGGTAAAATTTGACCCCAGTGCCACAATCAACTCGAGGTCGGGCATGCTCGATTTCTCAACTTTGAGTAGTTCGGTGATTAGCTGAAGATTGCTCGGATGGCTGATCAAATCCTGTTTGGCGATGTTAGCTAGCTGTTTGGCAATTTCGACACTGGTGAAGTTTTCACTCAGTAATTGATTGATGATTTCGATTAGTTCGAATAGTTTGCCTTGTTGATAATTAGTTAGCAGATTTTGCAAAGCCTGTTGATCGATTGTGCCGGTCAGTTTGTTGATTAAATCCTGATCGATAGTTTGACCGTCGCCAGCTAGGCTTGAGAGCTGATCAAGCAGATTGATGGCGTCACGCAAGCCACCTGTCGAGGCAATGGCGATCGATTTCAACCCATCATCGCTGATTTTAATCTGTTCGGCGTCGGCGATTTTGCGTAGTTGGGCGACGATAGACTGATTGTCGATTTTGCGAAACACAAATCGCTGGGTGCGGCTAATGATAGTGGCTGGAATTTTATGTTCGTCGGTGGTTGCTAAAATAAAAATCACATGTTTAGGCGGCTCTTCCAACAATTTCAAAAAAGCGTTAAAAGCCGATTTGGACAGCATGTGAACCTCATCTATGATATAAATCTTATATTTGGCTTGAACCGGCGCAATATAGGCTTTTTCAATGATATCACGGATATTATCAACACTAGTGTTGGAAGCTGCGTCGATTTCAATGATATCAATATTACTCTCATCAAGCTGATACTTTATATCATTTATGCTATATGCTAAAATCCGCGCGATGCTAGTTTTGCCCACTCCGCGC